>JAABUK010007455.1_pt1 | contig 15786 bp, 13 predicted proteins | sample 5559141 | NCBI WGS metagenome assembly JAABUK01 (sample SAMN10711869, study PRJNA513367) | rock metagenome | isolation source: Antarctica rocks | place: Antarctica: Victoria Land, Pudding Butte nord | collected 2016-01-03
TGCTGCCGCTTGGCATAAGCTTCTTCACGTTCACGCAGATCGGATACCTGCTCGACGTGAAGCAGGGCGTTTCCAAGGTCAGCACCCCGCTCGACTACCTCCTGTTCGTCACCTTCTTCCCACACCTGATTGCCGGCCCGATCCTGCACAACCGGGAGATGATGCCGCAATATGCTGACCCCGGCAGGTTCAGGTTCGACGCGGTGAACATGGCGGTTGGCCTGTCCATCTTCACAATCGGGCTGGTCAAGAAGACCGTCCTCGCCGATCCCGTGTCGTCGGTGGTCGCGCCGGGGTTCGCCGATCCCGGCGCGCTTGGGCTGATCGGCGCCTGGCATGTCGCCTTGTCCTACTCGCTGCAGCTTTACTTCGACTTCTCCGGCTACTCCGACATGGCCATCGGGCTGGCCCGGATGTTCAACATCCGGTTCCCGCTCAACTTCAACTCGCCCTATAAGTCGGCATCCATCATTGAGTATTGGCAACGTTGGCATATGACGCTGACTCGTTATCTCACACTATACCTTTACAACCCAATTGCGCTGTCAGCCACCCGGCGCAGGGTGGCGCGGGGATTGCCGATCACCCGTAAAGCCTACGCGACGCCCAGCGGCTTCATGTCAATAGTCGCCATCCCGACGTTCGTTACGATGGGGCTGGCCGGAGTATGGCACGGTGCAGGCGTGCAGTTCGTGGTGTTCGGGCTGCTGCATGCCACTTATCTCATAGTGAACCACGCTTCCCGAATCTTGCGCCCTGGCAAGGGGGAGCTGCCAGACGGGCTGCTCCGGCACGCAGGCAAGGTTGCCCTGACCTACCTTGCCGTCCTCGTCGCGGCGGTGTTCTTCCGCGCGCCGTCATGCGGCGCGGCGCTTGACCTGCTGGCGGGGATGGCCGGGCTTCATGGCAACGGCCCCGGCATGGACCTTCCCCTCCTTCCGGACGGGGCGGCCCGGAGCCTCCTGACCGCCCTGGGCATTGTCGCAGCGCCGGGCGGGGCGTCGGTCCCGTCCGGTGCGACGGTCTTGCGGGCCGGTTGGATCGTCATGCTGTATGCGGTCATCTGGCTCGGCCCGAACACCCAGCAGATCATGCGGCACTATTCGCCAGCGTTGGAGCGCGTACAGCCCTGGTTCCTCGACTGGCCGGCCGTAAGGCTGAACCCGGCCTGGGCGGTGACGCTCGGCATTGGCCTCATGCTCGGCATACTCGCGACGAGCGGCACGGCGGAGTTTCTTTATTTCCAGTTCTAGACCACTCGAAGCGCTGGGCCGCGAGGAGGCCGCCGCAGGCGACGCACAGGCCATGTCAGGCCGGGCAGCATTCCGCTATGTTGGCCTCATGTTGGCGGCGTGCGCCTCGGCGCTGCTCCTGGTATGGCTCTATGTCCTATACCTGCCGATGGCGTTCCTTGACGACGAGTATCCGCGCTGGACGGAAAAGCTTGAGATGCTGGACCGGTGCGACATTGGAGAGGTGCTCGTCCTTGGCGACAGCCGCGCGGCGGTGGCCGTGGCGCCGCGGCAGATCAAGACGCCAACCGCCAACCTTGCGCTTGCGGGAAGCACGAGCATAGAGGCTTACACGGTGGCCGAGCGGGCGATGCGGTGCCCGGTCCTGCCGCGCCGCGTGATCCTGTCCATCTCTCTGCCTCAGTTGGTGCAGATCAATACGTTCTGGGACAAGAGCGTCCGCTACCGCCTTCTGGGCCTTCCCGAGCTTTGGACCCTGCTGGACACAGCCAGAACGCTGCAGGACTTCACGGCCTTCACGCTCGACGATAGGGACGGCCTCCCACCTTCCCTTAAGGTCCTGCTTCACGGTACGCGGTTCCCTTCCCTTTACTTCAACAGCCTTGTCCAGAACGGCATATTCCTCAGGTTCAGGCGCAACGAGGGCATCCTTAGGGAGGTCGCAGCGGCACGCGGCCAATATTTCTTCATCGGCGTGCCATTCGATGAGGCAAGCACGGTCACGCTTGAAGCGCGGATGCCAGGACTAGCCCCGTCGCCCGTGATTGATGCTTATATGGAGCGCCTGCTGGACTTGCTGGAACGCAAAGGCATCCCGGTTGATTTCTTAGTCATGCCGGTCAACGAGAACACCGGACGGCACATCAATCCAACGCTCCGAGCCGAGCTGGACGCCTACTTGCACAAGCTGGAGCGGCGGCATCCGCTTTTTCACGTGCTTGGCAATGCTATTCCGTCCTGGCCGGCTGCCTACTTCAATGACCCATTGGCGCACTTCAACATCCAAGGCACCAGTTTATTCAGCGGCAGGCTGGGCAAATGCTTGGACAATGCGAGGTCCTCCACTGCCGCGCTGGCCAGTTTCCCTGAGTGCGGCCACGTGCTGGACCGGCCAGAAGCGATGCCCTGGCGGAGTCCTTGACTGGCGTGCAGCTACGGACGGCGTAGATGAAGAAGCAAGCCGTCCGTCATCAGCCCGGCGCGGCAAATGTGCAGCGACCGGTCAGAGTGGAATGCATGCCGGGTATCGGCCGGAAGCGCGCCTCATGAACGTGTCACAACAGGCTGCACAGGCCGATGCGCCTTCAGTTCGGACTGGCGGCTTATGAATGTGCGGGCAGTCGGACTTACGACCCGCCGGGTATAGTTCCGCAGGCAGAACGCCAAGGCAATCAATTCCCAAAGCAGCCCATTGAACGAAATGTCCACGAAGTTGGCGCACACAACCAGGGTGGCCAGGCTGATCTGCAGCGCACCCGCCATGCTGTAGCACCAAATGTGCTCGGGCAAAGCGCGCAGCTTGCGCCGGGTAGATTGCATTCCCAGCATTGCCACCGCCATGATGGACACATACAGCACCAGGCCGGGAAAGCCATGTTCCCCTAGCACGGCAAAGAAGATGTTGTGGAATGCCCGGCCATATTGCATGACCGGCTCCCCATCCGGGCCGGCCATCGGCAGCACAAGCCGGTTGGTCCGGTAAACCTCGAAGCCGCCGCCAAGCGGGTGCTCGGTGGCGAAGTCCCAAGTCCACTTCCACACCAGCGTCCGCACCAGCGCCGAGCTTTCGGTCTGGTAGTCGGTGATCGTGCTGACCCGCTCCGTCCACCGGTCAGAAGTAACAGCAAACATCAGCCCTAGGCCGGCCACGGCAGCGACCGCGAACCCTAGCTTCCGCTTGGACCGCAGCATCATGCCGCTGCCCATTATGGCCAGGCCAACCAAGCCGGTGCGCGCAAAGGTCCCCACGGACCCGACCAGGAAGCTGGCAGCCATTCCGTAGAACAGCAGGCGCGATTTCCGGCTTGGTGGGATAATTAGGTTATGTTGGGACAAATGGATCAGTAGAGGGATGAACATTATGCAGACCGCCGACACCACGCTGCTTTCGGACAGCGGCACCGAATTAGAGCTCAGCAGCCCCAAGCTTTGCGCGTAGCCGCCGCCGCTGAGGAAGGTCTTCGGTCCCCAGGGCAGAAGGTGGGCCGCGGCCGAAAACAGCATGACCTGCAGGAACGCCTCGATCTGGACGCGGGACCGGACGGCGTAGGGAATGAATGCCGAGAACAGAAGCGTCTTGAAAGAAACGTCCCACTTGCCCCACGCAGCCTCCGGCACCACCGCCCAACTCGATGTGAGCGTGATCCACGCGGCCAGCAGTAGGTAAAGCGCCAGCGACACACCCGGACGCGGGGGCGCACGCCGGTCTGCCAGAAAATAGGCTCCCACCGCCGCAGCGCCCATGATGAACGCGACCGGTACGCTGCTCAGCAGCCCGGCGCCGACGAATTGCGGATAGAAGATGTCCACCCATACATAGCCCAAGGTAAGGAAGAACGGCGCTACCAGGCCGAACGCCAGGAACCCGACGAAGGCAAGGACGACCAGAAGGTCACTCATCGGCGTCTTGGCATCTGCGAGGCGGTGCCGAACCACGGCACCTTCCGGTCCAGCACAATGGCCCGGAAGCCGACCCAGAACACGGCCACGATGCTGAACAAGATCGAAAGATTGTTGATCATCGGTAGAAGTCCGTCCCTACGAAGGCGCAGACGGACATGCCCTGCGCCGCTAAACCAGGCGATCAGCGCCATGCCGGCCAGGGCTGCCACGCGCAGCCTTCTACAACAATCGGGCTGGGGACAGCAATCTTGAGCCTTCGGGGCACGGTGCCAGCTCAGCCAGCGCCCCGTGGCGCCGCCGCCCGCTGCAGCCGGTCGTTCACCGCCAAACCCAAACCCTCCGCCGGCACCGGCATCGCCGCGATCCCCTGCAGCCCCAGCCGCGCCCCCTCTGCATCCAGCCAGCGCAGCCCGGCGAACAGCCGTGACGCGGCCTCCACGGGATCCCGCGCCGCGCTGAGCTGGAACACGGCCCCTGCGCCCGCAGGGGCCGGCCCGAAGGCTAGCAGCGCCTCGTCCGCCCCCGCCGACACGGCCCCCAGCCGCACCGGCAATCGCGGCGCATAATGCGACACCAGCAGCCCCGGCGAGCGAAGCGTCCGCGTCGCCTCCGCCGCCAAGGGGGTGATCCCGCGCCCAACCAGGCCGATAGCTGCCTCGATGGCGTCCAACGGCACCCCGCCGGGACGCAGCAGAAAGGGCGCGCCGGCCGACAAATCCAGCACCGTGCTCTCGACCCCCACCGCGCACGGCCCGCTGTCCAGCACGGCAGCGATGCGCCCGTCCAGCCCGGCCAGCACGTGCTCCGCCGTTGTCGGCGACACCTCGCCGGACCGGTTCGCCGACGGCGCCGCGACCGGGCGGCCCACGGCGCGCAGCAGCCGCAGCGCCGCCGAATGCGCCGGCACGCGCACCGCGAGCGTGTCCAGCCCGGCCCCGGCCAGCAGCGCCACCGGGCAGGTCACCCGCCGCGGCAGCACCATGGTCAGCGGCCCCGGCCAAAACAGTGCCGCCAGCCGCACCGCAGCCTCCGGCGCCGCCACATGGGCAAACGCGGCATCCGCATCGGGGTAGTGCGAGATCAACGGGTTGAAGTGCGGCCGGCCCTTGGCATCGAACACGCTGGCCACCGCCGCGTTGCTGGTGGCATCGGCGCCCAAGCCATAAACCGTCTCCGTCCCGAAGGCCACCAGCCGGCCCTCCCGCAGCAGCGCCGCCGCCCGGGACACGCCCGCGTCATCATCGGCCAGGCGCTCGGTCGCCTCGCCTGCGCCCGCATCCCGCGCGGTCATCGTCCTGTGCAGATGAACGCCGGGTTCTCCCAGCCGGGCTTGCCGTATGACAGCGGCGTGCCGTCGGCGGCGCGGATTTGCCCGCCGGCGGCCTCCAGCACGGCATGGGGGGCGGCGGTGTCCCACTCCATCGTGCGGCCAAACCGGGGATACAGGTCCGCCGCCCCCTCGGCCAAACGGACGATCTTCAGCGCCGATCCCATGTTGGTCACGTCCGCCACCGGGCGGCCCTGCAGATACTCCCGCAGCCGCGGATCGTTGGCGAGGCTGCGGCTTGCGAGCACATGCAGCCCGTCCGGCGGCGGCACCCGGGCGCGTATGTCGTGCTCCCCGGCGCCGGTGCGCTTCCAGGCACGCGGGCGCGGGCCAATCAGGCCGCCAAACATTTCCCCCAGTGCCGGCACCCCCACCGCGCCCAGCACCGGGCGGCCGTCGCGGACCAGGCCGATGTTGACGGTGAACTCATCCCGTTCCGCGGCGAACTCGCGTGTGCCGTCCAGGGGGTCCACCAGCCAGTATTCGTGATGCTCGGCCCACGCGGCGCCCGCCGCGTGCTCCTCCTCGGCGATCACCGGGATGCCCGGCGTTGCCGCGCGCAGGCCCTCGACGATCAGCGCCTCCGCTGCGTGGTCCGCCTCCGTCACCGGGCTGGCGTCGGTCTTGCGCAGGGTCTCGAAGCCGCGGGCGCGCACGGTGAGGATCACGGCCCCTGCGCGTCGGGCGAGGTCGGCGGCAAGGGTCAGCATGGCAGCATCTTCCATGCGATGCAGTGGACCACACCCCCCGAATCCACGCAAAGTCGCCTCTTTTCCCTCTCCCTCCGGGAGAGGGCCGGGGTGAGGGGGTCTTCAAGCGTTGCCCTTGCCCATAGAGGGCCGCGCGCCAGCGGCGCGGCATCTTCCCCGCGCCGCAGCCAAGACCCCCTCACCCCAACCCTCTCCCGGGGGGAGAGGGGGAAGTCCGCTCCTCTCCCCCACCAGCGCACGCCCCACCCTGGCCAAGCCGCAACGCGCTGTTAAGGTGCGCCACCCCGCATCCAAGGACCCGCAATGCCCGACATCGCCTTCGCCTCCGCCGACCTGCCCGCCAATGGCGCCCTGGTCCTGCTGCTGACCGAGGCCGCGGCGGCCGCCGGCCTGGGCGCCGGGGCTGGCCTGGCCGCCCAGGCCGACGCTGCCTGCGGCGGCGCGCTGACCCGCGCGATGGCCGCCGCCGGCTTCACCGGCAAGAAGGGCCAGGCCTGCACCGTGCTGGCGCCAAACGAGATGCTGTCCCGGGTCGTCCTAATCGGCCTGGGCAAGGACTCCGACCACACCCCCCGCGGCATGGAGGAAGCCGCAGGCCACGCCGTCACCGCCCTATCGCGCGACCCGGCCGCCGCCATCGCCGCGGACGGGATGCCCCCCGCCCACGCCGCCCATGCCGCCCTGGGCGCCACCCTGCGCGCCTACCGCTTCGACCGCTACCGCACCAAGGAGGCCGCGGACGACAAGCCCAAGCTGCAAACCCTGACAATGCTGACCGACGACCACGCCGCCGCCGAGGCCGCCTGGGCGCCGCTCCATGCCACCGCCCACGGCGTCATCCTGTCGCGCGACCTCGCCAGCGAGCCGCCGAACGTCCTGACCCCCACCGAACTCGCCGAACGCTGCCGCCCCTTGGCCGATTTGGGCGTCGAGGTCGAGGTGCTCGGCCCCGCGGAGCTGGAACGGATCGGCATGCGCGCGCTGCTCGCCGTTGCGATGGGCAGCGCCCAGGAGGCACGGGTCGTCATCCTCCGCTGGAAGGGCGGCCAGGACGGCGCCAAGCCCGTCTGCTTCGTCGGCAAGGGCGTCACCTTCGACACCGGCGGCATCAGCATCAAGCCCGCGCCGGGGATGGAGGACATGAAGTGGGACATGGCCGGCGCCGCCGCCACCATCGGCGTCATGGCCGCGCTCGCCGGCCGCAAGGCCCGCTGCAACGCCGTCGGCATCGTCGGCCTGGTCGAGAACATGCCCAGCGGCACCGCCCAGCGCCCCGGTGACGTCGTGCGCTCGCTGTCTGGCCAAACCATCGAGGTGCAGAACACCGACGCCGAGGGCCGCCTGGTGCTGGCGGACCTGCTGTGGCACGCCCACGACGCCTTCGACCCCGCCATCACCGTGGACATGGCCACCCTGACCGGCGCCATCATCGTGGCCCTGGGCCACGAGCACGCCGGGATGTTCTGCAACGACGACACCCTGGCCGACCGGCTGCTGGCGGCCGGCAAGACGACCGGGGAGACGGTATGGCGCATGCCGCTCGGCGACGCCTATGACAAGCTGATCCGCTCCGACATCGCCGACATGAAGAACATCGGCGGCCGGCCCGGCGGCGCCATCATCGGCGCGCAGTTCGTCCAGCGCTTCGTCCGCGGCCCCTGGGCGCACCTGGACATCGCCGGCACCGCCTGGGCCACCAAGGACTCGGCCACCACGCCCAAGGGCGCCACCGCGTTCGGCGTGCGCCTGCTGGACCGGCTGGTGGCAGACAACTACGAGGCGTGATTGCCTGAAGTCGGCTTCTACCACCTGACCCGCACCACCCCGGACGCCGCGCTGCCGGCGCTGCTGGGCCGCACCCTGGCCGCCGGGCAGCGCGCCCTGGTGCGGCTCAGCAGCGAGGAGCGGGTGGCCGTGCTGGACGATCTGCTCTGGGCCAGCACCGACCCAGCCTGGCTGCCGCACGGGACCGCGCGGACGGGCAGGGGGCCGTCCCAGCCGATCTGGCTGACGGCTGGCGACGATTGCCCGAACGGCGCCCGCTACCTGTTCCTGCTGGACGGGCTTTCGGCGACGGATGGAGGCACGTTCGACCGGGTGTTCGACCTGTTCGACGGCAGCGACCCGGCGGCTGTGGCCGCGGCACGGATGCGCTGGGCAGCAGCGAAGGCAGCCGGGCTGCCGCTGACCTACTGGCAGCAAGCAGAGCGCGGCTGGGTGAAGAAGGGATAAGGCGGCTGGCCCGGCTGCGGCCCCGAGGTTTGAACCGCAGGCGAACCGGACTGCGTAGCGGCAGCCGCATCAGCACGGCATCGCTGGCGGGATGCCTGACCTGGCTTGCCGCCGGCCGAAGCCGCTCTCCGGCGCCGCGATATGGCAGCCGTTGCAATCCGCATCAATCGCGCCCGTGTCGGACCAGTCCTGTGTCGGAGCAACAGGGATATAGCGGCATCGCAGCCGGGATGCCTGGAAAATTGGTGGGAATAACGCCGGCTGGTCCATCACGGGTCGCCGCCGCATTTGAAATTATTTCTTAAACAGCCAGGAAAGCCCTTCACGCCAAGTTTCGTATCAATAATTATAATTGGGCCAATATAAGAAATAGTGAAGGAGAAGTCTGGCTTGAGATGAGCGTAAAACAAAAAGGGCTTGGCCATGAGGAGCCTCGCTCACGGCCTGTTTGGGTGGATGCCGGCTTGAGGCCTGATGAGGAAGTCGTGCCGGGCAGAAAGGCCCGCAGGCCCGATGCCCGGATATCTGGCCAACGGTCTGACCCACCCGGCGCGGAAGGGACCCGCCGGCCCGGCCCAGTAACCTTTCAAGGCAGGCTCTCAGCCAACGGACGCACGTGTGCCTTATGGCCGGCACCTTCCTGTTGCGGCGATGCGGGAGGAGCTGGTCCAGATGGTCGCTGCAGCCCGAGGGCAAGCCCCGGACCTACACCAACGGCCATCCGTTCTGACCGTTCTTCCCCTCATTGCGAGCCGCCCTTGCGGCGCGGCTATCCAGGGACCGCCAGCACCGTCCTCGCCAACCCTGGATGGCCGCGGCGCTGCGCGCCTCGCAATGACGGTGCGGTCGCGTAAGGGTTGGGGCAGGTGGTGGTTGGCATCACCGTGCCAGAAAGGCTTTTGTACGCTTTCGGCCTCACAAAAGTTATCAACAATAAAACAGCGAGGAACCGGCAGAGGCACACCCCTCGAGCGGTCAGCTCCGTGCCACAATATTTTTTAACAATTTTCTAGTCTGCATGACTTTCGACCCTTCCCAATCCTACACACGCCCCCGCTAAAGCATCAGGCGCAGGGCTTGTTGCTCCAGCGCCCTTCCGAAACCCAAAAAGGGCAGCATGCACATGATAACTACGTCCAAAAGACCGGGCGCCGGAAGGCAGGCGCTGGGCGCCGCCGTGCTTGGATCGTCCTTGCTCGCCGCCGCGGCACCGGCGTCCGCGGCGCAGCAGCCGCTGCAGGACCCGCCGGTGTTCGCGAGCCAGAACGGCACCCTCAGCGTGCTTCTCATCGCCGCCAAGCGCCCCGCCGTGCCGGTCAGCACGCCGCTCGGCACAGTAACGACCGACCTGTGGACCTACGAGGTCTGCAACCGGCCGGCAGGCCCCACCCCAGACGCATGCCCGGCAGGCACGAGCCAGTCCGGCCTAGGCGGCGTGCGCCTGGCCCTAAATCCCGGCGACACGCTGCGCGTCCGGCTGGTGAATAAGCTACCGGTCGTGACCGACGCCGACCACATCGCCGACGATCCCTACCTGATCAACAACCCGACCAACCTGCACACCCACGGCCTCATTGTCGAGCCGCACCGTGCCGTTGGGGATACCGACAGCTTCGGCGACTACGTGTTCGCGCTGGTCACCAACCCTGCGAACAATGCCGTGCCGTCCGGCGTCAAGGCGGTGACGCCCGTGCGTCCCGGCGTTGATGTCGTGAACGGCGCTGCCGAGTATGTTTACAACATTGATAAAACCCACCCACCGGGCCTGATGTGGTTCCACCCGCATCTGCATGGCCTATCGCTCAACCAGGTCAATTCCGGACTGGCTGGCGCCCTGACGATCGGCTCGGCGGCTGACCAGTGCGCGGACACCGCCTGCACCGATGCCGTAAAGCAGTCTGGTCTGCGCCACATCACGCTGAAGGACACGCAGGTCGCCAGCGGCGGCGTGCTGTTCACCCAGCCCGACCCGGGCTTCTGCGATGGTGCCCCGGCCTCTCCGCGCCAGGGCACCTGCCCCGGCCAAACCCCCTTCACCGGCGGCACCTGGCTGCACACCGTCAACGGGCAGGTCTATCCGCAGATCACCGTGGGCGGGTCAGGCGAGGTCTGGCGCATTCTGAACGCCTCGGGCAGCCGCTCCTACCAGTTGTCTGTCGTGGAGTCCCAGAACCGCAAGCCGGTGCCGCTGCAGGTAATTGCTATTGACGGCATCGCGCTCGGCTCGGTCTCGACCACCCCCGCAGGCGCCGCGCTGATGGCAGGCAAGATCAAGCCGGTGCCCTGCCCCGGCCAGGGCAACAGCCAAGCAGTATGCACGGAAACGCTGCGCATGATGCCCAGCTCGCGCGTTGACGTGCGCGTGCTCCGCAGGGACAACGGCGTACCGGACCGGGCGGCCATCTTCCGGACGGAACAGTATGACACTGGCGACGGAGGCCTTGGCGACCATTGGCCGGCCATAGATCTGGCCGAGGTCACGCTGGCGTCGCGCAAGTCTTCGGCGCCTGACCAGACTGCCATCAAGGACACGACGGCGTCGTTGCTTTCGACCGCGGGCCAGTTGCTGAAGCCGGCGGCGCTCACGGTGCCGGGCACCACCACGAAAGTCGCCGCCAGCTCTGCCAGTGCTGCGGCGGCTCCTGCCGCGGGTCCCGCGGTCCAGGTGGGCCTGACCCAAGCCGGCGCGTCCGCGATCTCGCCACAAACCTTGACCGGCCAGACCGCAGATCCACTCTGCAAGCCGCTCGCACCCGGCAATCACCGCAAAATCCTGTTTGGCTATCCGACACCCGCGAGCTTCGGCCTCGGCTACGTCGAGGTGGACAAGAACGGCAAGGACATCGAGGCGACGCGTACCCCGATCAGGGAATACAATTCAGGGACGGAGACGGTCTGCGTGCCGCTTGCCGGCGGCGCAGGCGTGCAGGAGACCTGGGAACTCGTGAACCTCACCTCCGAGGACCACAACTTCCACATCCACCAGCTCAGGTTCTTCTTGCTCACCGGCGGCGTGTCGCCCGGCACCGTGATCCCGGCTTCGGTCGGCTCGGCTCCCGTGCTGCACGACAACATCCCGCTGCCCCGCCCAAGCCCGGCCGCCAACGCCGCGGCCTGCGATGGCACGCTCGCAACGGTGCAATCCGGTGTGTGCAAGCTGACCAGCACCTTCGTCTCGATCCCGTTCCGCGAGGTCGGTGACTTCGTGTTCCACTGCCACATCCTGGAGCACGAGGACGGCGGCATGATGGCGCGCATCCGCGTCGTCGTCGCCAAGCCGGCAACCTGATCGCCTAACACTTCTGGCGCCGTATCCCGTGGCAGGCATTCGACTGCCTGCCACGGGATGTCCAACCGCGAAGCACCCATCATGACCAATACGACTTCGGCCTCCCCGGACGTGCAGCGCCGCGTCCGGATACGCGATACACTGCCCAGCCTTGCCGCCGTCCTGCTCACTGGCATGGGCGTCGCCGCGGCCGCTCCTTGGATCGGGCCGAGCGGCTGGGACTGGACCAGCCGAGGCGTGGCGCAGGCCAAGGCCCTCGGCTCCGACGCAAGCCAGTTCATCGTGTCGCTCTGCGTTCCCAACCCGGACTCTGCAGCCATGCGCCTCTGGATCGCGCAGCATCCCAAGTCGGCGCGAGGGCGCCTGAACCACCAGCGCTCAAACGCTGCGACGGTCCAATAGGGCGCGGCTATGACCATTATCACCTACGCGCTCACCGCTGCAGCCCTTGCGCTTGCCGGCACCATTGCTGCCGAGCTGACGCTCCCGGAAAGCAATCCGGAACAGGCTGTGGCCGTTGCGGCGCCTCAACCCATGCCGCCGGCGGCGCCGCCGCCATCAGACTACCGGAACCAGAACGCCACACGGTCGCTGACATCCCTTGCGCGGCCTCTGTTCAATCAGGGCCGCCGTCCCACGGCTCCTGTTCCGGACGCTACCCCGGCGCTTTCGCCCACCAGCCTGCCGCGCCTGACCGGCACCTTGGTCAGCCCGGGCGGCAAGCGCGCTGTCTTCGCGACCGGCGACAAGTCGGCAGTCATGGCTGAGGGGAGCCGCATTGACGCCTGGACAGTGCAGGCGATCAGCGCCGGCACAGTCACCCTCACCGGCCCCGATGGCCCGCGCGTGCTGCGCCTGAACTTTGCAGCCGCAGAGCCTACCCGCCAAGCGCAAGCGGTCTCGCTGCCTCTCTCGTTGCGCCCAGTCCGCACTCACAACCGGGTGGTTGCAGAGGTTCAGCCCCACCGCGGTCCCGCCATCATGGAACCCCTGCCTCCAGCGCCTCCTCGGCCGCCATCCACGCTCCCTCCGCCTCCGTCACCTCCCGAGCAACAGCGGCAAGACGGGTATTGGTCTGGGTGATATCCGCAGCCCGGCCCGGCGTGTAAAGCGCCGGGTCGGCAAGCTGGGCCAGCAGCTTGGCGCGCTCGGCCTCCAGCTTGGCGATGCGCGCCTCGGCGTCACGGGCCTGACGGCGCAGCGGCGCCAACTGGACCCGGTTCTCCGCCCGCTCCCGCCGCTCGTCGCGCCGGTTTGGCGCCGTATCCGGCTTGGCGGCCGGCCGCGCACGCTCGACCAGCAACGCGCGGTAGTCGTCCATGTCGCCCTCATACGGGCGCACCGTGCCGTCGCCGACCAGCCACAGCCGGTCCGCCACCAGCTCCACCAGATGCGGGTCGTGGGTGATCAGCAGCACCGCGCCCTGGAAGTCCGCCAGCGCCCGCACCAGCGCCTCCCGAGCATCAATGTCCAGATGGTTGGTCGGCTCGTCCAGGATCAGCAGTTGCGGCGCGTCCCGCGTCGCTAGCGCCAGCAGCAGCCGCGCCTTCTCCCCGCCGGATAGGCTGCCCACAGGCGTGTCGGCGCGGTCGGCATCCAGGCCAAACCGCGCGAGCTGGCTGCGCACCTGCGGCGGCAGCGCCCGCGGCAGCGCACGCGCCATGTGGTCCACCGGCGTCTCGGTCAGTACCAACTCGTCCGTCTGATGCTGCGCGAAGTAGCCGACCCGCAGCTTGGGGCTGCGCCGGACCTCGCCGGCCATCGGCTCCAGCCGCCCGGCGATCAGTTTTGCAAGTGTGCTCTTGCCGTTGCCGTTGGCGCCCAGCAGCGCGATGCGGTCGTCCATGTCCACTGACAGCGACAGTCCCGACAGGATGCGCGTGCTGCCATAGCCAGCCGCGACGCGCTCCAGCACCAGGATGGGCGGCGACAACCGCGCCGGCTCCGGGAAATCGAAGCGGGTCGGCGCCGCCTCCACCACCGTGTCCAGCACCGGCAGCTTCTCCAGCGCCTTGATCCGGGCCTGCGCCTGCCGGGCCTTGGTGGCCTTGGCACGGAACCGGTCCACGAAGCTCTGCATGTGGGCGCGCTGGGCGGCGATGCGCTCGGCGGCGCGCCCGGCCTGCATCGCGTGTTCCGTCCGGATGCGGAGGAACTCGTCATAGCCGCCGGGCGTCACGCTCAGCTTGCGCTGGTCCAGGTGCGCGATGGCCTGCACGCTGCGGTCCAGCAGGCCGCGGTCGTGGCTGACGATTAGGCACGCGCCGGGGAAGCGGGCGATCCAGCCCTCCAGCCACAGCGTCGCCTCCAGGTCCAGGTGATTGGTCGGCTCGTCCAGCAGCAGCAGGTCGGGGGCGGCGAACAGGGCGGCGGCGAGGGCCACCCGCATCCGCCAGCCGCCGGAGTAGCTGTCCACCGGCCGCGCCTGCCCCGCGGCGTTGAAGCCCAGCCCGGCCAGGATCGTGGCGGCGCGGGCCGGGGCGGCGTCCGCATCAATGGCGCGTAGGCGCTCATGCACCTCGGCCAGGCGCAGCGGCGGCGCGGTCTCGGTCTCCGCCAGCAGATCCAGGCGCTCCTGGTCGGCGGCCAGAACGGTGTCGAGCAGGCATTGGCCGCCCGCCGGCGCCTCCTGCCGGACCCAGGCCATGCGGGCGCGGCTGCTCAGGCGTATCTCGCCGCCGTCCACCCCTAGTTCGCCGGCGATGGCCTTGAGCAGCGTGCTCTTGCCGGCGCCGTTGCGGCCCACGAGGCCAATGCGCCGGCCAGGTTCCACGCGCAGCTCCGCGCCGTCCAGCAGGGTTCGGCCGGCCATGCGCAGGGTCACGTGGTCCAGGGTCAGCAGGCTCATGCGGCATATGTATGCGGGGCCAATGACGGGTGGAAGGTGCGTTCAGCCCTATCAGGGAGAGAGTTGGGCGCAGGGGACGCAGCGAGGGCCGACCCTGGCCTGCCAGGCCGCGGTCCCGGTTGGAACCCAGTCGACAGCCGCAACCGGCCCAAGCCTCCCGCCGGGTCCGGAAGCCATCTGCGCCGGTGCCGCGGCAGCGCCTGGGCCGGCGCCGCGCTGGCGACCCGCAACCGCCGGCGCCGGGAGTCCAGTCAAACACGCTCTGAGGCTGGCGGATGGCCGGGCGCGCCCCTATCATCCCAAGAATGGAACACCGCGGCACCATCGGCCAGGAACACGAGTTGGCGGACCCGCGTGCTCAGCGCCCCGGCCCCGCAGGCGCACCATCCAACGGGTCAGCCGTCCAGCGCTTTGCCTGGGCCTGGCAGGGCCGGCCGGTCGAGGCGGCCTATGAGGCCGTAGGTGACGGTCCGCCGGTGCTGCTGCTGCCGGCGTTCAGCACGGTGTCCAGCCGGGAGGAGATGCGGCCCCTGGCCGACCGCCTGGCGGCGTCCGGGCTTGGCTGCACCTTGCTGGACTGGCCGGGCTTCGGGTCGTCCACCCGCGGCAGGCTCGGCTATGGCCCGGCGTTCTACCGGCAATTCCTTGCCGCCTTCGTGGACGCCAAGCTGCCGATGGGCGCCGGGGTCGTCGCCGCTGGGCATGCCGCCGGGTATGCCCTGATGCTCGGCCATGCCCGGCCCGGGTGCTGGCGGCGGATGGTGCTGCTGGCGCCGACCTGGCGCGGCCCCTTGCCGACCGCCATGGGGCTGCGCCCCCGCAGCTACGCCGCCGCAAGGGCGCTGGTCCGCGCGCCACTGGTTGGGGAGGCCATCTACCGGCTCAACACGCACCAGCGGGTCCTCGGCATGATGTATCGCCGCCATGTCTATGCCGAGGCAGGCTCGGTCACGCCGGGGTTCGTCGCCGCCAAGCAGGCCCTGGCCAGGCAGTCCGGCGCGCGCTTCGCCTCGGTTGCCTTCGTGACCGGTGCGCTCGACCCGGTGGCGGACCGTGCTGCCTTCGCGGCGCTGCTGTCGCCGCCCCCAGCCCCCACCCTGGTCCTGTGCGGGGAGGCGACGCCGCCGAAATCCAAGGCCGAGATGGCTGCCATCCCGTCCCGGAGCGACGTGGACGTGCGCTGGGTGCCAGGCTCGCTCGGCCTGCACGAGGAGCAGGCGGCGGCGGTCGGCGCCGCCGTCGCGGTGTTCCTGCAGCCGTAGTGTCCAGGGCGGGTCCGGCTGCAGGCTTGCCCCGCCCCGCCCCTTGGCCTAAACGCCCGGCAACATTCTCCAGGACCCCCCGATGGCCACCGAACGCACCCTGAGCATCCTCAAGCCCGACGCCACCCGCCGCAACCTCACGGGCAAGATCAACGCCGTGTTCGAGGACGCCGGCCTGTGCATCATCGCGCAGAAGCGCCTGCACCTGTCCCAGGCGCAGGCGGAGGCGTTCTACGGCGCCCA
>JAABUK010007457.1_pt1 | contig 15784 bp, 17 predicted proteins | sample 5559141 | NCBI WGS metagenome assembly JAABUK01 (sample SAMN10711869, study PRJNA513367) | rock metagenome | isolation source: Antarctica rocks | place: Antarctica: Victoria Land, Pudding Butte nord | collected 2016-01-03
AAGGTTTGCTACTTTAGCAGATTCAAAAGCCAGCGCTTCTGGGTTGACTCGTCGAATATTGAGCCGTACTGGTATGGCCTTGGAGAGGGCAAGTCACAGGGAGGGCCTGGCGGAGTGGATTGTTGACGGATTCATGGAATGAAGGTCTGGTGGATTGCTGGGTTTCCGGGGAGGGGCGCTTCAAGATCGGAGTGATGAGGGACGGTTTTGTGCAAATGAGAAAGAGTAGCTAAGACCCTGGTGGTCTTGACGTGACGGGATTCAGGTGAGTGTTGCAGGGTGCACGTTCCAGTGGTTGGGTTACTGGCAAGGCATAGTTAGCTACTCGACGGCGACGGAGAAGAAAACAATGTTGATATTTGTGCATCGCCTTTTGCACCAGGACAGGTCCTGGTCGATGACCTTTCCACCATTCCCTCCTTCCCTCTCAACCACCCCCAACCCCAAAGGTAGCAGCCCAAGGCTGATAGCCCTCTCCCAGGAAAATCCGCTGAACTTGCCTCCTCCTCACCCCCTGATTGCCGCCATCAAAGACCGGCAGAAGCAACGCATCCGCCATTAAGCCCGCAAACGGCCACCTAGCCGCATCATACGCACGCACGCCCACCACCCTCATTGCCTCCGCCACCGTCTTCACCGCCGCCTCGGACGCAAAGATCTTGACCTCGTACGCCAGCTCATCTGCCCCGGCGAGATTTGCATCGATTGCAGATGCGGCTTTCCAGGTGAGCGCCCTGCAGGCTTCGATGCGGCATTTGATGTCGATGAGGACGTCGGCGGGGGATTGGTGTTCGAGGACCGTGACATTTCCGCCGGCTGTGTGGGTGCGGGCGAAGTGGAGGGCGGAGTCGAAGGCGGAGCGCATGATGCCGACGGACATGGCGCCTACGATGACGGCGGAGGAGGTGAATGTTGCGGTGATAATGCGGACGGCATCGGAGCCCGTTGCGAGGACGTAGTGGGATGGGATGCGGAGGTTGGAGAAGCGGATGTGAGGGCCTGAGCTTGCTGTGAAGCCGGGCGTGGTGGCGTGGCAGATCACGGAGTAGCAGTTGTGGTTGCCGCTGGAGCGGTTTTGATCGAGAACTGCCCGGGTCAGGAGGACGAGCATTGATGAGTCGGTTTTGCTGGTGGTCACAGCTGGGTTGCGGACGAAGAGGACTTGGAGGTCTGCACCCAGGTCGTCCCAGCCAGAGCAATTTGTGCCCCAGATCTTGTCGCCATTCACGATCCAGGAATCAGCATCGGTATCGTAGGCAGCAGTGGTCTGGGCTCCATCGCCTTCTTCCTCAAGGTAGTTGGCCGATCCAGTTGGTTCGGAGAAGCACAGGGAGGCCAACGGCGCAACAGTACCATCACCTTGGTCCGTGAAAGGGGCCAAGATCTCGGCGCGAATATTCTCCCGCCCCTTGAAGTCACCCAGGAATACAGGTGTGAGGCCTAGGCCAATACCCAACAAGGTCAGAGAAACACTCGGTTCAACAGCAAAGAGCTCTTCAGTGATGATAATGCTATCAACCAGCGTGCCTGCAGTGCCTCCTACGGGCGGTGGGACGAGGGACTTAACCAAACCCATTGAAGTTGCGGTTGCAAGAATGGGCTTGGTAGACTGAAACCTCGTTTTTCCATCAGCTGGCGAGGACGAGTGAGAACGGTCTCCGTTACTGGAGATTCCTTTTGGGACATGGCCGGCGGGGATTTGCTCATAGTCTTTTCTTGCACGAGCAAGATAGGTATCTGCAAAAAGGCGAACCGAGCCTCGAAGGCTCTGTTGAGCTGCGGTAAGAACGAAATCGATCATGATGAAGGAAGTGCCGGCGTGACAGTCCAACCAATAGGTGGAAGGGTTGTGAGAGAACAAGATGGGACCACAAGAACAGTCAGGATAACGATGACAAGTCAAGGATGAGATCCATGGGAAACGGAACGCGACAGGGGCGTTCCCGGAAGTTGAAAAGAGGTGTAAGCAGCAGTAGGATGCTAACGTACATCTGGTCGCTTTTGAAGGGCGTGAACGTCAATCTGGCAGGGCAATTGCAGGAATCCTTCACTCTGCTGGCTATCGTATCTGTTGTGGTACAGCCGTTAGTCAGCCATGCATCCCGCTCCGAGAAAGCCTGGAGGATGTCTGGGCACAATCCGTCACCGTTCCACGCACAGCATGGCAAGACGCAGTGGCCGGCAGAGCGACTGTTGTCGTGCACAAGAATGGGACAAGAGATCCGATCGTGGGCCAAGAAGCCAAACCCTCCCAGGGCCCTCATCGCGCCCTCATGGCTTACCTTGCCAGGCGGAGAGAATGTATGCTGATCGTGGGCAGATTCGCCGGTCTGTCGCAGTGCAACCGGAGCCCCGTGCTGACCTAAGTATCACGAACACGAGTAGTCAGAAGCTGCTCGGATGATTGATCTCCTTAGTTAGGCGGCATCCTCGCACGCACCCCCCGAAACATCTCCTCTTCCTAGATAGGCGGGAAGACACGTGGGAAGAAGTGCTTGTTCGACATTCGGAAGAGGACATAGATTCTGGGCAGTTGATGCAATCAATGCAAATCGGTTCATTACGAGCATTCCTGGCATTGACAGCTATTTGCTTGTCAACAACAGCATGCCGGTCTCACGTTCGATCATCATAGTAGGAGTCGGTCCTTTCATGTCGACGTCGCTTGCGCACCGACTCGCCATTGATGGATGGAACGTTGCTTTGCTTTCTCGATCGCAGGACAAACTGCGTACTCTGGCTGAGGAATTGAGCAAGCACAAGGCTTCGAACGCCAAGATCTTCACCAAAGCCGCCGCACTTTGGTGGTGCCCTTTCAGAAACTGGTTCGATTGAAGGTTCGGATGATCCGATGACAGTGAAGCCGGAAGTTCTCGAGGCCGACTTCAGGGTTTCCGCCGTCGGAACTCTCGTCACTGGCCAGTGGTTCGCCAGGAACGAATACCTCGAGAGTCAGTGACGGAGAATATCCTTTGTTACTCGTCACAGGAGGAACATTACACAAGGTATGGGGTTGTGTTTGAACAGGCCGCCGTCCATCCGAGTTGCTAACCGTTGTAGCACCCAATGCCGTTGGTAGCCTCACTTTCAGCGGTCAAGTCGGCATCACAGAACATTGCCACCAATCTCTCCAATGTTCTTCCTCAGGAATTCAATGTGCAGGTCGGGCAATCCTTGATTGAAGAGCCCATCATCCCAGACGGGGAAGGAGGATATCAGACGAAGTCAGATCCCGACCTGATTGTCGAGAAGGTTTTCATGCCATACTTTGAAGACAGGATGCACGTCGGACAGCTGGCAGAGTGGAAGCTCGAGAGAGTGCACTGATAAGACTAGAAGATGTTGCAGTAAACACATCATCGCCATAGGACTGTTGCCGTTGCGGTTGCGGTATACATAAATCATGGACGTGGTTGATTCTCTCGATCCCATCGAGTTTTCCGATTCCGCCGAATGCTGTCTTTCCGTATCGCATTCAGAACTGGATGTGACTCCGCGCCGACGGCAGTCCCAGGTCAAAGCAGGAGTTCTGTTTGCTGGATCGGCTGGCATTTGCGGGCGTTCGTGACCTCTCGAAAACCACAGATTGATAGATACGAAGCGTTCGATCGCGTCGCCATCTGAGCCATCGGCATAGTGTTCGTCATCTTTTCCACAGTCCGTGTTTGCTTGCAGCGAGGATTAGTTTGTCATCTGTCGACTGTGTGTAACCTTCCCTTCCGGCCATCTGGCTTGAGACGCATCCTGCAGGGTTGGCAGATCGGTGAACAGGGGCACGTCTGTCACCGCTGTCGTCGACGTCGATGTCTCACCACTGCTTCCTCTTCCCCTTGGCCTGGGTCTTCTCCTTGTCGACGCCCCCATCCACAAAAGAGAAAGCATGATAGAGAATGGCCTGGTCTCGGTCTCAGTCTTGAATGATATGCGTCGGGGAAGCAGACCACCTGGGGCGTGCATGTCCGGCTCTTGGTCTTCCCGATTGCCCGAGTCATTTGTACGACTCCTCCTCCTGTTGCCAAAGCGAATCACTTTCGAAGGGTCGTGACAGATGGAGGATGCGAGGCAATCACATTTACCGCGGACCTGTTTGTCGGGTCCACGTTGTGTTGCATGCCCAGCACCAAGGTGGTGGATCCATCAGCCTGGCCATGTGGGAGCAATGTGCCTTGTCACCAGAGCCCAACGCCAATTCTGCTCCCAGCTGGTCCAGCCAGCTCCTATCCGCAGCAGCAGCTTGGACGCGGCTGGGATCACCATCAGTCCCAGCCAAAAGAAGGCGGATGAAGCCGGTGACAAGGACGGTGATGGCAATCTTCGGCCCTATCACCCTGTGCAATGATCATGAGATGAGCTTCTGCAAGAGCTGGTCAATCTCCCGTCACATCTCGTGCTCTTGCAGGGGACAAACCTTCACCTGCAGCAGCTTCTGCTTCTAGCCTCAGCATCGACCTGGACAACGCCGCAAACGTACAGGGGAAGCTTGCTGCCAGCATGGCACACCCCACTCGCTCACCTACCAGCCTTCAGATGCTTTCTTTCATTAGAAGACCACGTTCTTCTGCTGCTCGTTGATTGCACTTCGCGTCCTTACGTTCTGTGAGCCTCGAGAAGCAACACTGTTTGATACCCATCGTCGTTGGTCCTTCCCCATTTGGACCTTCTCATTAGTTTGATACATCGGCTGGCAGCTTTTTGCCAGCACAATACAAGTACAACGCTTCTCTTGCAGCCTTCATTCGAACTTGTTTCTTCCTTACCCTACATCGTGCTACTTCATCCTTCTACAGCCTCGTCACCCCTCCACATTTCGCACGATTCACCGCAATATCAACAGCATAATGAACCCTACTCCTCAACAGATATCTGCCATGGCGGAGGACCTCTCAGCTTTGTCCAGAAGCCTGGAGACCTCAAGTGATCCCGGTGCTACCAAACATACCAAAGCAGCTATTGTCATGAAAGCAAAGCATTTCATTGCTCAAGTCCAAGATCCCATGGACGCCGTCATGGACCATGTCACCAATGTGGGTCTGCACCTACCCCGAATAGACCTGCATGATCCGTAATTGATATGCCTTCATCCAGGTCTTTGTGGCCTCTGCCGCTCGTGCTCTCATGGAGATCGGCATCTTCGAAGCAATACCAGCAAGAGGAAGTACGGGCATCACAGAGCTAGCTGAAAGATGCGAGGCTGATGAAGCTCTGATTGGTACTCCCCCTACCTATGAACCAAGAATGTGGCTGAGGCTTACGATGGACAGTCCGGCTGATGAGACAGCTCACCTCCGTTGGTATCTTCACAGAACTCAAGCTGGCAGTGTGGGCACATAACCGCCTCTCTCTAATGCTCAGCACTCATCCAGCCTTGACTGGAAAATACTTCTTTGAGATCTCGTGAGTACAGGACATTCCAGGCGTCATTCCCGAGCTTGAAGAGCCGTTCCCTTGCTGCTCGTCCTCTGGGCCCCGGGTTGGTGGTTCGGCTAACCGATGCCGTCCAGAATCGACGAAATGCTCCCATCCATCTCCCGCCTTCACGAGTACATGCGCACTTTTGGGAAGAAGGACATCCTCACGTACACCAAGACCCCTCACTCCTGGGCCGACAACAAACTGGGTTGGACCTTTTGGGAAGTGCTGAACTCGCACCCGAAACGAGTTGAGGCATTCGCACGAGGCTTATCTCTCTTCGACGCCATTCACCCCAACATCGGCATCTACCCCTTTGAAGAGCACCACGAAGCCGGAAACTCACCCGATCGAACGCTCGCCGTCGACATTGGCGGAGGTCGCGGTCTAGCCATGCTAGATCTGCGGAGGGGCTGCCCAACCCTCCAAGGAAGACTGGTCCTCCAGGATAGAAGGGAAGTACTCGACGCGATCGCCTCTGAAGACTTACCCGGCGTCGAGAAGATGCAACACAACTTCTTCGACCCTCAACCAGTCAAGGGCGCACAGATCTACTACATCCGTCGCGTCTTCCACGACTGGCTGGACGACGAGGCACGCCAAATCCTCACGAGCATTATCCCTGCCATGGCGCCCGACTCGAGGATCCTCATCTCCGATATGGCGTTGTCGGAACCTGTGTCGGCCAAGGATGCCAACGCCGTCTGGCTGGATCTCATGATGTTGACTATTGGTGGCAAAGAGAGGACGAAGCGGGATTGGGAAAACCTTGTCCAGTCCGCTGGGTTGAGATTGGTGAAGCTGTGGCAGAGGCCCGAGATGGAGCCGCTGGTTGTGGTGGAGTGTGCGCTGCCGGATGCACCTGCACGCACGATGAATGGCCTGGGAACAGAGACGAAGCCCGTGGACGGGTTGGTGAGTGGGCTGACTAATGGGACGGCGGAAGTTCATCTGAACGGACCTGAAGGGGCTTCCGCGAATGGAGTCGCAGAAGCGTGACATGACGAAAGAATGGAGTTTCCGAGCTGACGACGTTGCACTTTGTGAGTTTCAATATCCTCCTTGTGCTGGCTTATGTACCTCACCATATTGGTGAACATATGTGTCGAGAGCATTTTGCCTGTTGTATGTGTCGCCACTGTATCAACCCTTTCAGATCTAGCCCAGACAGAGAAGTTGCGATGGCATGGACAGATCGTTAGTTAACTAGTCTATCATCTAACTAGTCGCTTGCTTGACCAAATAACCTATCCCCTTTCTTACCACATGCACTCACATGCAGAGATGTTCTTTTCGTCCATATAGGGTCAAGGGGAGCAATGGATTTTATGTAAACCACGGAGGATTTATTTGTTTTTCAATCTTGAAGATGGTACTAATGTTACTGTTGTCGGCTGAGTACTCTACGGCCTCCACAATTTGAAGATATGTATACACACACTATAATTATATTTTCAATATCGGGGGAGATATAGTTCTCCACCGTCTGGCTGTTGGGCCTTGATCATCTCTAGAGAGGACTCTACTCTAGTTTGGTGGAGTGGTGATTGTGGAATTGATTGGGATATTGTGTCGTACCATGAATAGCTTCTCTTTGGTAGCTTGTAAAGTGGGATCGGAGCAACTGGTCTGTCTCTCTCTCTCTCTCTCTCTCTCTCTCTCTCTCTCTCGCTTCGTGTCCGTCCGGGAGACCGTGAAAGACTGTCGGCGGAGTTGATTGCTTGATCTGCTACGTGAATGCCAACAAACACAGACAGCGCGAGTTGTCCGATCATATTGCTCTGGGGACTTGATGGCGAGCTTGTCGGGGCTGTTTTTCGTCCTCTGCCTTGTTTGACGACATCATCGGGGTCCCCCAGGTCTCATTCGAGGTCCACTGGGTAATCCCATTCCACCTGGTGGCTGTTTCCTAGCGGAAGCTGTTGCCGCCGCCGGGGCTGTATCATTTCCATATCCACCCCCGCCGCCATATCCGCCGCCGCCAACCCCTCCATCGTTGCCTCCACCGGACCATGGCTGAGAGGGAGACATGTAAGGCGCTGCTCCACCACCTCCACCATAGGCACTCTGTCCATAGCTCCCACTTCCGCTCTCTTGACTGCCCGGACTGAAATAACTCCCTCCGCCCCCGGGCGAAACGGCAGGGACCGGACTGTTCCTCCCGCTTCCACCGCCTTGGAGTCGTGCTCGTAGTCGATCTCGGGATCCGACGCCATTTCCTGATCCGATACTGCCCTGCTGCTGTTGCTGCTGTTGATAACTTCCCGCCCTCTGACTAGGTAATAGCCGGGTGTTGACTGCTTGCTGCTGTTCTGGCGCTGGACTGCCAGCATGGGAGCCTAGACTCTGCGGCACGGGTCTTTGCCCTGGCCTGTTCCGCAACGATTGACTTGCCGACTGCGGCGGTGTGGGACTGGTTGCACTGTTTCCAAATAGATCTGTCAATCCACCTCTACCGCTTCCACCACTGCCTCGTTGCGGCTGGCCGTAAGTATTCTGGCTCGCACCATACCCGGCGTATGCCCCATAGTTACTTTGTTGTTGCTGGATGAGCGGTGGCGGCGAAGGGTGTTTCGGATCAGGAGGAAGCCATGGCGGGAACGGTCGTCCCTTTTCAATGTAGTATGCACGAAGGACGGTGGAGACGTGGCTTGAGTCTTCGCTGTCGGGGTCGTCTTTTTCGTCGGCAGAGGAGAAGGCGGTTAGGCCCTTTCGTAGATTGCCGAGGCGAGTGGAGAGGGAGGATGTCCAGCTGCTTGTGCTGCTGGCTGTTGTGGTCGGTTGAGCGGAGGTGGGATAGTTTTGGAGGGGCGGGATTGAGTTGCTGTACGCTGATGGAGGTTGGTTATTGGTGTTGTATTGGTTTCGAGGTTGATTGTATGATTGGTAGGAGTGCTGATTGTATTGATTCTGGTCTTGAGGTGTTTGCTGAGTCGAAGAGCTGCCTGAGAATAGAGACGTTACGAAGCCCGAGTATCCAGACATGGCGAAGAGTCGAAATGTTGTTTTAAGGTCGGTGTACTCGCACCATTTGCGTTCAACTGAGGCGCTGTCACTTCCTTTGCAGTGGCGCAACCATCATGCCTCTAATTCAGCCCAGCGAATGGATGGGAGAATCCAAATCTTGACTCATGCAACTCAATACATCAGGCTCAAGTTGTGTGTCTTGGAATCGGGGAATTTGGATGATCAATCTCTTGGCGGCGAAATAGAACCAAAATCTGCCCTCACACACACACCATGCCGCTCTACACTCGCACCTCGCGAGCAGGGTGAGGGAGCCTTGTTCGATATTTTAAATGTGCTCCCTTCTTCGCGCTGTTTTGGGCGCCGCCTATACAACCGCTTCGTCTTGTCCTGGTGACTCTGACAGACAATTACTTGAAACGTCCGGAAATCCCACCCCAGCGTGGCCCAGGTGTCTTGACTGCTGTCAAATTCTCTCTCAGATTTATGACTTCAGGACAGCAAATCCCTCACAGCGTGCAAGACACGGAAAACAGCGTTTAGCTGTTTGGGCTGTTCTTTACGGGTAGTCCTGAGGTATGGCTGAAAGATGGTAAAGACATTGCTGAGCTTGTCTCAGAGACGGTCCGAGAAGAAATTTCATCTGGAACCAGGTCTGTCAAGACCCTCGATATCGTCAACGTGACAAGCACCCGAAGTCGGCTCTGATCAGTGACGCAAGGAATAAACCTCCAGGTCGCTATAAAAGAGGTAAGAAAAACAAGGAATTCTAATATCTACTACAGCCTTGTCCTTTCTACCTGACTATCCGAATTTTTTGCTTAAAAAGTATCCTATTGTAATAATATAAAACAATAAATCCATTAATATAATCGAAAAAGACCGAAACCAGTTGACGCCATTACCGAACCCACCCTTCCTTCCTCATCACCTCCCCAGTCCACTCCTCCAACCTCTCTGCAAGCTTCCCATCCTTTGCCGCACCGCTCTGCCACCTCGGCTCCCCAAACCGCCGGAAAATTTCGAAATACGTGCCGCTCTGCTCCGCCTTCATATCCCGACTCGCCGCACAGAACAAACTGGTCCACGACCCCTTATCGGCAGGCCATATCAATCCAAACATGCGTAAGACCGAGAAAAGACTCATCATGCCCGACCCCGACTCCCCCACCGACGTGGCGAGGTTCGTCTCAACCAGACCTGGATGCACGGACGAAACCCAGATCTCGCCCTCCCCGTTCCGCGCACTGGGAGAGCCGGGGCCGTACGTCTTGTGCAGGGTCTTGGTGTGCAAAATGTTGGCGAGCTTGCTCTGTCCGTACCGCGGCCACGGGCCGCTATCCTTGAGCGATAGGTCCTTGAAATTGATGCCGCCCTTGGGTGCGCCCAAGTGGCCCGATGAAGTGAGGTTGACGATGCGCACGCTGCCGGGAGGAAGCGTCTTGGCGGTCCGCAGCATCAGAGGAAGCAGGTGCTCCGTCAAACCCCAGTGCGCGAGGTAGTTGGTCTGCCACTGGGCCTCGTGGCCATCTTTGGTCAATTCGAAGGGCGTCGCCATGATGCCTGCGTTGTTGACCAGGCCGTGCAGGGCTGTTTCGAGGGTGAGGAAGTGCTTGGCGGCCGCGACGACGCTGGTGAGGTCCATGAGGTCCATTTGCAGGAGGTCGATGTTGGCTGAGGGGTGCATTTTCTTGATGTTGGCCATGGCTGCCGTGCCCTTCTCTAGGGATCGGGCGCACATGTAAACGTGGGCGCCGTGTTCTGCTAGGTGGGCTACGGTGTAGTAGCCTCTGTGGTTTGGTGAGATCAGCGATTCGGGCTTCGTGGTGAGAGGGGAGAGGGGGGACTGACATGCCGGAATTCCCACCTGTGACTATGAATACTCTGCCCTTGAGATCGGGGAGAGTGTTGGGATGGAAAGTCATGTTCAAAACGAGTACTGGAGTCAATGTGTGAAGGTGTAATACGAAGAAACAGATAATTCAATGTCTTGGATTGAGTTCTATGTTTTTGATGATACAAAAAGATGCGTCGAGATTAAGGTGTTGCTACGATCTTTATATTGCTCTTGTTGAACAATGTCCGAGATACTTGCATCTTCGATGTTATTCCGAGCATCAGATATCGTGAGCAAGCTGCATGACCCTTGGACCAATCACGGCACATTCAACTTGGACATATTGAAGAGATGGACCAATAGGAGAATTCCGAGTGAGCGAGTGAGCCAGCTGCATGAAGCGTGGGGCTCTGCTGAATCTCTAGCTACTGTCCAGATTAGCCACCCTCGGGAATTCATAACGTTGCGTTTGTCAATCAAGTGGTGCATGTGTGAGGCTGGAGCTCGTGATCCTGGTCCATAATGTGAGCAGGTTGCATGTCTGTCTGCTGCAGTAGGCATATCCATTCCTCCGTTCCCGAGTGTGTCAGACTCATCACCGCAATTCCAACGTCCGCTAGCATCATAATTAGTACGTATCAGCCTGCAAATCCAACAGCACCACGCATCCAACTCGCGTCGATGCCACAATTGGCCGAGGTACGTACCAGGCCGCCTTCAATCACCAAGACGACATGACTTGCTCACCGCTGGCAGGCGATAAGCAGGGAAGACGACTGGACTGGGACCAAGGATGGCGCAGCACGCAGACGGGCACAGACCAGACTCAACACAAGGGCATACCGTAAGTAAGGCCTTGTTTTCTCTTTCGTCCAAATCAGGAGTCAGGACCAGTCCGATCAAGGGGTACCCAATTATCGAAACTAACAGTCCAGTAGGAAAACGCAAGGCCCTAGCAAAGAAAGCCGAAGCATCCAGTGCCGCAACCGGGACACTGATCAAATCAGAAGCGCTGGTGGAATGCTGGGACATTGAGCAGCAATCCGTCTTCATCGTCCCAGCATCCCGTATCAAGCAACTATACAATGCGAGAAATCCCTTGCTGCCAGATAAATCTAGAAAAGAGCAGTTTAACATTGTCTTCCCCCTCTGTCCAGACCACCTTATCACACTCCTCCAATTCAACGCCCTCCGCGCCCTGGCCGTCAACCGCACTCTAATCTCGGGCATCCTTGTCACGCCGCTCGACTGTGATGAGGAAGTTATCCACGTCATCCCCTACCCTACCAAGCCCGAACTACTCCCTTCAACACTCCTGCCCACCACCCTTCAACAAATGGTGCCGCACGGCGACTGGATCGACCTGTTCCCGTGTCCCGAGGGACGAGACCGCCTGATCCGGGCCGCCGGCACCTTCGACGAGGACGAGCTGTGGGCCGACTGCATCGGCGGGCTGTATGAGGGCTATCCCGACGACGAGGTCAAGCGACGCGGCATCATTGCGTGGTCGCCGCCCTGGGACATCACGGGGTGGGAGATGTCGGAAGGGTTTCTGAGGAAATGGGGGTGGATGTTTAAAGGGTTGCCGGGGGCGTTAGAGGCGACGAATCGGTGGCGGATGGAGAGAGGCAAGGAGCCATTTGTTCATGATGACTGCACGTCACATGCAACTGTGTGACCTTTGTGTTGTCCGGCTACTTCTTCGTCATCGGCCGAGCTGGATGTTTAAGCCATTGGATAGTATTATTACACCAGGATTGGCCCACCAGTCCTTTTGGCCCATACATGTGGTACGTCATTCGATCATCTCGGTATCTCCTCGTCCCTTCCGAGAATCTAGGACGTGCGCTGATTGCGATCAAGTTCACGAGTCGCTAAACGGCTACCCACGTCTTGGCGCATTCATAGCCAGCGACCGGAACTCTCTGATCGTGCGGCGTTTCAACCACTTGCAGGCGAGGCTGTTGCTACAAGTACAGGACGAGCTCAGAAAATTCGAGGCCCAGCTTGATGCCATGGACAAGGGCCCTCTGTTGGCTTGTGAGTCCCTACAGTTCCGGGAGATGGACGACGACCTGTCAGGCAGGAGGAAATCGTTGCTGCGGAAAATCGAGTATCCAACTGCCTATTTCTAAACATTAAGATTCCGCGGGATAAAAATCACATTGGGGACAACTTTCAACTTTTCTAGAGAGAAAAAAAGGGGGGGCCATGAGGAAGGACATCAAACTCAACTGTTGCTCACAAGGCCCACATAAAGTATAATGGAAGGTAAGATTTACAACCCCTGAGTTAAGATTAGCCAACAATCTTACTCGACTTGAGTTCGCCAATGGTTAACGTTGTCCCGCGTCGGTGTCGCTGTTTGTCAGGTAGCCGAAGGGAGTGGATAAGTCGGCAGAGATGTCGACGATGTTGGCGGGGTCGAGTGGCTCCATTATGAGCATCGCTTGGTGGTGTCCCAAGTACTAGAACGCCTGGTCCTGCAAGTCCAACTTCTGGCCACATCTGTACTGTATAGTAATATCAGAAGGAAAATGGACTTACAGATGGAGAATCAATATAACCCGTGGCATCGAAAGCGATTACAATTCGAACACTAAAACCCTGATCAGCAGTAATTCATCCCTTTCATTGCGCTGATAATACAATGGCTGACTCTAATACAGTAATTAGTCGCAAAGCCTGCACAAGCCTTCCTCAAAAAACCTACTCAAATTCTATTCTTCTTCCAGCGAACTAGTTCTCCGCAATCTGCGCTTTAGTACATACGTGCCACTGGTGCTCTCCATGGCTCTGGCGCTTCGATCGTCTGTGCCAGTTCTGGCTCTGGCTCTGGCTCTGGCTCATCTGCCTCTTGTATATTACGCTTCCGACCACGTTTCCTCTTGCTCGTTATGAACCTCTTTCGCAGCATATGCCACTTCTGGCTCCGCCTCCGCCTCTGCCTCTCGCTCATCCGCCTCTAGCGCAGCACTCTTACGCTTCCGACCACGTTTTCCCTTGCCTTTAATGACCTCTTTCGCAGCACCCGTTGCTCGTGCCACCTCGATTTCCTCAAAGCTCATTACCTTCGCCTTCCCAAGTACGACTGACTGACTTAATTGATCAGCGAACTTTGGCTTCGTTGTTCATTCTGGTTAAGAGTTGATTTTGATCATCGAGGAGGGCACGTTGAGCAAAGGATATTTGGGCGGCATTAGCAAGCTTTTGTATATGTTTCTGTAGGCGCGGTATACTCGTCTTATTAAGTGTAAGAGCATCCTGTTTGATTATATTATGCAGTGACGCAAGAGCCTCTGCTGATACTAACGTCACCGGCGTTTGTGATAATTCGTCTTGCTTATAAGAACCCACCTTTATCTCATCGGCCTCTCGGAACAATTGATTGAGCCGGGGCTTCGGTGTAGCTCTGAGTACTCTATCTGGATTGAACGGAACCAAACCAGTCGCAGCCCATGCGGCGGTGATATCTCTCTTTGTAAACGCCTTTTCCCTTACAGAACTATATAGAGAGGTGAAATGTTCTTTACCGACTGTATTTGCACCTCCTCGAAACAGTCGATCAGCCTTATCGCGGTAGGCTGTCTTTAAAGATGTAAAGACTCTGACGTCACAGGGCTGAAACTTATAAGAAGTGTGAGAGGGGGGGTGGTATAAGATAATATTATTTTTAAAATAAAACTCTAAGATTTTGAGGGTCTTAAGCGTTTTAAAGTCGTCACAAATCAGTACTTGTGATTTCTGCTTAGTCTGTTCTTTAGTTTGAGGATTAAAACACACGCTTGAGCCACTTTAAGCTGATCTTAGAGTTAATACATTGTCATGATCTCAACCGACCGTCATTACTATTGAAGCGTGTGAGAATTGGTGGAGATTCGGTCTTGGCGCGGTAGTTACTCATGAACCCGCCTACAGTCTTATTGGGACTAGCGGCCGCGGTCTTGGCGCCCACAATTCCTTATCACTTCTCCGTTGCCTGCGGCCCCGTTAGCTTTTCTGCTTTCTTCATACTTATTCACTTTAGCTAGTATAGCTGTATGTTATCACTATTCAGCTCTCTGCAGCTCCCTCAGTGTCACTCTACATGCTCATAGCATATATCCAGATTCAGAGCACGCATAATATCATTTAGGAGTGGGGAATGTAGTTTAGTTGCTTCGATGAGTAGTGGCTGGCTAAATGATTATTAATAACAAAGACCTACCGTTTGTATTTATGCACTCGATGACAGTCATTATCATTCGCTTGACGCCCGCGTCTCTGTAGTCTCGCGGATCGTCTTTACTTATAAGAACTTTGACAGAATCGAGCATGTATAACATAACTCCCGTCTCGTCCATATTATAGACATCCTCGGGCAGAATGGCCGGATCTTGTGATATCTTTTCGATTACCTCAAATCAGTATACTATCTTATCATATATATGTTTCTCATAACGTTTCCAGTCTATCATCCTCACTCTTCATGATTTGAGTGCTGGGTGACGCTTCTGGAAGCCCTGAGCCCAGTTCTTGCCCAGAGGCTTGGTCGCTGTATTTGTCGTGGAACGCTGGCGGGCGATACTAAAGGCGAGGGAAGGTAGACACTTGATTCGCACAGGATTCCCGAGATCAGTCATTAGTTTCAAAAACTTTTCAAGGGCTTTCTCCTCCGACGGAGTGAGATATTGTTAGCCATAGGCCTTCTCTTCTTTCGAGCGTCGTCCAAGATTACGATAATAAAGGGTAGTCAGGAGGGACTCCACTGCGTTTTGATCTGGCATCGTATGTTCGAGGCTCTCCCGGCAGGGAGGCCTCTGCAAGGGCTTTACTGGCGCGGTCGCTCATAAAGCAATACCTCCGTACCTTACATAGAGATGGGGATGAGGATTGGAACGACTGGGTGCCATCTCCGTGCAGAACCTGACACGTGTGGCTGCTTGTGGAAACTTCTGAAGAGCGCCACACTTTCACGTGATATTTATAAAATGCGTAATAAAATACAACTAGCGCGGCTGTGAATACAATATTAGGTAAGAGCGATAAATCCTTCCTCGCTTATTAAGATGCTTGGCATTTTGTGTACACCTCTCACTTTTGTCCGGATAAATCCGACAGGTAGGTTTCCTTGTGCTCTGTGTCTTCAAATCTTGGAGCTATATTTGAACTCAATAAAGGCTCTATGCCACGGCCAAGAATTCTGGGGACAGGTTAATAGTCATAATAGAGCAGGGGGTAATAGCTATAGCAGCTTTTGACGCTCTCAATAAGACGATTGACAGTATAGCCAAACTGTAATATTTTTCAGACTGCAAGTCGAGCTCTTGTAGAGAAATAGTTAAAGAATAATAGCCAATTGATTATAAATTTATATATTTATGTGGTGGGGATTTAAGACACCCAAATTATGAAGTCGTTCTGACACGAGAATGATCACGGAGATGTACTTTATCCGCAGTCGGCCTGTCTTGATTACAGATGACGTCTGAATTAGTAAATTAGATAGAATGCTAAGAATTTTATAAAGTTTAATAATAAGTATAATTAATAAGACTTATATTATATAGTTTATAGAATATAAGATATAAT
>JAABUK010007458.1_pt1 | contig 15784 bp, 15 predicted proteins | sample 5559141 | NCBI WGS metagenome assembly JAABUK01 (sample SAMN10711869, study PRJNA513367) | rock metagenome | isolation source: Antarctica rocks | place: Antarctica: Victoria Land, Pudding Butte nord | collected 2016-01-03
CAAAACGAATCGTTACGAACATCGAAGGAGTGAAATGATGCGTAAACAATTGAGTGTTTTATTATTCGCGGCAGCGCTGGCGACAACCGGCTGCGCGCGCATGATCGCCGGAGAATCGCAGCACGGAGACCGCGACTTGAAGGAGCGCGACGAGATGCGGCAAAGCTATCGACTCACGCCGGGCGCGCGCGTCGAAGTGGCGGGCATCAGCGGCATGGTGAAGATTGAAACGGCGAACACGGACACGGCGGAAGTCTCAATCGTGCGTTATGCGGCGACCCGCGCGGCGCTCGATCATCACAAAATTACCGTAGATCACTCGGCAGACAGTTTGACGGTGCGTGGTGAAAGGGATGATTTTTCGGTTCACTCTATGCTGGCTCGTCTTTTAACGCGCAGCAATGATGTGCGTCAGGAAGTAACGCTCAAATTGCCGCGCCGCGTTCAACTCTTCACGAACGGCGTCAACGGGCGCGTGACGATTGGCGAAGTGGATGGCGCAGTTGCGGTGCATGGCGTCAATGGCCGCGTTGAAATCGCGCAGGCGTCGGATCATGCTGAAGTCAACGGCGTGAACGGCGGCGTCACGATGACGCTGGCGCAACTCGGAGAAAAGGGCGTTAGCATTCACGGCGTCAACGGCGGCATCGAACTTCGTTTCGCGGGTGATGTCAACGCGAGCGTCGATGTGCACGGCATCAACGGCAGCGTGCGTTCGGATGCGCCCGACATCGTCGTTGAAAAAGAACGGGGCAATCGCTCAAACGTCACCGCCCAGATCGGCAAGGGCGGCGCGCCCATCAGCCTACACGGTATCAATGGCGGCGTGCGATTGTCGCGGCTGACAACAACCGCAGCCGGTTCAGTTGACAATGCGAATGGACAAACAAAGAAAACTGCCTCCGCTGCCGACGACGATTCCGATGATTCTAAAGAGGATGATGAATAATGACGTTGGCAAAGAGAGTCGCGGGATTTTTGTGCGCCGAAAGAAGCGTTCTGTATTTGTGCCTTTGTTCGGCGTTCGTGTTCCAAGGCTGCGCGCGTGTCGAAGGCATATTGCTCGGCCGCGTTGAAACTAAAATCGAAAATCATGCGTTGGTGGTCACGGATTGCTACCGTATCGGCGGCGAACAAGCAATCGAGACCGTCGAAAAATCTGCCGAAGGTGTGACTTATAAATATGCTCCGTGCCGCGACGCCGTTATATTCATCAAGCGCGGCGAGTTGATCGTCAACGACAAATCTTACGGAATGCTCGGCAAGCAGGACGCGGTGATAGTCGATCATGGAAAAGTTTTAATCAACTCGAAGGAAGTTGAGCAAACTGCAAGCAGGTAGTGAAGGAGGAATTCTGATGGCGTCAATAAATAACAGTATGAAGTCTGATGTGGTAAAAGGAATCGTTGGCTGTTCGCTTCTTTGCGCGATGCTGTTCTTTCAGGGGTGCAACGCTTCGATGAAGAACCGTGTGCTGGGACGCGCGTGGACTAACGTGAATGGTCACGAAGTGGTGATTGCGCCATGCTATTGGCCTTACACCAAGCCAGATGAAAACGCGCGAGATGCTTCACCGGAGACGACGCGTAAATTCACCTGCGGCAATACCGAGGTGGTAATCAAAAACGAAGAACTGTTTGTCAACGGTAAAGCTCACGGCACACTCCACAAGGGCGATGCGATTGCCGTTGAGAACGGTAGATTGCGGATCAACTTGAAGGAAGTCGAAGAGGTTGCGAGCAAGTAGCGGGCGATGGTTGCACCAACCATAAAATCATTTATTGAGCTCGACGATTTAAGCGTTCGCTTCGGCAAGCGTGAAATTCTGCAAAGCTTGCGCGCGTCTCTCACGGGGCGCGCCGTCGGGCTTTTGGGGCCGAACGGCGCGGGCAAAACGACGCTCATACACACGCTCTTAGGCTTTCATCCGTCCTCGAAAGGCACGGCGCGTGTCTTCGGGCAGGACATCAAAACGAATACGAAGGATTTGCGCGCGCTCATCGGTTACATGCCGGAGCGCGATTCGTTTATCGCCGGAATGACGTGCGTGCATTTCGTTTCCTTGATGGCACAGTTGTCCGGCCTTCCCGCATCGGCGGCGCTCGAACGCGCGCATGAATCGCTTTTTTATGTTGGCCTCGGCGAAGCGCGTTACCGCAAGCTTGAAACGTACTCGCTCGGCATGAAGCAACTCGCGAAACTCGCGCAGGCGATTGTTCACGGGCCGCAGTTAATTATTTTAGACGAGCCGACGAACGGACTCGATCCGCCGACGCGCAAACGCATGATCGACCTGATACGCGACATACGCGACAGCGGCGCGGCGCGCGTCGTGTTGTCTTCGCATCTTTTGCGCGATGTCGAAGAATGCTGCGAAGAGATTTTGATTTTGAAGAACGGGCGCGTGCAGGCACAGTGCGATCTGGAAGCAGAGCGCAAAGCGAATCGCAAGTTTTTGGAAATTGAAACGCGCGGCAATGCCGATGCTTTCGCGCAGGCCGTGAAGCAATTGGATTGCGAGTTTGCCAGAACAAGCGAGCGGCGTTTCAAGTTGGTGTTGCCGGAGGGCGTCGAGGTTCGTGATTTGTACGAGGCGGCGAGTGCGAGCGATTTGCAGATACGGCGGCTGGTGTACAAGCGCGATTCACTCGAAGATATTTTTCTGAAGGCGATGGAGGACTAAGCTAAGCGATGGCTGTTTACGAGCACAGTTACAGGCGTTATGAAGGTCGTTTGACGCCCGCTTGGTCGCGCTTTCTCGTCGTGCCGCGCGATGCTTACGGCAGTATCTTCGCATCGAAATTCTTCGTCGCGTTTTTCGCCGTGTGTTTCGTTTACCCGCTCGTCGCGGCGATTTTGATTTACTTGCGCCACAACGTCGGCGCGCTTGCGCTATTGAAGATTACAGACGTTGGCGAGTTGCTCGTTATCAACGCTTCTTTTTTCGAGACGTTCGTTATTGTGCAGGGCACGCTCGCGTACTTTCTGAATTTGTTTCTGGGGCCGACGCTTGTTTCGCGCGATCTGACGAACAATGCGCTGCCGCTTTATTTGTGCCGCCCGTTTTCGCGCGCCGAATATGTGCTCGGCAAGATGAGCGTGTTGTTGATTTTGCTTTCTTTGATAACTTGGGTGCCGGGAATAATCTTGTTTTTGTTCGAGGCTTATCTGGAAGGATGGAGTTGGTTTGCGCAGAACAGTTGGATGATATGGTCTATCTTTTTCGGCAGCGCGATCTGGATTCTGGTGCTGTCGCTGCTGTCGCTGGCGGTTTCGGCGTGGCTTAAATGGCGCATCGCGGCGAGCGCGGCGCTGCTCGGAATCTTTTTTATTCCGCCCGCGATCAGTGAAGTGATTAATAAATTATTTGTCACACAGCTTGGCAGTTTGCTCAATTTGTCGAGGGTAGTCGGCAGCATCTGGTCTGGCCTCTTCGGAAATTTCAATGCCAGCCCGATGCACGTTGACAGGTACATTAGTCACGGAAGGGAAGTCGTTTTGTACGGGCCGCCGCTGTGGAGCAACGTGCTTGTGTTGTTGTTGGCCTGCGCTTTCTGTTTATTTCTACTCGTGCGAAAGATTAAAGCTTACGAGGTAGTGCGCTAAGGATGAGCACGGGCACGAACAACACGCGCGACAACAGCGCCATCGTCTTCGATGATGTCTCGAAATTTTACGGCGAGATACTCGGCGTCAATCGCGTCCATTTGCGGATCGCGCCGGGCATCACGAGTCTTGTCGGGCCGAACGGTTCGGGCAAGACGACGTTGATGAATTTGATGACGGGACTTTTGCAGCCGACGCGCGGGCATATCAGCGTGCTCGGTTTGCGACCCGATGAACCCGAACAGCTTTTTCGCAAGATCGGTTACTGCGCGCAATTCGATTCTTTTCCGCGCGGCATGAACGGCCACGAATTCATCAAAAGTTTTCTCCTCGTGCATGGATATGAGCGCGCGGAAGCCGAAGCGTTGACGGGACGTGCGATTGAGCGCGTCGGACTCGCGGACGCGGCGAAGCGGAAAGTCGCGGGCTATAGCAAAGGAATGAGGCAGCGCATTCGGCTCGCGCAGTCTATCGCGCATGAGCCGCAAGTGCTGGTGTTGGACGAGCCTTTGAACGGTCTTGACCCGATGGCGCGCGCCGAGATCATAGAACTTTTTCGCGCTCTCGCAAGCGAAGGTTTGCACCTCATTTTATCGAGCCACATTCTGCACGAAGTGGATATGATGAGCGACAGCGTCGTGCTGCTTAATAACGGTTATGTGGTTGCCGAAGGCGGCGTGCATGTGGTGCGCGATGAAATTGAAGAACACCCGATGCAGATTCTCGTGCGCTGCCAGCGTCCGCAAATTTTGGCGGCGCGTGTTTTCGAGAGTGATACGGTAGTCGAAGCGCGCATACACCAAGACCGGCAAGGGCTTTTCATCAAGACGCGCGATGCTGACCGCTTTTATGCGCTGCTCAATCGCATCGTGCTCGAGACAGACATCGGTCTCGAATCCGTCGCGCCTGTCGATGACGATTTGAGCGCCGTCTACGGCTATTTGATTAACGAAGGGAGCGGCGCGAGCGTATGAGTTCGGAAGTCGAAGTTGTTGCGCGCGAAGCAAGCGATACAGCGACGATGAGCAACGCGCGCGCGCGTCGCGTGCGGCAAATTCTTGCGATCATGCGCCTCGAAGTGCGTAAGAATTTCTTTGGCCGCCGCGCGATTCTCATTTATCTGCTGGCGCTCGTGCCAATCGGGATTGTCGCGCTGCTGGCGTTGACGCTCGTGCTGCATCCGCCGGACGGCGACGAGTGGCGCAACGCGGCGGAAAGCGGCACTTTGTTTGCGCGCATCTACGAAGGCTTGTATGAAGGCTTGATTTTGCGGACGATTGTTTTTTTCGGCTGCGCGTGGATTTTTATGAATCTGTTTCGCGGCGAAATCGTTGACAGAAGTTTGCACTACTATTTTCTCGCGCCCGTCCGACGCGAAGTGCTCGTCGTCGGGAAATACTTGTCGGGACTCTTCACGGCGATTGTGCTCTTTACGGCGACGACGCTGCTCACGATGTTTTTTCTTTATTTGCCGCGCGACCGTTCCTTTAACGAAAGCTATTTTCTGCACGGGCCGGGAATCAAATACGCGCTCACGTATGTGGCGATCACGGCTTTGGCGTGTCTCGGCTACGGGGCGATTTTTCTGCTCATCGGATTATTCTTTCGCAATCCTATTTTCCCTGCGCTCGTCGCTTACGGGTGGGAATGGATTAATTTTCTGTTGCCGCCGCTGCTAAAGAAAATCAGCGTCGTTCATTATCTGAATTCGCTTGCGCCTGTGCCCGTCGCCGACACGAGCGCGTTTGCGGTGCTCGCCGAGCCGACGCCCGGATGGATTTCCGTGCCCGGTCTGCTGCTCGTCACAGCCGTCGCGCTTTTTATCGCCAGCCGACGCATTCGCCGCATGGAAATTCGTTACGGCAGCGACTAATTTTTACCAGCCTCAACTGCGGAATTGCCGCGCGCGGGCAGCTTGAACTACAATCTACGCCCATCATGTGCAGAAAATTTTCCCTACTTTCATCGCTTCAACGCCGCTTCGTTTTCACTTCTTTAATCGCCGCATTGCTTTTCGTAAATGCCGCCGCGCTTCGCGCCCAAACGAATCAGACTCCGGCGGCGAATCCGTATTCAACGCAGTTGCTCGCCGACTTGAAACGCATTCAAGCGGCGGCGCTCCAAAGCGAGTACGCTTATCGCCAAGTCTCCTATTTGACGAACAACATCGGGCCGCGCTTGAGCGGATCGGCACAGGCACAGGCGGCGGTTGAGTATGTCGCAAAGGAATTGCGCCGCATTGGTCTCGACGTGCAGCTCGAGAAGGTAACGGTGCCGCACTGGGTGCGTGGCTTGGAGACGGGCGCGCTCACAGAGTTTCCGGGACAAGCGCAGGGGACGACGCAGAAAATAATCTTGACGGCACTCGGCGGAAGCGTGGCGACGCCGCCGGATGGACTCACCGCCCCCGTCATCGTCGTCAATAATTTCGCTGAACTGCGCGGCCTTTCGCGCGAGCGGATCGCGGGCAAGATCGTGCTTTTCAATTATCGCTTCGATGAGCAAATGGCGCAGCAAGGGTTCGGCGGCGAAGCCTACGGGCAGGCGGTTGCGTATCGCGCCGCAGCGCCGAGTGCTGCGGCGCGTATGGGAGCCGTCGCCGCGCTGGTGCGCTCCGTCGGCGGCGCTGAATATCGTTTGCCGCACACGGGCTTGACGCGTTACGCGAAGGACGCGCCAGAGATTCCCGCCGCCGCCGTCACCGCCGAAGACGCAGACTTGATCGCCAGTCTTACAACAGAAGGGCAAGTGCGTATGCGTTTGACGCTCACGCCGCAGCGCTTGCCGGATGCCGTCAGCTACAACGTGATCGGCGATTTCAAGGGCAGCGAGCACCCGGAACAAATCGTGATCGTTTCCGGTCATCTCGATTCGTGGGATTTGGGAACGGGCGCGATTGATGATGCGTCGGGCGTTGCGGTGGCGATGCAGGCGGCGCAGCTTCTCAAGCAACTTAACTTGCGCCCGAAACGCACGCTCCGCGTCGTTGCATGGATGAACGAAGAGAACGGCGTCGCGGGCGGCAGAGCCTACGCCGAAAATCACAAAGGCGAGGCCGCCAATCATATTGCCGCTATCGAATCCGATCTCGGCGCAGGCCACCCGCTCGGCTTCGATGCGAAAGTTAAACCGGAAGTGATGCCGCTCTTAGCGCCCGTTTCAGCAGTGCTGCAAACATCCGGCGCGGGACTCTCGAAGCTCGTCGAAGACACGGAGACGGACATTACGCCGCTGGCAAACTTGGGCGTGCCCGCGTTCGGTATCTGGCAGGACAGTCGCACATATTTCAATTACCACCACACTGCCGCCGATACGCTCGACAAGGTAAAGCCGCGCGAGTTGGCGGAGAACGCCGCCGTGATGAGCGTGCTGGCTTACGCGCTGGCGAATCTGCCGCAGCCGCTGCCGCGCTAGACTGAAGAACTCACAAAGACAGTTGAACTGTAAGGCGTAGTGTTCGCTCACTCGCTTAAGGTTGATTGTCACATACTAAGTTGACGTTTACGCGCTGGCGTTTATCTTGACGCGCCCGCCCGCTGTGTATTATTGTCTCCGTTGTTTCCACAACTTACCGGCTTGCCCTGTACAAAGCTTTTCATAGTTTTAGGCTTGCCCACAGACTCTTGTGTGGTCTTCCGGTAGTATTTCGCGCGTTGTGTATTGCAGTGCAGCGCGCTCCTCTAGTTATATACAAAAGGAAAATGACGATGAAAAAACGTCTGGCAAATTTCTCGCTAATGGTTCTGCTCACTTTGACGCTCTCCGTGCCTGTTTCGGTGCGCGCCGACCATTTTAACGAGTACAACACGAGAGTGGATTACAGTTATACGCAGTACGACGAATGTACCGGAGAAGATGTTTTGATTGCCGTTACAATGCACATACATCAAAGAGAAGTAATCGACGGTAATGGCGGAGCGCACACTACCTTCGACGCCAATACACAGAGCGCAAACGGCGTCGGGTTGACGAGCGGAAAAAACTACCGCGTCTCACAGATTTTTCATGACCAGACGAATAATCGAGGCGATTCCAATGATTCCGATCCCGTCGCCGGACGCGCCAGTACGCTCACGATGTTGGCTGATGAAACCATCACTACGCCGGACGCTAATAACAATTTGTTTGTCCGCGCCCGCACGCATTTAGTAATCAACGCGAATGGGGAGATTACAGTCACGCGCGAAACTCTGACCGCTGAATGCCGCTAAAAATTTTTGCTTTGGATTTTAGTTCAACGATGTACAATGAGGAGCCGGAGAATACTTCGGCTCCTCTGCGCTTTTCTGTCTTACTCGATTCCGTGCTGATTGACACACTGCTTGCATTCTGACCGACACCGGTCATCCTGCCTTACTGCCATAAATTCTTATTGCAACCTGAAATCGAATAGAATCAACAATTTACGTTTCGGATAACAGTGGTATAGAGCTTGCCATATCCAATGCGTGCCTGAATGTGCGGGCGGCTTCACTTCTTTTGGCAAACACTCGACTAAGGATTTTATGAGCGGCGCTTCAGATACTTCCGGCGACTCTGACCGCTCGCAAAACTTCGCAATATGAACAACGCTAAACGTTCCACACTCACGATAAGCTTGAGCTTGGCTCTTATCTTTTCCTTTTGCCTGACAAGCTTAACGAGGTCTTCGACGGCGCAATCGGTACAGGGCAATTCACTGCGCAAAGATGCGGGCAGCAATCACGGCAAGCGCACGGACAAGGCTTCGCCCGATCTGCGCGAGAAAGTGCGCGGCGCTCAATCAAGCGACGAGCGCATAAAAGTCGTGCTCAATTTGACCGGCAAGCCATCCGCGCAATTAAGCGCGCTGCTCAACCGCAGCGGCGTTCGCCTTCACAAACATTTCGAGAGTCTCGACGCGATGGTCGTCGAACTGCCCGCAGGCACTGTCGATGAATTGGCGTCGCTCGGTGAAGTGACAGACCTTTCGCTTGACCGCGAAGTGGAATCCTTCAGCGGCGGTAGCACCGCTCCGCCAGCCAACGGCGATGCGTCCATTGATTCGCACGTTGCGACGACGACGGGGAGCAACGGCGCGCGCATTCTGAAAAGCACGAGCGGCGCTAATCTGGACGGCTACGGTGTCGGCCTTGCGGTTCTCGATTCGGGAATGGATCAAAACAATTTTCAAATGTGGAACAGCGGCTATCGCGTGCTGAAGAGCGTCAACTTCGCGCGTGATGCAAACGGCCTGATTGAAAACGTCGGCCTCAACAGCAATGCAGAGGGCGACGCCTACGGGCACGGCTCGCATGTGATGGGCATCGCCACCGCATCGCAGGGCAGCAGTTCGCCTTACTACAATAATCAATATGCGGGAATGGCGCGCAAGGTCGATATGTTCAATGTGCGCGTGCTCAATTCGCAGGGACGCGGCACTGTTTCAACCGTGCTCGACGGCCTCAACTGGGTGCTGGCGAATCGCAATTTCACGGCGGGTGGCCGCACCGTGCCGATTAAAATAGTCAACATGAGCCTCGGCGCAATCGCCGTTACGTCATACAAAAACGATCCTTTGTGTCAGGCCGTGCGCAAGTTGGTTGACGCCGGAATCGTCGTCGTCTGCGCGGCAGGCAACGACGGCAAGGATTCAATGGGGCGCAAGGTTTACGGCGCGATTCATTCGCCCGGCAACGAGCCTTCGGCGATCACCGTCGGCGCGACAAACACTTTCGGCACGGACGTTCGTTCCGACGATGTCGTGACGACATACAGCTCGCGCGGCCCGACGCGCAGCTACTACACGGATGCGACAGGCGTGCGCCACTACGACAACATCATCAAGCCGGACATCGTCGCGCCGGGCAACAAGATCGTCGCCGCGCGCACGGGTTATTCTTCATCGAACACGCTGCCCGTCGCGTTCCCGGCTTTGCAGTCTATGAATAACACTAGAACCGGCGGCACAGCCACAATCACGAGCAATACGGGCGGCGGCAATTATCAATTGATGTACATGAGCGGCACGTCGATGGCTGCGCCGATGGTCGCGGGTGGCATCTCTCTTCTGCTGCAAGCGAATCCGAAACTCACGCCGAACATGGTCAAGGCGCTTTTGATGTACACCGCGCAACCACTCGCGGGCTTTAATATGTTCGAGCAGGGCGCGGGCGAACTCAACCTCGAAGGCGCAGTCCGCATCGGCAAAATGATTCGTCAGGATGTCGATTGGTCAACCGCCACGTTAGGCACACAGATGATTCCGTGCCTGACGGCGACGACGAATCCCTGTGTGCTTCCGACATCTTCGACCCTCAATATGAATCTCGTCAGCCGCGCTAATCCGCTTGCCACGGCGCAACTCGGACAGCAAACGATTCGCTACGGACAAGGCGTGCTGCTCGGACAAACCTACGTTCTCGGCAGCGACCTTGTGACCAAGTTCCAGAAAATCTACGCGCAGGGCGTTGTGATGGGCGACGGCGTATTAATCGACAGCAACGGCGTTGTGATGGGCGACACGACGATGATGACGAACGGCGTCGTGATGGGCGATCAAATTATTACGACGAGCGGCATACAGGGAACTAATCCGCTCGGCGCAAGCGGCGTTGTGATGGGCGACGGCCTTTCCTTTTGTCCCGTAACCGCGCTCACCGGCAACGGATTGCTCGGCAACGGCGTAGTGATGGGCGACGGCGTGGTAATGGGTGACGGTGTCGTGATGGGCGACGGTGTCGTGATGGGCGACGGCACAGTGCAAGCGCAGATTATGGTCTACGGCGACGGCACTGCTTCAATGAAATAGCACTCGATCAAATAACGCGCGCGACTTTCGCGCCTTCAACTTAATGCAGAGAGGCCGACGCAAAAATCTCGCGCGCCAGCCTCTCTGCTTTATTCGCTTCCTCTTAACGACCCGCCCCTGTCTCCTTTGCAACTCGTTCGCCGCATCCAACGGCAAACGATCAGCCTTCAGAAAAAGTAGTGACGGACATGAACAGACCAACCTATCTCAAATCATACAGAGCATTGATCGCTGTGCTGGGCGCGCTCGTTTCCTGCTTCTCAATCGCACATTTGCCCGTCGCGCGGCTCGACTGGCGCTTTTTTGTGCTGGCGCTTATCACAGTTGTTATCAGTTCATGCTCCGCCATTAAGCTTCCGCGCGTCAACATCAACATTACCGTTTCCGACACTTTTATTTTTCTGACGGTGCTGCTGTACGGCGGTGAGGCGGCCATTCTGCTCGCCGCTGCCGAAGGGTTTATTTCAGGATCGTGTATTAGCAAGACGCCGCTCGTCGTTCTTTTCAACGCGGGCGTGATGGCCTGCGCGACGTTCGTCACCGTGTGGACTCTGCGTTTCGTTTTCGGCGGCGCAGAGATGCCGTCCGGCAGTGTGGCTTTAACCGCTGTCGTCATTTGCTTGATGGCGCTCGTGCAGTATATTGCCAACACGGGCATCCTCGCCGTGTGTATGGCCTGCAAAATAGACAAACCCGTATGGGCGACGTGGAAGGAACATTATCTTTGGACTTCGATTAGTTTTTTTGCGGGCGCGACTGCCGCCGGATTCATTTATAAATCATTCGACACCGTCGGCTTTTACGCCATCATCGGCGCAGTGCCGATCATCTCCATCGTTTATTTCACTTACCACAAATATCTCGCAGACATCCGCGCGACTTCTGCGATTGCGGAGCAGGCCGAACGCGAACGCCGCGAAGAGGCCGAGCGCCACGTCGAAGAACTCAACAGCTACATCGAAGAGCAGCGCCGCATCAGTCAGGCGTTGCAGGAAAGCAAGGAAAAATTCCGCCACGCCGCCTTCCATGATGCGTTGACCGGGCTGCCTAACCGCGTGCTGCTGACGGATCATCTGAAACTCGCGATTGAGCGCGCGCGCCGCCGCGAAGATCATCTTTTCGCCGTGCTCTTTTTAGATTTAGACCGCTTCAAAAACATCAACGACAGTCTCGGCCACAACATCGGCGACCAACTCTTGATCGCCATTGCACGCCGCGTCGAAAATTGCTTGCGTCCGATGGACACGGTGGCGCGTTTAGGCGGCGACGAATTTGCGATTCTCCTCGACGGTCTCGAAAACGAAGAAGCCGCCGTGCATATCGCCGAGCGCATTCAGGAATCCTTAACGCAGCCGTACAATTTGAGCGGCCACGAAGTTTATACTTCGACGAGCATCGGCATTACTTTGAGCACCTCTAACTACGAGCATCCGGAGAATCTACTGCGCGACGCGGATACGGCGATGTATCGCGCGAAGGAAAACGGCAAGGCGCGTTATGAGCTTTTCGATACGGTGATGCACGCGCGCGCCGTCGCTCTGCTGAAATTGGAAAACGATTTGCGCCGCGCCGTCGAACGACAGGAATTCGAGGTTTACTATCAACCGATTATACGCCTCGAAACAAGTGAGATTTCAGGCTTCGAGGCGCTCCTTCGCTGGAAGCATCCGGAGCGCGGATTCGTCTCGCCGACGGAATTTATTCCGCTCGCCGAAGAAACGGGTTTGATTACGGAGATCGGTCAGTGGGTCTTGCGCCAGGCCTGCGAACAGATGCAAGAGTGGCAGTGGCTTGTGCCTGCCACGCGGCCTTTGACGGTGGCGGTTAATTTGTCGAGCAAGCAATTCAAGCAATCCGACATTATCGAGCAAATCAAAAAAACACTACGTGAAACCAATTGCGATCCGCGTTCGCTGAAACTTGAAATCACGGAATCGGCGGTGATGGAAAACGCTGAGGCCGCGACGCAAATGCTGACGCAACTGCGCGACTTGGGCGTGCAACTCAGCATCGACGATTTCGGCACAGGCTATTCTTCCTTGAGTTATCTGCACCGCTTTCCCGTCACGACTTTGAAAATTGACCGCTCGTTTATCGGCAGGATGGGAACGGGCGACGAGAACTCCGAGATCGTGCGCACGATCATGACGCTCGCCGGAAATCTGGGTATGGATGTCGTCGCCGAAGGAGTCGAAACCGAAGAGCAACTAACGCAACTCACCGCGCTCAAATGCGAATATGGACAGGGCTATTTGTTTTCCAAGCCGGTTGACGCGGCGGCAGCGCAGGAGCTTCTGCGGCAGCGCGTACACGCGAAGGCATCGTATCTCGTCAATGAGCCGACGATCTTCGCGCCGGACATCGCGGTGACGCCGCACATCAATTAACGCGCGCGCTTGAAGAGTTGATTAATGAAGAGTTAGCTGAAAACGCCGCGTGAGTTGATCGGCGCAGGCGTTTGGTATGACACATGTGAAAAATAAAAAGGTCAACAACGCCCTCGCTGCGTCGTTGACCTTATCTCACATTCTTCTCATCCGCAATCGGGGAAGGATGCGATATGGCTGCGCACTCTAGCGCCAAACATTTTGTCTGGCAAGCGCTAATTTCCAAGCTTCAAACGATAAGCGAACGCTTCGTGTGGATGCACGCGAAAACGAAAAAACTAAAACACCGCGATTCTGACGCATCAGACTTCGCGGTGTTCTAGTTTTTTGTTAATGGCTCGCGCGTGGCACGCTTCTGCGAACAGTTCGCGTGCATCCGCGTCAACCGGAACTACTGATTCATGTTGCCGCCGCTCATGTTGCCGCCGCTCATGTTGCCGCCGCCGCGATGATGGCGACCATGATGACGACCATGATGGCGGTGGTGACGCCGGCGCTTTCGCTCACGTCTATCCTCGCCCATATCTCCCCCACGCATACTGCCGCCCATGTTGCCGCTCATATTACCGCCGTTCATGTTGCCGCCGTTCATGTTGCCGCCGGACATATTGCCGTTCTGCGCGAAGACGAATGTGCTGAGGCACATCACGAGCGCCAGAACAAGTGTAAGTTTTTTCACGATGATCTATTCTCCCGAAGCTGCAAAGGATTTGGTAAAGCATTAACTTTTTACGCCAAATCGCGCCGCGAGTCAATTATTTCTTGCCACGATCCAGAGCCTTCACCTATAAAAGAGCGCACGTTTGTTTGTGGCGAATGTCGTGCGCAGGGCAAACCCGCGTCGTAAGATCATCGAAAAAAGAGTTTCGCAATATAACGCGCACACATTTCGGTTAAATCATTCGTCTTCGATCAAAGCGGCAACCGTCAGCCTGCGAGAGAGTCCTTGCGGGCGACGAAATGTTTGCGGAAATTTCATAGGGGAGACGAATATGCGAGCAACTGTTTTTCATGGCACAGGTGATGTGCGCGTCGAGAATGTGCCCGATCCCGTTATCAAGCAGCCGACGGATGCCATTGTGCGAATCACGCACGCGTGCATCTGCGGCTCGGACTTGTGGTTTTATCGAGGCGTGGCGGAAACTTGGCAACCGGGCTGGCGCACCGGGCACGAATGGATGGGCATCGTCGAAGAAATCGGCACGGAAGTGAAAACAATCAAACGCGGGGATCGTGTGCTCGCGCCGTTTGCCTACTCTGACGGCAGGTGCGAATTCTGCGCCAAGGGTTTGCAAACGTCTTGCGTGCAGGGCGGTTTCTGGGGCGGCGAGGAAAACGACGGCGGGCAGGGCGAGGCTGTGCGCGCGCCGTTTGCCGACGGCACGCTTGTGCGTGTTCCAGAAGCTGCGGAAAACGATGCGCGTCTTCTCGACGCCATTTTGCCGCTCACGGATGTCATGGCGACAGGCCATCACGCGGCTGTTTCGGGCGGCGTCCGTCAAGGTTCGATTGTCGCTGTGGTCGGCGACGGCGCGGTTGGTTTGTGCGCTGTTCTCGCGGCCAAAAGGCTCGGCGCAGAGCGTATTATCATGCTCGGCCACCACGATGCGCGGCTCAAGATAGCAAAAGATTTTGGCGCAACCGATCTGGTGACGAGTCGCGGTGAGGAAGCAATCGCGAAAGTTGTGGAAATGACGAAAGGCGGCGCAGGATCAGTGCTGGAATGCGTCGGCTCGAAGGCGGCGATGGACACGGCGATTAACAGCACAAGGCCGGGCGGCGCAATCGGCTACGTCGGCGTTCCGCACGGTAGCGAAGCATTTGAACTGCAAACCCTGTTCAGAAATAATCTTACTTTACGCGGCGGCGTCGCTCCGGCGCGCGCTTACATTCCCGAACTGCTTGCGGATACGCTCGCGGGCAAACTCGATGCGTCACCTGTCCTCGATCAAACAATCGGTTTGGACGACGTTCCGGCGGGCTATGCGGCGATGGACAAGCGTGAAGCCATCAAGGTAATGGTGCGGTTGTAACGAACGTGGAAATGAAGGGTAATGAACGGAGACACGAATATATTGCGTGTGCCGAAGCCGGAAGACAGGGAACCGCGTTGGCCTGCGCTGGTCGCGCTGCTGGCTGTCGGCGGCGTGTACGCGTCTCTGCCCGCTTCGATGTTCGTCGGCCCGCGCTGGCTTGTGCCTGTGATTGTCGGGGCGCTGCTTGTGCCGACGGTGATTTCTCACCAGAGCGGCAATCATTCTTTGAATCACTTGTTCGGACTCATCGCTAACGGCTTCGTCACAGCAGCGTTGGTTGTGTCGCTCGCTCTGCTCATACGCGCGCTGCCCGCGCACAGGGAAGCACCCACCGCGCTACTGTTTTCCGCCGCCGCTTTATGGTTCACGAATATTCTGGTTTTCGCTTTGTGGTACTGGCGATTGGATGCGGGCGGGCCGAACAAACGCGATCTGCGCGCAGTTCATTTGAAGGGCGCATTCTTGTTTCCACAAATGACTATGGACGATGAAACGAGAGCGGCGGCGGGCGCTAAAGAGTGGTCGCCGGAGTTCGTCGATTATCTTTTTCTGGCATTCAATACAAGCACGGCGCTTTCGCCGACGGACGCGCCCATACTCTCACGCTGGGCGAAGGGATTGATGATGTTGCAGGCGGCGATTTCGTTGACAATCATCGTTCTGCTCGCAGGCCGCGCTGTCAATATTCTCTGAGGCCGCAATCTTATATCTCTTTCAAGGCAAGACGGATTTTGTATTCGTAATCTTCGCATCGAGACGCGTTGGCGATAAGCGTTGAGCCGCTTACTTCTTGGGTGCATTCTTCAAAAAACTTTCAGCTTCTTTCAAGGCTACATCCCGCCCTTGCTGAAGATCGGCTATCGTCAGCGCAACTGTCTTGTCCGGCAAGACGCCATTGCCTTCGAGCTTACGACCCTTCGCCGTCAAACCTCCAACCTCGCTGATATCGAGTTCGCCGCCACCTTTTAATTCTCTGTGTTTTAGCA
>JAABUK010007460.1_pt1 | contig 15783 bp, 18 predicted proteins | sample 5559141 | NCBI WGS metagenome assembly JAABUK01 (sample SAMN10711869, study PRJNA513367) | rock metagenome | isolation source: Antarctica rocks | place: Antarctica: Victoria Land, Pudding Butte nord | collected 2016-01-03
GACAATCATCAGAACATACGCTGTGGCAGATAATGCTCAAGTTTGTATATATTCCTCAGCCATGTGAGCTGTGCAGGGTGCAGAAGTCACCTCAACACTTGCAGTGGGTCCAGCTGGATTGACTTCAGGTGGTCCCTCACCATCTGCAGCAAGTTGATTCAATCTGCAGATAGACATACATATGTCAATTGGCTGCGGCAACAACTGGTACACATTGGTGACTATCAGTTTCACCTGTTGCGAGCCTCGATCCTGAACCCCTTGAGACCCCGGAATTGCTTTGGCTGTGAGGGCTTCAATCTCAATAGGAACTCAGTCTTGCGCTTTTGACAGTTGGCCAGCAATGGCAGCACGAGATTAATCTCAGAATCAGTGAAATCATATTTCAGAAGGTTGGCGCGCAAGAGATCTTCATCAATCACAGAATCAAAGTCCCGAGGCCTGTGACACAATCAAACAAGTGAATGGAGTGGTTATATGAGAGAGCATGCAAGCAGGAACTGCAGCAAGTATGCATGCAAGAAAGCCATGAGAAGACATACTTGACTGGGTGGGTGGGTAGTGAAAGGGTGAGTGAGTGAGCGAGTCGTGTGAGTGGAGTGTGAGAGCGAAAGTGTATGTATGTACACTGAGCCAAGCCAAAAAGTGGGCCACAAATGGCTGCAGCAGCACACATGCAAGAGAAAGTAGATGGCAAATGATGACGTCTAGGGATCTGTGTGCATCTTGGTATCTTAGTCTTTCCACATGCATAGCAACTGGGTGGGACAAGCGCACAGTATAAGCCAATAATGTGACATGTCAAATATTGTGGGGCTGAAAACTGTACAAGTCATACCTGTCTTGTGTAGATGGCCCAGGCATGCTACCAGCGGCACTGGCACGGGAGGTTCTCAAAGGGTCAGGGGTATGAAGAGGTGCCAGCGTGATTGAGCAATGCTGAATCCACTTCACTCTCTCGCTGCAGTCACATTTGTATTCAATACAACAAGCATACACAGGCGACACTTGGAGACACATCTATACTAGCTAGTGTTGCGCAATGCAACATTGGGCCAGGGCTGGAGGCCTGGGTATGACTGTTGACATCACTGTATAGCATAAGCGTATCTAAGGTGCATAAGAGCAAGAGCACGATAACAGGAAGAGCAAAGACTCTGACATGAGGCTTGCTATCAGCATTGCAAAAGGCAGTCAGAAACCTGGCTTCCCAACATATCCAGGCGTTCATTTGGGTTGCATACTCTTCATCGGTCTGGTCTGGTTGCTTATCAGCAAATGGGCCCTGCCCTTGCTGTCCAGCAAGCTTTAGTTGTTCCCGGACATACTTCTTAGCTTCAACTACAGCACAAGGTAAAGCACAAGGTAAAGCACAAGGTCAAACATCGCATTTATGGCACTGCTTACAGTGCACTTGAACAAACGACAAAAGGCTGACAACATTGTGTGTCAGAGTGCGAGCTGCATGAATGTGGACTACATCAACATGAGCAGGCTCGTGCAAGCTATTGATGGTTGCTTCGATGGCATACCTGGTCCAGAAGAAGACCTCTCATGCTCCAGCAGCTCATCAATATCTGGCAGGGCATTGAATACAGTTCTAATATCCTCTGCCAGCCACTTAGCCCACTCTGCAAAATACAGGGAGACGTCAGCATTTGCTTGCCTTCATATCTTTGCAACTCTGCATTGACTGTTCCAGACCATGTCAATTCACCCTAGTTAGTACACTGACCAACAAGGGCCTCAAGCCAGGAGCAAGCAAATGTCGTACGTGTAATTGACCAAAATGAGACCACACAAATGATTCATGAACGAACAAACGATTAAGTTGAAGAAGCAAACTTTGCAATGTTATCGAGCGATTGGCCTTTTTCACTTCGATGTTTGTGCAAACACAAGACAAAATCGATGCACAAAGCAGAGATGTAGGACCATGTTTTTTCAGTTGAGCATCACCGCTGCCTTTCCCATGTTTGGACACATATGCCAGCATGCTATCTTGGCTGTCAAACTCATGCTTCTGCAGCTTCCGATCATAAGCCTGCAAGCACAACATGGCTGAGAAGGGAGGACAGCATGACTGACATCGGTCACAGTTGTGATTTGGGTGTTGGAAGCCAGTTTGCAAACAACACCTGTCGTCATGTCATAGCAAAGGCAACATCTAGCCACTTGGGGAGTGCAAGTTTAGCTCGTCTTGACATATATGCCATGCGCATGCCTTCATGTGACATCAAATTTCAGTCACAAATGCCAGATGTGATATTGCAAGCCGGCCAAAGAAGGATTGCTGTGTCTGAGAGTATAACATTTACCTTGAAGGCACCGACATCCTTATATGGATCTCCAACACGTGCTGATTTTTCAGTGAGGGCAATGCCAATCTCTCCACACCTGTTGATGACCTGCTTCCTCAATCTCGCATACTTTGTCATGATCTGCAGCACAGCAGCCAAAACTTTGGTCCATTTTGGGCAACACTAGAAAGTTCTGTGTTTCATGTTGGCTCAAAACAACTTAGATGTTGGGCTTTGATTGTCTTCTCAGGGTCCACGGGTCCACGGGGTCGGACCATTGAAATTCCGAAAGGTTCTGCGTGTGCCGTCGTCGTCGCGAAACATTTTGAAGAGGCGCGAGCAGAAATATATGGGCCGTATGAAAAGGGCCAAGTTTGCGCGCATAAAGACAAGGACCAAGCACTCAGTCTTGTTGAATGATGTATTTGCGAAGCATGGACGAGGACGTACCTGTGATCTACCACGTTGATTGACTTCACGAGGACGTATTTGTGATCTACCACGTTGATCGACCTCGTGCCGCCACTGATGTGACAAATGAGCTCTGATCACTTCCGTCAGCAGCTGAGGCTGTGCTGCGGCATGTTAATGCAAAGGCAAGTGTGACGACTACCGTGCGCGATCACGCAGGGGGCACAAAATCTGGGAAACATATCTTCCGAAAAAACAGAAAACGTTGGTTGACGGCGTGCGAACACAAATTGGTTTGGCGAAACTTTACTTTTCCCAGCAAGACAACGCTTCATCTGTCAAAACCAGCGCTGTAAACACAAAGTTGTATAAAGTACACTCGCCTCGTAAAGGCGCCTACAATTGTGCAATATACTTGGCCAGCTTGTTGCATCAATTTACTGCTCGGGAACTGAATATAACAAGTCGCAATCTCGTTGGCGCCCCTGGTCAGACCCAGCCATCAGTGTTACCCGGTGCCCGCGTTCAAGACGTTCAACTCGAGATCTTGGGTCAATTTCCGGGTTGATCAGGCTCACTGGATGATGGCAACCAGGATGGGAACTGCAAAGTGACATCTGGTCACAAACGTTCTCGTCGAAGCTTGCTGGTGCGCGCATTGCCTTATCAGTTCCACTGGACAAACTTGGTGCAGGGAGCAAGCCGCCTCTGGCTTCCAGTTACACCAACATTCTTTCCTTGAGCAACCACAACCGAATGTTCAGAGCGTCAATGTGATGTGTCTTTGTGCTTTGCATGCCAACTCTGCCATGAGTTCTCCTTATAGAAATTAGCACTGCAGTGCAGAAAATGGAAGCAGATCTGATTACAGTTTTGAAAACAGAAATCATGAACAAATTTGGGAAGACTGGTGTCGACTTATCAGAAGTATGTCAAGGCAGCAGCAAAGGGATGAAAGTCATTCAGGTGCAGTGCAGTGGCGCTGTAGAAGTTGTTACTGTTTCTCAGTCCAGTATTCAAGCACTTTCAGCAGCTTTGTTTCAGTTGATTTGCTAATTCGACAGGGGTTTGTAGAAAAGCTCAATCATGCTGAGTTTGACGACTTGAACAGTATGTTGAGAGACTTGACTGCAATTGAGGCTGGAACACAACATGGTGCAAAAGAACAAGGTCTGTTCCAAGTCATGAAAGTTGGATATCTGGATTCTTGGCGGTTCAAGCGCGAGGATTTGTTTGAGTCAATGCACCCGAGCAAGACCTTTGCACTCACACATGTGATCTTTACAAAGTGTATTGCATGCAAGAAGTGACGGAGCAAACATAATCTGATCCAGGAACAGGGATGTCTTGACATTTGCAGATTTCGCCAGGCATTTGGTAGTGGACCTTCAGACCGCCTTCAGGCTTCTCCCAAATGTTGATGCCTTTATAGAGGATCAGGAATTCTCATCTGCTGGTGAGTTGCCATGCCAAATGCCATACTGTAATGCCAAAGTTACAGCTGCGGACAGTACTAGCTGGAGAGAGACTGTACGGCAATCAGCTAGTTGATCTGAATTGCAGCGAGGCCTCTTTTGCTGTGACTTGCTGTTGACATGGCCTTGTTATGATGTTTTGTTACACTCTTTCTGTTGGCTGCAGTTGAGGCCAAAAAAGCCATGTACAGCCACCTGGTCAACCAATGTAATGGGCAGACCAACAGGTCATTCCCTTGCAAGTCAGCAGACCAGCCAGTTGAAGCGTATGAGTCTGAGCTGAAAGCCTGGCTGCATGAAAAAGCAAGGTGACCCCATCTGCCATGACATTCCAAGTGTGTAAACCATCATGTATCTATCCCTTGCCCATGCTCTTGATGGCCTCTGAGGTGTTGGCATTCTTGCAATGTACACCGTAAGCATATGAGGCTGCTCATGTGAGGCTGCTCGATTCATGTTTGTCTATGCATTCACCAGTTGCACCCTCCCAAACTCCCAAGCCACTCAAGCTGGTGCAGATGCGATATGCAAAAGGCCCTAATTTGAAATTGTAAACAAACATGCCATGTTTGCTTCTGTGCAGCTACAAAGTGCACAAAATTCACAAGAAGAGGATAGAGCCTTCAGAGCAAGTGGACCCTATGCAAACACCCAGTGCTGCAGACAGCATGCAAAAGAAACATAGAGAAGAGAGCAATGTCAGGTAGGGCTCAATTCAAGCGCCAACTCACTCATTTCGGTGCGAAAATCGTGACATCAAGTTTGCTGGCGGTCAACTCTCACTCACTATGTCAGTCATGAAATGTGTCACCAAATGCACAGCTCAATTTGCTTTTACATGTGCTCATTTGTTCGTTCACTCACACATCATTTTGATCCGCCCATGTGATCAACCGAAGTCCACAAAATTTGTTCGATAGTAAATGTAAAGTTGGAATATAAAGCATCAATTCCTCGTTCAGAACAGCAATGCTGACATGCAACGCAGCCGTCAAAGACTGTGGGCCTCTGGCGCTGCAATGTTGCTATATAGAGTATTTGCGCTGCTTATGCTAAACTTTTGCATGTCAGGACGCATCACCTGCCTGGATGCCAACTTGCAAACCTGTTGGTCCTGAGATCTTGATGCCAAAAAATTGGCTCATTATCCAATTGCCTGTCATTTACAACAATCTTAACCGTTGACCATGTTTGACATGACGACAAATCGTGGAACCATTTGGATTTACTTTTCTGCATGCAAACTACTTTGATTCAATGGCAATGACATTCCAGGCAAGGACCAAAGTGTTTGGAGCTGTTGTTATGCAAGATCATTCCATAATCAGCAGCAAAATTATCAACTGTGTGTCAATCCTTGGGCATTTGCATAGTTTTGCATGCCTGATTTCAGTGGTTCAATGCTTCTGATCCCTGCACTTGTCATCAAGTCAAGGTTGTGGCTCATGAACTACATGCAGTGCACAGCGTAACATGTAGCACTATTTGCAACAGGTTACATGTCCTGTAGGAACAAGTGCAGTCACAATATGAATAAACTTCTACACAGTGACATCTGTTTATATGATACGTCAAATCATGTAGGGAAGAGTGCAATCATGTTTTTCATAGGTTGGTGTACCTCACAGTCATTAATTTAGCCTGCCGCTCATTGGCTTGTTTGCTTGCCCCATTGAGCACTCCTGATGTCTTGGTCATGCTCTTTTGCTTGCATGCACCAATCAACTCTTCATGACGTGGACAAGCTCATCTGCAGGTGTCGCGATGTCAATCTTATAGACCCCAAGGATGTCCAGTACTTATGCACCAAGCTCCAAAAGTTGTATGCGTTCTCTGAGCGAGAGATCCAGCAGGTGCCAGACTTGTTGGAGAATTGTCAACGCCACCCAAAAGAGTTTCTGTTGCGGCTGAAGAGCAAGGCACAGCAGAGGTCAAAACAGCATAGGACAGTCAAAGACTTTGCCCCTCAACTTCGAGCAAGGTATGGGTCATAGCATGCCAAGGTCCAGCAGCTACAATCTCAATTCAACACATGGTAATGCTGCCACAACAGAGCCGTCGTTCAGCGCTGTATGTGCCTGACCACAGGGGACGTATGCGTTTGACAGTGAATGAATGAACAAACAAATGAATAGCTTCCTGCAGAAAGCATCAGATCTGTGTTGTGTGCTGATGCAGCGTATCCTTTGTACAGTATGGCAATAAGGCATGTGCATGGTTCACTGCAGTCTCACTTGGTCAAGTAGTCCAGACATCAATTCTGCCAGTGTTCCTGCAAGCTAGGTCTTGCAGGGGAGCAATGAGTGCATGACTTTCACGGACAGCATTGCTCTTGTGCAAGCTGTATGTGCTGGCACAGTCTTTGCCAGTTCCTACAGAAGTCTGTGTGGCTGTAGGATAGCTGAAGGTGCAGCAGCTGTCAATAGATCCCCAGGTGTTGTTCCAGCTGCGAGCAGGCAGACGCAAGCTGAAGCCGTCGCTGTTGAGGTGATGCCTTTTCCCTGCTTGACACAGAGGTGCTGAGCGTGTTCTTAAAACCTTGTGTTCATGTTCACCCCAAACTACACCTGGACCAGATTGTGCAATCAAAGGATCTTCGTCGCTTGTTTTATGCTTGATATACACCACTGCCGCTGGTCCTGAATCCCTTGCATGTGAGCAAGCTAGTCAGCATGACCAGACATTGATCACATGTCTAGCTGCTGCAACATTGACTTTTCTGGCCTTTCACTCATTGGCTTGTCAAGGCATGAAGTGCAGCTGACTGTCTTTGGACATAAGTGAAGCTGCAGAAGCATATAAAGGCAGGCAGGTGTGCTTTAAGGGTGGTTCCTCCATTCCCTGCAATCCAGAACCTCACAGGAAAGTCCAGTATACCTGGCGCTTGGGCTGTCCTTGGGCTGCTCTCTTACTGCCAAACAGGCATCATTGTTCTGGTTGTGATTCTTGCCACAGCTTGTAGCGATCTTCAACAAGAGCCGTTGGCCTAAGGAGAAACTTACGGTGCATGCAGAGTGGGCCAATGCATGACACACCAACACGGCAGCAAGTTGGCAACAGCCCTGAGGACACAAGCGCCGTCGGCAGTCCCACATCTTCTGTGCAGAAACGAGCAACTGGAGCAGACAAAGTAGGAGGAACCAAGCGTTCCTCAGCCAGCTTGGAAGGGGACACAAGCAGAGGTGCTGCCAAGAAACAGAAGAGCACACAACAGGTACGAGTTTGGGGCAAACAACTGAGCATCTAAATGATGTTGCATGATTGTCATGTCAAGCTTGCTGCAGCATGCAAATGCTTTATGCAAACTGCTGCAAGTAGATGCATGGGAAGCCCTTGGTCCCTCACCCTCCCCCGCCTGTCTTGCCCCAGTAAAGCAAGTAGGCTCAGCTGAAGCTTCTGGGCTAAGAGCAATGTATGGGCTGAAGATTGACATCTTGTTGACGCTGCTGACCTTTGCTCAACACTGCATACATCTGTGCATGTACCTTGGACATACTGGCAGGATGTGATTGGAAGGATGCTGCTGTATGGTGCAGGTGGTGGACGAGCAGGTTGAGGCAATGGTGGCTTCTGTGCTGGAAGGGCTGGACCAAATCAAAGATGCACAGCGGGCTGTGGCTCCACTGGATGACAGAGCCTCAGCATCTCTCAGACAAGAGATTGCTAAATGCCAGGCAGGCATCCAGCATTTAGAATCCATCAGTTTGAGTCCAGACTTGATAGAGCCCATTCGGGCAGAACTGATACAGCTGCAGGAGCAAGAAGCTGCGCTGTTCGAAAAAGAGCGTGGGGACATGCGTAGGGCTGCAGCCTGCTTCCAGCAAGCTCTACATGCAAAGCTCCGGTCCAAATATGGATATCTTCTCGATGTGTTATGAAACGACATACCAAAACATGGATATCTTCTCAATATGATGTAAAGTGGCATACCGCTGCATGCAGGAGCTGCTACAGCACAGCAAAGTAAGTGTTATCCACACTCTATTGTTGTCTGTATTATATGAGTTGACAGTGATTTGTCATGAAAACGAAGCGCCTCTGCATCATGCTTTTGCTCCATGGCTGCTGTGGTACTTTGGTGTAACCCTCATTCATAAGGTTGAACCTTTTTTGAGGAATCTTGCGGTGCAATTTTTATTAAATCACTGTCAGCATATATTTCGTCTTCTGATTTTGCCTAGTTTGGCTGTATTGCTTCATTTTACATCATCTTGCTGCTGACTAAGCACGTGCTGAAGTTCAACCCAGGCAACCTTTTGGTACAACTGATCACTTCTCTAGGACATCTCCCCACTGTAGAGTCTGGCAGTATAAACGCGGTTTTGCTGTCTTCAGGCGTTTCTGAGATTTGGAGTGTAGGGATGATGTTTCTGAATCGAAATACCGGTAGACGCTTCGTTTTGTGAATCTATCACTTCACACTGTGTTGTACACGACATTGTCTTTCTGTTTTGTTGCCCTGATTATTCAACAAATTTGCCTCAAGGCCCCATGAGTCAAGTAATTAGTTTCTCTGAATTGTGTTGTACTCTGCCCATGTGCTGCTCGAAATAAAAGTTGAACACTTGGGCTTACTAGGCAAATTTGGGCTTAAACTGATTTGCATCTCTTTCCATGTCTGACACGGTTGATCGCTCAAGTGCTTTATATATAAAGCACTGTCCCGCCCTCCGTCCCTGCTTTGAAGGCAAATTGGGGCGCTTGCTGTTGCTGGGCCAGGCCCTGGAGCAGTGAAGGTTGTTGGGCCAAATGATGGCCTATTACGTCACAATTGGTTTATAGCACGCTGAGCCTAATCTTCAAGGCAAGCTTACCTTAGCTGATGACATGTTGTAAACCATGGCTGTTGCTGATATGACAGTGTTGCATAACATGAATGGTTTTTTTACAGAATGTAATGTATGTAACAATTTTGTCAGGTTTTGAAGAAAAAGAGTAACCACCGATTGGACGAACCGAACGAAGTCTTGCTTCACTGCAGAAGCCATTCGAACCGTTGTCAGTTCACCGTGAGCCTTCTTTCCCTGCAGACCTCAGAGACATTCTATTAATTGGTCAGCGTCACAAGTATCCACATTCGGAAGCGCTACTGGCGTTGCGTCAGTCTGCACTTCTGCTGTGCCGAGTCATGCAGGGAGCTGCGCATGGTACCCACAAGCCGACCCTACTGCCGAATGCAATGACACCAGGTCATACCTCAACTCAATTTACATGGAATGCGTCGTTGTTGAACGGTAGCAGCCATCGACGCACCGTTGATCTGATCCCCTTGCAGGCAGGATCTGCAGCCTGCACACTCAAAATTGGAAGACTCTGAGCAATGGCCCAAAGCAGAGGCTATTGCAGACATCCATACGTCCGACACGGCCGTTGCACGTCGTTGGTGCTGCTGCTGTCGAGACTGAGAAGCCTACGACACAGGCTGCAGGTGTTTCGGTCAACCTCTTCCCTCACGTGCACTCGCGCAGTTTTGGCGTGACCATGCAAATCGCTGCAGTGTTGTGAACCATGTTCGTGTGTGCAGTGGAAGCGCCCGTGTGCATCGTCACAGGCGGTGCTCGTGGCATAGGCAGAGCCATCGCGACTATGTTGGGTGCCACAGGGGCAAAGGTACACTCCAGTGCACTTGTCTGAGCATTCCCTGTCCGGCTGGTTAACAACGAACTCGTTGCATGGTGCACTGCTCACATAACGGCTGATTCACAACAAAATATGCACAATGTGACCTGTCACCTGTGACTAACTGATTGACCCATGGCTGTGACTGCAGTATCTGCTGCCAGGTGACTTGTTCACTCGTGTCTGTGCTCGATGATCTATGACTTGGTACGTGCCTTATGGGTGTTCCACGTATGTGCCATGTCTCACAGGTGGTCGTCAACTATTCATCTTCTGCTGGACCGGCAGAGGAGGTAGCGCACATTATTGAGGAGTCAGGAGGGCAAGCCATCACTATTGGTGCTGACATCTCCAAGCCTGCTGAGGTTGACAGGTCAGCCAAGCAACGCCTGTCTGCCCTTGTAACTGTTGTACCCCAGTTACATCTCACAGCTTTCAGTTGATTCAGCCTGGGCTGGCTAAGCACTGACCACATCATCTATGATATGAAGCAAGCACCAGGCACATGGTCTAACCGCCTGGATATACACACGATGTAGTCACCTGATTGAAAGTTCTTAGTCAAGCTATAGTAAAGTATAAAGTTTGAGGCTGTCATGCTGGCATCAAGCATGAATGTATGTTGTAGTATTCACCTGGCAAAGATTCCCAACCTTGCTGGTGGCTGAACCTTGCTGTTCTGTTCAGGCTTGTGAAAGAGTCAGTGGCACACTGGGGTACTGTGGATGTGCTAGTCAACAATGCTGGCATCACACGTGACACCTTGGTCATGCGCATGAAGCCTGAGCAGTGGCAATCTGTGATTGACACTAACCTGTCTGCAGTCTTCTATGCTTCCCAGGTGAGCCATGCACCGCCTCAGTATCAATACACACCATGCAGTGCCTCAGTATCAACATACACCATGCGTTTGAGCATGTAATGTTTTTTTTTTGCTTTCTCTCATTTGTATACAGATGTCACAGGCTGATCATGAGGCATTTGACCTCAGCATTCAAGGGGTCTGTTGTGCTGTGAGTACAGTGTGTGCATGAGGGTTCATCCTGATGCTGCTTTCCCGTTTGATGTGCAGGCAGCAGCAAAGGTAATGAGCAAGAAGAGAAAGGGCCGCATTGTGAACATCTCTTCTGTAGTGGGTGTGACTGGCAACCCTGGTCAGGCCAACTACAGTGCTGCAAAGGTCTGTCCAATCACACTCGAATCTGTCCGACCACATTTGAATCTGTCCAACCACGTTTGAAGCTGTCCAATCACATTAGAATCTGGCCATGAAGGGTTCCATGATGCTGTGTCTGTGAATGTGTTCCTCTGTTCACATCTGTGTCAGTGAATTGTGCCTCTGTGCATCTCTGAATCTGTCCGTGAAGGGTCCCATTGATGCTGTATCTGCAAATTGTGTTGTTCATCTGGTCAACGTGGTATCACTTTTATTACACATGCAGCACAGTAGACACAATGGCGGTTAGACTGCTCAGAGCAAGCCTTGCTAGGAATGCAAGACCAGACACACACCTGTCTAGCCAAAATCAGCTGAAGTCATTGCGTTTGTATTACTTGCCAAATCCGAGAGCAGCAGACGTTTGTGCTCCAGGAGTACACAGCATGATAGAGTAGGCAGAAGACCAGTAGCAGCATTGGTCTAGATGATTTTATCTGCATGATTCAGACTGAGCAACGCTCAAGTGCATGTCTTCTGACCTGCCATTCAAGTCTTGAAAGAGGTTAGCAATATACATGCTTAGTCAGCGGTCTGGGCTGCAGGTTAGCAATATAAGTGCTTAGTCAGCGGTCTGGGCTACAGGTTAGCAATATAAATGCTTAGTCCGCGGTCTGGGCTGCAGGTTGGCAATATACATGCTTAGTCATTGGTCTGGGCTGCAAGTTAGCAATATAAATGCTTAGTCAGCGGTCTGGGCTGCAGGTTGGCAAAAGGTGGTGTGCTGTGTGCTGTAGGCTGGTGTGCTTGGACTCACAAAAACATTTGCCCGGGAGTTTGCAAGCAGGAACATCACTTCCAATGCGGTTGCCCCTGGATTCATTGCATCTGAGATGACTTCCAAGATTGACAAGAAGTATGAAGATGCCATTCTTGCCACCATTCCACTAGGTGGGCGATTTCATCTTCTCATTTGTTTTTCTCATTTTATGCCTTCTCTGTGTATGCATTGAGATGCACATTGCTGCCTGGAGTCATGTGGCAGTGACGCCTGAACTACCAAGCTGCATACAGGTAGATCTGCATGCATTCCCAAAGGCCTGACATGCACAAAACAAGTCTGCTGTAAGTTGTTGAATACAAATGTCCATCTAGGCTTAGCTGATGTCTGAAGAGCCATGTGAGCAAATCACAAGTGTCAAACAGAACATACAAATTGCTGAAAGCGATGTGTGGCTGCGCAGCACGTTATGGACGGCCAGAGGAGGTTGCAGGATTGGTGAAGTTTCTTGCTCTAGACCCTGCTGCTGCCTACATTACTGGGCAAGTATATCATGTGGATGGTGGCATGGTCATGTGAGCTTTTGCTGGTTGAGGACTACTAGATATGTCCCTAGGATGGCCAGGATTGACATGTGGCATAATAATGTATAAAACTGAGTTGAGAGAGAGTACAGGACGTAGAGTTACAAACAAGAGTGAGTGTGATTGATTGTGTCAGGGAAGGATAAATGTGCTTTGCAATGCTGCAACTTGTTAAATGCTGCTAAGCTGAAATCCTCTCCAGCTTGTTGTGCACCCCCACACGTGGCTGGAAGGTTCTGTAAGAACATGCCCAGACTGAATTCTGATAGGGTAACAGCCGCCTAGATCGACATTGAGCACTGAATATGCAGCACCTTTAGTGCAACTGTGACACCATAAAGACAGTTGCCAGGCTGTGGTGAAGCCTGTTCTACAGCAGCGCCTTTGCGTTTTGTTCATGTGATGTGCATAATTGGAGCCAAGTCACTTGCATGGAGGTTTACATAAACAGTAGCATGCAGTGAGGCAGTATACAGCAGCTTGACTCAGACCAGGGCACATGCAGACAGCAGGATAAGGGAAGTCATAGACAGACTAAGCAGATATCTGTATCAACACAGGGGAAAAAGTTGAACTGGAGAGAGCACAGTCCGCCAAGCCTGCTGACTTTGACAGTTACCAAAGCTAGGTATTGGATGCTGAATGTGCTGTTGCAGCATTCACCCTGGTAGACTGCATAACAAGCTGCCAACTGTGCGCAGCCTCTATCCATAGTTCAGCCGGAAGATATCTGCAGACAGCACATGCATTCCAACCGGAATCTAGAATCATGGCAATTGCACATAAAGCATCTGCTTCACAAGTTGCTCACCATTCGTGACCACCCAGGTGTTGTTCACAGGCGCAAGATGAAAGACTTGGCTGAAGGCCATTGGCCTGGACTCACCCTCAGTCTGCAAGCAAGCCGACCCACAAGTTAAGTAAAATATGCCGTGTCCTTCTGCCACAAGTCTTGCAGCCTAAGCAGTCGTGCTCACCAATAGCTGACCAGTCACAAATACCAGGACCCCGGCACTTGGCACAGCATGAGAGTCCAGAGATGTGATTTTATGCTGGCAGCGTTGGAAAGGCAGGGTTGTGAGCTTGCTAATGATTGCCTGGGAACCGTGGCTCTTGTGTCCCTCAAAACAGAGCACTGATTGGTCCGAATAAAGAGAAGACAATGCAGCTCGGTTCTGATCGAATGCCTGGTAGTAATGATCCGTAAAGGCCTGCGACAGCAGAAACGGTGTCGGACTTGTGCTCAGATGCACACTCGAGTACACGATGAGTACAAAGTCCACCGATGAGCCCCTACTTTGGCTATCTGTTCAGTCTGATCGCCCATGACCCTTTGTTGCTACTCGGAACCCCTACAAAAGAGGTCAATTTCAGCAGTGAAGCCCTGATCAATCTAGCAATGCATGGGTGCCGCGAATCAGCAAACGGCCAGAGACTGTGAAGTAAAGCGGATGCAAGTACGTACTTGACGTGACTGGCTCAACCCAACCAAACAATGAGCTTTACGCACAATGTCCTGTTCCTAGTTGGCTGGACAGATGCATTTGCAGTTGCTCACGCGCTTCGTGGCCATGCACGCATGACGCCATGCTGTGCTATTGAGCAGATCAGCTGTACAATTGATCGCCTGCCTCATGACTGAATCCTTGACATGAGCTTGGCTAGCTTTGAGGCCATCGTGGCGTACGTTTAAGCTGACAAGCTTCTGACAGCAAGTCGATGCTCTGCTGAAAGCCATGGTGCAAAGCGCGACCCAATACGGCCTCAGAGCAAGAGCTTTGGATCTGAAATGGAGCAAACGCAAGGTTTACAGCTCGGAGGATCTTGCTCAACCGGCTGCTCAGGCTACAGTTGCAGCTGGTAAATTGTCACTTGCACCGCACTAACCTCACTTGTGCACTGAATACCCAGTGCACAATGAAGCAGCTGACCGCACTGTGTCACTAATTTTCTGGGGACTGGACATTGTAGCAGGCCACAAGGCTTCTTTGCATTCCATGCAGGACTGCGCCCGGGCAGTTTGACTAAAGCTGAAAGGCTCCGCTTTGGAGGGCGTAGTGCAGACTATCTTGAAGTCAGGTACAACCACTTGGTATGCAGGTGTACCGCACAGCTATGCTGTGTTTGCTTGAGTGTTACCTTACGATGGCATGACTGCAGGAATGCAATCTTACAGACATGGGAAGCAAAGGTGCATTCCTACCTGTCACCTCAGAACTGTATAGGTGCGTTTCCTGTAGTCTACAAGCATCCATCCTCCTGTCATAACCACATCAGAACAGAGGCGTAATGCCAGTATCATGATGATGACTTCAGGCATCAACATACCAACAGCATGCCCTGCAGCCAGTTTCTTTGAAGCACATCTTGTCAAGGAAGCAAGCACCATATGTTTTGTGGTCAATGCAATCATCTGGATCAGCTGGGCTACACAAGACTTGTGGAGTGTTCTTGCGTTCAGCCGTTCTGTTCCACTTTCACAGTCCTAAGCATGCAGTCTTGCCTTGGCCTGCTATGGAGTGTTCTCTGCTCTGCTGCAGCTGCTATCGCTGATGCAAGCAAGCATGCATTGGTCAAGGATGCTTGGCAGTTTTTGCATGATGAGGGTCACATCAACCAGGGCGTTTTGGAGGGAGAGCCTCCAAGGACCACAGCATGTGAGTCATATCTGCATTGCACACACACATGCTACATCGCATGGCAAAGTCACGTGATTCCTGCAACCTAGTGTGCCAAATCACACCAGTGGCAACTAAAAGTGTTGCATTATGGATGTTGTGCAAGGTGGACTTGCATGTCGCTGGCACACTCCAAGGCTGTTTGTGCAATATATTCTGGGCACTGCTTATCTTGACTGCCTGGTCTGGTCCATGTGAATATTCCTGCAAGGACCATGATTCCATGTTCACCGCCTTGAGCCTCTTGTTATGTATCTGTCTGCACGGAGCTGCCTGCCCATTTGCCTTGCTGCATTTCTATCAGGTCCAAGTTGCCACTGTTCAACTCAACAGGACTCCTACACAGAGCCAGCAAGCAAACTTGTACAGTCAAGAGTAGATGCAGTGTAATACCATGCACAGATGCACTGACGCATGCTTCTTGGTTCAGCACATTTGCAATGCAGAAAAGCATGCAAAAGCCACAGACTTGCACCACTACAACGCACATCATCACACACCAGGGCTCACAGGGTCAGTATACTCACTGACACTCAGCTACAGCAAGTGTTGATAGGCTCACGAGGCCTCTACACATCTGCTGCACCTGGTCCAGAAGTGCCATAAAGTATGTAGGTACATGCATGACACTTTGCCGTATGGCCTTCTGAATCGGGGTGAGGCTTACCTGATACCTACCTGGCTAATGCGAGAGGCACAGGTATCAATCAATCAATCAATCAATCAACCAACCAACCAACCAACCAACCAACCAACCAACCAACCAACCAACCAACCAA
>JAABUK010007463.1_pt1 | contig 15781 bp, 12 predicted proteins | sample 5559141 | NCBI WGS metagenome assembly JAABUK01 (sample SAMN10711869, study PRJNA513367) | rock metagenome | isolation source: Antarctica rocks | place: Antarctica: Victoria Land, Pudding Butte nord | collected 2016-01-03
CTTGCAATAGTGGTGCTGTGGGGGATGAGATGCACTTGGTTTTTGAGTGTACTGCCCTTGCTTCTTTACGGTCTCGGTACGCAAGCCTGTTCACAGGTAGCACAGACACCATGAAGTCATTTTTCGCACAGCCTGATCATATCGGGGTTTTCCACGACTGTCTAGATTTCATGATGATTTGAACATGATTGCCATGATTGGCACAAGCGATCGGCTGTGTTGGCTGGCAGAAACTTGTAAAATCCTTCTTCTTCTTCTTCTTGCATAGCCAACGGCATGATCACGAGTCGTGATTCACGACATGTCGCGAGGCATCGAAGCGCACACTTCACCCGCAGCTGACTCCTCAGTACTTCGTGAGCCTCTGGAGAGTTGAGGTTGCCTGTGATATGTACAACAGCGCAGCGTAGATGTATTCATGGAGAGGCAGATCACTTTGCGTCCGGTAGGATACCCTCTCAGGCCTTCTTGCCGCATATACAATACCTTCGCGTGCAATATCAACGGAGTCTATTGTGCATAGGATGCCAGGCCAAAGCCAACAACGACTCTGCAGGCTGGAGTCTTTTGATCAGAACCTGATCTGTGCAACTTCAGGAATAGTGCCTCCCAACCTAGTCGATGAGCACGAGCTGCAAGTCTTGATGAACATAGATGGAGAAGTTTTACCTCAGACAGAACACCCCAAACTGGAGGTGCGGAACGTCTGTTGTCGCCTGTTGTGCTGACACACTTTTATTTGCCTTGAACAGTGCATTGTCCTCAATAAGTGTGGACAGATTGCAACTTCACAAACCTGCAAGTGTGATACGCAGAAATTTGACCCTTGTTATGAGTATTCATGTTGCAGGAGATCAGGCTGACTCAGCAAGTAGAGGGCTTGTGTGCTGTTGGAAAATGGCAGGAATGCATAGACATATGTGACCGGCTCAATGTCTTACCAACATCTGGTCTTTTTCATGTACGCCTGGCATCAGCATGTGTGCAATGCCAAAAATATGATGAAGCAGTGAGTTGCCATCACTGCATACTTGCTTGCAGATTGGCCCTGCATGACCGTCACAGGCTTTGCAGTATGCAAATCTCACCTTGACTGTTGTGTTAAGGTGAAACTTATTTTGAGAGCACCAGGGAGTTCCTGCATGAACTTGCTCCCTCTGACTGCTCTCAGTCATATCTTTGCCTGTCATACGAACAAAGGGAAAACAAATATGCTCCATGCTGCAACAGCTTGGCAGAAGGCCCTCTGTTGCAGGACATGAGCATTAATGTCGCATTGACGTTTCAGCCAAGCAGCCGCCAAGCCTTGCACATCAGAGGCATGCTGCGGGAGCTGAAAGGAGACTTCCTAGGAGCCATGAGAGACTATCAGGGGTGGGCCAGCTGGATGGACCTAACATGTGCAGAAGCACAGCAGGTCAATGCTCTCATCTGCATACCAACAATCACATACAGTTTATTTTGCCACCTGGCACCCTTTTTGCATGATGGCACTCTGGCGCTTTCTTGCAGTCTGGCTATGATCTACACCATCTTCGGTTCATCATATGACCTTTGATGTCAGCCCACAACATTTTTGCAACTGTCATACTGTTTATATGCAGCTGCTTGAGGCTTGCAACAAGCAAGAGCGATTTGCGCATCTAGGAGCCCCGGGCATCAACGCTGCACTGCTATATGTTGAAGGTGACGCACCTTGCTCACAGCATGTCTTGCATGCAGCTGTTGGCAACCTTTGTTCAAGCAGCATATGGCAGACCCCAGCTTTCGCTTCTTGTTTGCACTACAAAATAATCGTGCATGGGGACAGCAGTCACTGTCTGAGTTGCCCTGTCATCTGCTCGATTCTGCTCTCAGGTAATGCGTGGCCACGACAGAAGGTGCATCTATGCAAGCTTCTGCATTACATTTGCGCACATTCACATTCACATCTGATTGACTCTGCAGACACCAATACCCGCCAGCAGCTCCTCTTGAGACGCCTTGCAGAACTGCATGCTGTTAAACAATGTAAAGCTAGTCTGGAGGGCACCATCACCTTGTCAAAACAGTGGGAGCTGGAGCAATCAACACGGCTGCTTCAGTCCCTCACACACGTCAGCAACTGTGCTGGAGACTACACTCGTTGTGTGTACAATGCAGCTCTCACAGAGCTTACTAACCCTCTGCTTGCTGACTATGCTGTACAGATGACAGCCTCAGCGCAACATGTAGCAACTTGTCTGCTTTTTGCATCCAAGTCAGGTGCAGAATTTGCTAGCTCATTCCCAATAGTTTTGTCACTTGTTGATGTTGTCGAAAATCTTGTGGAGGTGGTGGGCATTCTTGACTCGAGCAAGTCTGATGAATTCTTGGAAACCACAGAGAAGCTGAAGTTGTTTGAGGCTATCAGTGACTGGCAGGGTAGGGCTAACAGTGTGATGAGGACCATCATAGAATTGCCCAGGGTGACTGTGCATAGGATCTACGCTGAAGTGATAGCCAAGAAGCATCTGCCGTATACAGATGCAGAGAGGCTGTTGATGAGCTTGCTGGATAGAAGAGGGAAAGAAGCAGTCAGCAGGCACAATGAGGCGACAGCGGCTTTCAGTGCAGAGGTCATGTTACACAAACTGATGACAGCCACGCGGCAAGCAGCCCCTAAGCATGATTCTGTACCTGATTGGTCTACCTTCTCAGATGGCCTTTTGACTGATGAAAGCAAGCACAGAGCTCAGGTTGTAGCATTCCTTACCCCTCTGGGCATTGCTGACCTTGATAAGAAATTGGGATCACCAATTGAGGCAGCTCATTTGATGCAAGAGCTTGGGCTGGCATCACAGGCTTATGATGAAGCTGCTGGGAAGCTTGTCCTGCAACAGCATTCAGAACCCCCTCCATGCACAGGAGATACATCTTCACAGACAGCAGCAAGGTCCAGCAGCAACTTTTCAGAGCCTCAGGCCACACTAAATGACTTGAGCCAATCTGCCCAGATCTCTCAGACAGCAGTATCATGCCTGTTAACTTTGTGCTCACCAGACTTATCTGCAGACAAGACCAGAAAGGCTGCCAAGGACTACCCATTTTCAGACGCCTTGAAAATCCATGAGATGGCTGGCACAATGACCAGCACAGCAGTCAATGCAGGATCAAACAACTTGAGCGCTGTTGATTCCAGTGCTAGTGGTCCAAGTGAGAGCAGCATCGTCATGCCCAAGTCAGCAGCAGGCGCTGTGTTTCAGTCTGGGCAAGCTGGCAATAGCAAACTGAGACCTTCTGCACCTCCCCAGCACAGCAGATTACACAGATTGATTAGCAGGCAGGCAGGCCCGTTTGACCCTGTCGATGTGGCGCTATTGAGACCTGTAGACTAAAACGCCTCAATGATACCATGTGTTTCTATGACAGCTGCATGATACAATGGCAAAGAGGCACGTCCTTGCTGACCTTGAACTGTGCATGTGCCTGTGGACATTGACTCTCAAGTTTTCGTTCATGTTTTGGCACTGCTTGGCTATTTAATGCCAGGGTACGAGCCAGTTGTGTTGCGAATGTGACTGCTTCTCGCAAATGTTGACAGTGTATAACCGCGTCAAAAATGTTGATTCAGAACTGTGCATCGAAAAATTGCAATTATGTGTTGCCGTTGTGATTAATTTGGCTGCAGTAATAGCCCTGGGACCCGAGAGTGTCTGATGCATCTGCATCTTTTGTACACTTGCCGCATACACTGTTTGCAAATAGTAAAATCACGTGCAGATTGAGTGTTTGAAAGCAGATGCATTCAGTGGTCTGTTGTTCATCTCAGGAGGTCATGCATGAAACAATCAGTTTTCACACATGGCCTGACTTCTGACACTGCATTATATTTTGCACCTAAGATCTGATAAGTCAATGCTAGAAAACACCACAACATGCGTCCCTTGTGCTGCCAGTCTACCAGTTCGCTTTACTCTCAATTGTACAGTGGCTGTGGCAGTGGATTTGCCAATATGACTTACAGTCCCAGTGGCTTCGCAGTCTTCATTTTCTGGCAGTTCGCTCAAATAATCTACAGAAATCTGCAGAGTCGAACTGAGGTGTTGTCTGATGGTCAAGATGGCTGCATAGCCCACAGCATCTACCAATGTAGCTGCACAGTCACAAGCAACCAGCCTGTGTCAGAGAGTGTCAGTGTCATCACACAAATTGCATCGCTCAAGACATTACACAGACCAAGATGGTGCACAGCAATGCAGGCACACCATGCAGCAATGTATCACATGGACAGTCATTGCTTGTGAGACGTGCCAACAAATGACACTGAACCTTGCGCAAAATTATACAACGCCAACACAAAGTCACACATTGTGTGGGCGCACCTATGCAGCCTCCATGCAGGGTGTGGTAGATATTTGTGGCTGGTGGCCTGACCGGCAGTGTACACACAATCTGTCCCTCTGTTGCAGAGATGTCCTTGAGTCCATAAAGCGCTGTTGCTTCAAAGGTGCTAGTAGCTTCAGGATCAAAGCCGTCGTTGTAAGCTGAAACAAGGTCTGAAATGAAGGCTATTGCTGCTGCAGGTGATGCAGATTGCTTGGGAGTTCCTATTGGCCCTTTGCCTTGGCTGCCAGAAGGTTGCACTGCTGGAACAAACTTGATGTCTGTGCCTTTTGCTGTGATTTGGCCTGTTGTCTTGTTTTTGATGATTACCTCAGAAAACGCCAGAGCACGCCCTAATTTAGTGACTTTTGCATCAACCTCACAGACGCCTCCACCAGGAGTAGGACGAAAATAATCTATTGACATGTGAACGCTCACGCCACCATGTGGTGCAACTGACACCAGAGCTCCTGATGTAACAACATCAAATAGAGTGGCTGCGGTAAGACACAAACTGAGTAAGGGGGCAGGGATGATAGTTCTGCTGAGCTTCATCCTCAGAAGACATCAATTCTTTGCCTACCTATACAACCTCCATGCAGGCACCCAGTCGGGTTCTGAACCCGCTTAGTCACAGGAAATTCACACACCAGACGCCCGGAAGTCGAGTTCGTCACCTTCAAACCATACAGCGCTGTGGTATTGAAGTTTCTGCTGCTTGCAGGTTGAAAGTTCTCCGTGTGCCAGCTCTTCAGCTCAGTCAGGAAGCCGACCCCTCGTTTGGGTGATGCCATGCCAGATCAAGGAGCAACTGCAGGCAGTAGGTTGGCACATGCAAAGGTTTGCAGGGAACGAAAACACTGCAATATGCACGCGGAGTGTGTCTGCACAGCGCAGGCCTTCAGACGCATGAATCTGTTAAAGCATTGCGTAACGGTTGGTGTGTTGGCGTTAAAATCTGCGTTAAAATGACAGAGCTCATCATGCCCACTGGGCCCATTATACATATGCGTTTGGTGTACGCAAAGCTGCCAGTGGACAGGCTTGATGGCTTCTGGAATGGGCCAACATTCAATAGTTCAGGCCAACAGCAGTAAGTGACAATCCAGACTTCCCCAATTGTCAGCAATTGGCATGACATGAGAACAACTGTGTTATAGCCTAGATCTGACGTGCGGCAGCCCTCCTGCAAGGAATTTGACATGCGTGCCTCGAGCTGCCAGCCTTCCAGTTCTTTTCACTCGCAGGTCAACAGTGGCAGTCGCTGTCGATTTGCCTAGGTGACTGACTGTTGCTGTGGCTTCACATTCCTCACCAGCAGGCAGCTCACTGAGGTAGTCTATGGATATCTGAAGGCTGACACCTGAATGTTCATTCATGGTCATGATAGCTGCAGACCCAATGACATCCACCAGCGTAGCTGCAAACCAGAATGCATGGCCTCAGTACAGCAGCAGCAGCAGCAGCATCAGCAGCCGTAGCAGCAGCAGCAGCAGCAGCAGCAGCATACAACAGTAATACACTCAAAGCAACGATGAGCTGCGCGCAGCTACATTGCAAAATAAGCATGTGGCCTTCCCCTGAAGAGTCGCCATCTTTTCAGGGCTTTGGGGTGAAATGCATAATATTGACCATAAGCAAAGACAGCCATGAAAACATGCTTGCAGCATGTTATGATCTTGGACATGCTGACAGCATATGTCTGCTGACATGCAATGCCTGCAAGATGTGTTGCTGCATGTGCCTACCTATGCATCCACCATGCAGAGTGTTGTACCGATTCTGCACCCTCAGATTGACAGGCAGAATACAGACCACCTGCCCTCTTGTGGCTGTGATGTCCCTCAGGCCATACAACGCAGTGGCCTCAAAGTTTCGAGTAGCATCAGCCTGAAAGCCCTCTCGCACATCATTGATCATGTCTGTGATGAAGTCTTCAGCTGCTTCTGGAGTTGCTGCTGCTTTGGGAGTGCCAGGCGGCGTTTTTGCGTCACCATTGGATACCTTTGGCGTTGGTGGAATGAATTTGATGTGAGTGCCTCTGGCTGTCACTTTGCCAGTTCTCTTATTTCGGATTTCCACATCAGCAAAGGCTAGCGTTCGGCCAGCTTTGGTGACATGTGCATCTACCTCACAGTCTTGCCCTCCAGGAGTGGGGCTGAAATAGTTCATAGACATGTGGACACTGACGCCTGCGTGAGGCGCTACTGACACAATTGCACCTGAACTGACGTCATCCACAAGTGTAGCTGCAAACCATACGATAAGAGTCAACACAGGACCTCTGGCAACTATATGTACATGTACAAGCTCACAGCCTTGTGAGTAGTGAAGAAAGATCTGATTACCTATGCAACCGCCATGAAGGGTACCGAATCTGTTCTGGACACGCTTGTCCACTGGAAAGTCACACACCATGCGCCCCGATGTTGAGCTGGTAATTCTGAGACCATGCAAGGCTGTTGTGTCAAAGTCGCCTGTGCTGTCAAATCGGAAGGTGTCTGCATGCCAGCTTGTGAGATCAGTCAAGAAGCTGACCGCTCGTGCCGGGGATCCCATGCTGCGTAACCTTTGCACAGGGTCTCTGCTAGAGGCTATGACGAAGCTTGTGTAAGAGTCGCAAGCCCCCAAACTGTATGCAGCACCTTTATCTGGAACAAAGCATAGACTTTATTTGCGATTTGGGGGGGCGCGAGGGAGCATGTTAGAGGCGCGGATTGTCAGAATGGCGTAACGGCTGTGTCATATGAGTCATAGCTAGCGTTTTAGAGGCAATTACTAAGTAGCAAAAATGACTACTGGTAAGAAGCATTGAGATAGCTGCAGTACTACTTGCATTCGAGAAAGCAGGCTCTGTCGAAGGTTGATGCATGTCCCTCCCACTGCTGCTGCATTGCTGGAGCGACGCGTGTATTGAAGGCTGAATCACACCATTGTGACAATGATCTCGAGTGTGGAACTATGCATGCATAGCCAACACACATTTTTGTCGCTTTGACTGCGCCTCGCACGTCAGCTGATGATATGGTACGTTTTGTAGTGTCGTCAAGTCGTGAGACCAGCCAACAAGGGTGCAGCACCAGCTACAGCGAACCATTCCAGTTTGATCGCTCGCACAAAGTAGAAGCCGCAGGAGCGCTAGTGTTCGAGCTGATCAGCCCATCTGCTCAAAGCACATGCCGAAGTCCACAGCGCATTCGTGGGGGGTTATTCGCAGCAATAGGCCTCGACGTACCAAGCTCAGGCGGAGGCACTCAATCAAGTGGCAAACTGGTTCTAGGGGTAAGTCTGCTCACGCTCGATGATCACGCCCAGCAAGTGAAGGCAATCATTCTACTACACATTGCCTGTCATTGCAGAAGTCTGGCAAGACTCATGACAATCTGGAAGTCCTTCCTGTTGGAAGCAGCTATGGGGGTCGCAAACAACGCTTTGTGTGGGATGGCAAAGTCATCAAGGTCATAGACACAGAGGAGCTTGCATCAAAGCAGACAAAGCGGCAACACATAACAGCCCAGCTGCGAGACTGGCGCAGCTCGGTATTGTCAGCCTTTCTGCCAGACAAGGAGCTTGTCACAGCAGATTACTGGGGATACAGCTTCTGGAGAAACTCCCACAGATTTTTCAGCTCAGCCACGACTGTCTTTGCGACTCAGGTACCAATTTGCCTTGTGCAGTGCTTCCATCATACAGCAAAATACAAGCAACACAAAGGCAATGAGGAAGGCAGCTCAGTTGCATCTTCCTCCAGCCTGCACCAATATTGAAGCATCAATCTGTAATCTGCACCACAGGCCAGTACTTGGCAGCATACCATGGCAAGCAGACCACCCTGATAACCATGTTGTCATCATATGCATATACATGCTCTATTGTGTATGTAAAAACCCAACCCCATCATCTATTGAGACACCTGCATACAGTGCATGTAGACATGGCACCATGATACCAGAACCTGCTTTGGGCAGCCTGGTGTTGTACTTGGCTTCTTAGTGAGTTGACACGCAAAGGTGTACTCTTTTCTCTCTGACAGGACTTGCTAGTAGCGTGCATGCACAAGCAAGTTTGGTTGAGGTACGCTGGCAATGCAGTCACTTCTACAAGCAGTGGGAGTTGGAGCAAAGAAGTCACTGCCAGCTGCAGCTGGCATCAATTGGGTCTTGAAGGATGGCTTGGGTCGTCTGGGGCGCCTTTCTGTCTCAACGCGCTTTGGCACCTCCTTTGACTCCAACCTCAAGGTATTTCAACATGCATAGTTGTGTGGAAGCATGTCCACATCTGACAGTAACAGGCACAAATCCTATCGTCACGCTTTGCTATGCCAGATAGTCATGCTGCAAAGCCATCTATGACCACAGCTACATCTTTCTGCTGTATGCTGTGCACAGGCGCCATCCTCTGTCAGACACTCAGCTGACTCTCTTTGCTGCTGGGCTCACCTGCATGTTATTATTACAACTATTACAATTATTATTATTACGCTTTCCAGCCATGATGAGCTAGGTACGTGCGGGACAAATCTTGTCTCTCCAAAGCTGTCTGTCACCTGCATGTGCTCAGCTTGTCTATATGAACCCTGAACACAGAGCACAAGCTTGTCCTGCATCTCACGCTGGTCAACAGCAGGTTCAGTCCCCATCAGCACTTTCCTACTGCACTGTTTGCTTACACATACTTCAGCAAGCCCTGTTTGCTTGGCGCTGCAGAGGTTCAGGTTCAGCACCTCCCTGGTGTACGCAGTTGCAGTGGGCCTGGAGTTCCTCACCCCCCTAGCGCCTCGCTACTTCTTGCTGCTGGCCAGTGTTGCCAATGTAGGCAAGTCAGTGGGCCTGGCCACCCACATTTCCACCCAGCCCTCCTTTGTCAAGAACTTTGCGCGGCAGGACAACCTATCTGACCTCACAGCCAAAGCTCAGGTCAGAGCGCGGCCTTGCACGGCAGTTTTGCTGTGTTTGGTGTGATTTGTGATTGTATTTTTGTCTCCTGCCAGCCGTCAGTCATCTTTGGATGGCAGGCTCTACAGCCATAGTTTAGGTAGAACCTTCTGTGTGACATGAGAAATCATCAATGGTGATGTCATCACTGTCTTGACTTTGTTCTCTGTTTGGAAGGATGTCACAAAGCAGGGTGATCTGTTGGCCTTCATAGCCATAGCTCAGGTAGCGCCTTGTCAACAGGGCATGCTCTGCTGTGCATTATGCAGCATCATCATCTCGTTGTGCCTGCATCTACCCAACTAGCCTGCAACACTTCCCCCAGCAATCCCTGTTGGCCTCACTGACAGCCTCCAAAAGAATAGAGAAAACAGACAAGACAGAGAAAAGTCAGGAACAAGAACAGAACCAAGAACAAGCCTGCATGCTCATCTTGCAGCCACATTCTGTGTTCTTGCAGGCACAGCAGAGGGCTATGGCATATGAGCCTCATCGCTCCTGGCTGCCGCCTTAGGAGGCTCCCGATTTGATTGCTGAAAAGCGTAAGCTTTTCTTTTCTTTTCAGGCACAGCAGATGGTTGCAGACAATTTCGGCCTAGCCATGGCAGTCAGTCTGAGCTACGCCTGTAGAAATGACCCCCGGGCGGCGCAGCTGCTACCCCTGCTGGCCTTCCCCCTGCTGGCCACCGGGGACCTGTGCAGCATCTACAGGGAGCTCAAGTCCATACACCTCAGGAACCTAAACAAGGAGAGGGCAGAAATTGTGGCGGAGATGTGGCTGGAAGCTGGCCGCATCCCCTCTGCTGCTGAGGTGTGGTTATTAATCATAATAATAACAATAGTAATAATACTAATAATAATAGAACTGAAATCGCTTCCCAGCTCATGATGAGCTAGGTGTGATTAGCTGCCTGCATCTTGTTTCATGAACACATAAAGACATCAGGACCAATGTTGTCCTTGCCCCTTGCATGCCCCCCACACATCCATCAGACTTGAGGCTGGACAAAGGATGTAAAACACTTCTCATGTATGAGGCTTGTAATGCTCGTGCCAGCTGCAGCTGAGAAAAGCCATCTGTAAGGGCTAGTCAGTGCTGTCAGCTGTGATGCAGACGCCACAGTAACCTGTTGCTGTTGGCGTTGTCGTAGTCAGCTGCCTGATCGGCTCACATCTCCTGCTTTGACTGCTGTCAACATAGGGCTTACATCAGGAGCATGTGTCTTGCGTGTCAGCATGCTGTGCATCAGAGCCTCTCTGTGGGGTCCACCCTGGCTCCCATTTGCTCTATGAGTGCGTAAGGCAGCAATGTTGCATGGGGCAATGATACGTGTGGTAGTACAGCGGCACATAGTGCACTAATTCACACGATGAGGCCTGCCATGCTGCTGCAACTTGCGCCATGCTAGCGTCTGCAACTTGTGTCTCTGCCCTCTATCAAAATGATGATGCTGTGGCTGTACACCAGCCACAGAAGATAGTGTGCTGCATTATGCATTGATGCTGTTGCAGATGTGCCAGGTGTATGTGCAGGTTAGCAAAAGGGAGACGCTGTTGATACCCCACAGGAGGGGGGAGGGTAGCCTACCCTTGCATGTGGGGTCTCTGGAGAAGACCATCTCAAGTCCCTCCCAGCTGCACACCCTCCTCCAACAGCACAAGTAAGCATACTGTTCTAATCAACTCGTGCCTTCTGCTGGGGTCACACGTACAGTCTGCTACAGCCAGGCAGCTGTTGATCTGCTTCTCAGCAGGCCTTGCAGATGTTTGCATTGCTTACACAGCCATGCAGCACTGCAAACTGCACATGACAGCGCCAACAGCAGTGCACACAAGGGCGTTGCTTCAGCATCAGACTGGCGCGTCGACAGTCAAATGTCTTTCTGCAACTGCAGTAAAACGATGCTGTTCTGTTTCCTTGCTGTGGCTCTAGGTTGTTATTTTGGAAAGAAACAGAGTTTTGAGAATTGATTGATACGAGCAGCATTTATTGCTTTGCAGGGACGAGAAGTTTGTGATGGCCTATCAGCAGCACAAGCTGTCACCACTGCAGAGGCTGCTGCCAGCTGCCAAGAAAGTGCCCGGAGGTGTGAAGGGCAGAGTGTGTATGACTCTGCAGGAAGGAGCCACAACGCCAGACATCCTCACCGGCATACTGCAGGTCTGATGTGTACCATTGCGCCATTGTTTCTTTCATGTTCGCATGGTTTCTTCCATGTTTGCATTGTTTCTTTCATGTTTCTGCAGCTTCGTATGGAACGGGCTAAAGTGTGCAAGACGGTATCATGCACACTCAGATAGGCATGCCTGACACTTGCATTCTGCCTACATACACGCTCTGTGTTTTTCAAACACCTCATGCAACAAGCATTACATCAAGTGCCACATCCAGTATCCTCACTGGCATGGATGTTGACATATGAAGTTGATACTTGTGTGGCTGCTGTGTGTTTGGTCTTGCTGTCCTGAGCATTGATAGCTGCCCTTTGTATGAATGCCATGTGCAATGACCTCTGGACGTGTAGAGCTGAAGTAGTGGTTAACCTATGTAGGCGGCATTCTTCCGGCAAGTCATAGCAACACGCTCCTCCCAAGATCCATCAAACAAGGCCAGCAGTGCTTCAAGCAAAGCACAGACACCAGGACATAGTAGTGCTGAAAGCGAAGGGCAGCAGCAAGAAGGGAGCTGGAGCAGAGCTGATTTGGATGGCATGCTGGCAGAAAGCTTGCAGTACGCAAAGGCAGATGTGAAACGCTTTGTGCAGGAGACGCAAAGAGCTGGATGGAATGTGCATCCCATCATGCTGTCAAGCTATGAGCGGGCAACGTTTTCTCCTGTATGAAACTGCAGTAGTTGACGTAAAAGATTGTTGACGATTTGATTTAGAACTCTGACACTCATGTGCCACGGAAGATTTCCTCTTCTAGGCCCAGCTGCTGTACACATGTTGATACAAGTCTTGCACCTGTCTCTAGTATACAGTTGAGAAAAAGTACAGTGCAGTATTTGCTGATTGCTAGTATTAGCTAGCAGTGCTGTCTCAATGGTGCTCAACCAGTGTGGCGTGCATAGCGTTCTGACAGCTCCAGCAGAGCTGTTGCAAAGGTAAAACTTTGCCAGTGCCATACTTTCTGCATGCACTGCCCCGGTGCAACAGGCATCTGAACAGTTCTAGCAATCAGGGGCGAATGAAAGGCAGCGACTCCAAGAGCTGCATCTCAAAATGCATAGTTCAAGCATGGTCCATGGTATTCCTCTCCTTCCATGCTACTATTCAAAATTGCTCATCAGGCTGCGGAGAGGGCATCAGCTGTGATATAGCACACATCAACTGTTGTGTGCTTTGGTGTGCCTAGTCATACAGGCCCTCCTCAGCCCAAACTTCTTGCAGGAAGTCAACCATCTCCTGAAAGGCAAGATCACATTGCATGTATTGTCCAGCATTCAGGGCACACTCAAACTGGGGGGCAGAGGCATAGCATTGAGGAGGCACAATGATTTAATGTATGTTTTGCATGCAGCTGGTGGGGACACAGATAGCCTGGAAAACAGCTGTTTCATAGTGGATCTTTTGTACTTGGAGCAGTATTGTCTGAACAGCAGACAAGATCATTACAATCACTCAGGAGCTGTGCTGCCAAATGCTTACCGCCAGGGGAATTTGCATTGCAAACGGCCTCGTTGTCAGCAACATGTTATCATATGTTGAGTCTGGGCTGTATTCACCATAGTATTGTTAGAAATGGAAGGCAAGGCACACTTGCCAGAGCGTGCAATGAACCTCTACCTGATGACAGGCCTGGATGCAGGTCGTGAGCTGCCTGTGCTGTTACCCACCCACTTAGTGCGCTGCTGCTGCCACAGCTCTTGGCCTGAAACAGATAGGAAGTCAACTCGCCAACCAAGAAGTCGCCGTCTGCACAGTCTGCAACTTCAATCGGCTGACGATGATACCTGTCACCACGTTTTCCAGATCCTTGCTGAACGATTGCGCTGTTGCTGCTGGCAATGTAGCTGAGGATGAGGACGGTATATCCCGATCTGTCACCTTCTGGATTTTATGGGGCCTTGTCGCCATGCACACGCTACGCCTTGTTGTTGGGCGCACTATACCGGCATCTCGACAAGGGGTATGGACCCAAGGTCAAGGCCATATTTCTGACCCTGCTTTCTGCTGATATGTCGCCTCGATTGTCGAATCTTGCAGACTGTAAATGGTTTTTTTTGCGAAGACGCTCCGAAACCATCACATGTCATACTAACTAGGCCTCCAAACACACATGTCCAGGGATACTTTACTATGCAGAGCTTGGTTTATTGCCCGGATCATATATGATACAGAGGTATTGCATCAGAGACAGTATATACATATATGCACGATGCAAGAGGTTGACATTCTTCAGATGGGCTTCCTGCAAGCCTTAATATATATGTGCTTTCGATGGATTTTGAGCTTTGGATGAACTCGATAACGAATTCTCATCTTGCATGCTAGCTCAGTCAGGGATTTAAAGTTTTGACAGTCGTTGGGGCAATGCTAGCTAGCCGACTTGACTAAATTTAGTCACAGTGACTAATGGCAGTCTTCATCAAAAAACGAAACAGACAAAGAATGACACAGACAAACAAAATCATCACAGGAGTTGTTAGGAAACTGTCATGGTGCATGGAATAAGCCAAATGAGCAGCAAACACTTGCATGTGTCGGATACCAGATTATCACTGATCTCACTGCGAGATAAATCTTCTTCTTCTGACTAATTACTTACTGCGCAGCGGAACGTGCGCTGCAACAGCCGAAATCAATCTTGCTTCGCCGTCTCTATGTGCTTCGTGGCCAACGCGCGTTCAGCCTTTTGAAGACAACCAGCCCAGCCATACATGTGACAGTGCTACGACCCTGCATGCCATCGACCCCCAGACCCCCACTTCAACACTTTGTACGGCGCACCGTATAGACTGGGCTGCTGTCGGGCCCGGCGCAGTCAACGCTCATGCAAAAAACTTGTGTCACGCCTCCTCAACAATTCTTGTATGTGTGAAATGTGAGCGGCAGTCCGTCATCAGTCAAAAGCTTATGCCTCCCCTCCTTGATAAGGAAAACGTAAAAATGACCGACTGCACAGATTGCAATGTCTTTCAATTCTGCCAGTTTTTGAAGCTCTTGGGGAAAATCATGATTCTCCTGGTTCTACTGATAGTTGGGTTGACCTATTATGCGGTGATCATAGCGACTTCTGTGCCTGGTCTGTATGAGGGTGGTGCCAGCATGAAGACCTGGAGTCTATTTGTTATAATTGCGTTCCACTGCTTGGTAAGCTGCACCTGCTGAAACACATACTGGTCCTTCCTGCATATCTCCTTTTTGCTCAAGTCTGGATTTGCTCAGGTCTTCATGCTGTTGTGGAGTCACTTCACTGCAGTTACAACAGACCCAGGGCGAGTGCCACCTGGATGGCATCCTTTTGCTGACGAAGAGGTATGTCTGCATGTGGCTGGCCATTCTTACCTGGTCCAAGCCTTCTACTGTGAGCCTGCCATGCACGTGCAACCAATATGCTTACCCATGACAAATGACCTGGATTTTGATAGCACCTGGTTGAGCAGCAAGCATGGAGCTCAATGCCAGCCTGTATCTTGCAGGAGGCAGCATTTGAGTTGGAAAGGCTGAATTATGCAAGCTATCAGCCAGCCATCAAGTCAATCAGGCCACGCTTCTGCAAGAAATGCCAGGTGGAACCTGTCATTGGCAATGATCCCTGTCTGTTTTGCTAATTTTGGGTTGCACATGGCATGGCATGCACAGTGTATTTCTATGCTCACCAGAATCACAATTCCATGCTTTGTTTTGAGAGGCAGCGCAATCATCAAGCACCTCCTCAGAAAGGTTTCAGTGCAGGCGTGGAAACCACCCAGAACGCATCATGACTCCATGAGTGGCACGTGTGTCCTCAAGATGGACCACTATTGTATATGGGTCCTCAATTGCGTTGGTCTGCTCAACTACAAAGCCTTCTTGCTTTTCTTGGTGTACACCTTTCTGGCAACCTTTCTGGCCACAGCTGCGCTGGTGAATGGCTTCGTAATCTATTTCAAAGAGCTGCAGGAAGAGGACCCTCAACCTTCTGCTAAGTAAGCCCTGTGCTTTTCTTGCTGCTCATTATAGGCTGCACTTGTGCCATTTGTTCCTGCTGATCATCATGGATCTGCATAAATCATCCAGATGCATGTCATGGGAACCTCTCGTTAGTACAATGATTGCGAGGAGTTACGCTTGCAGCCAGGATCCCTGTAGAGCATGCGCTCACCTGGATCCTGTTTGGCAGAATTTGTTTTGCTCCACCTTTTGTGCGCTGCAATGCAGGCCGGCAGTGCTGTTCTTGGCATTTGTCATTGATGCAGCCTTTGCACTGGCGATAGTTGGCTTCTTGATTATGCACTGCCGCATGATTGCGAGAAACATGACAACCATCGAAATGTATGAAAAGAGGCGAAGTGCAAC
>JAABUK010007465.1_pt1 | contig 15780 bp, 16 predicted proteins | sample 5559141 | NCBI WGS metagenome assembly JAABUK01 (sample SAMN10711869, study PRJNA513367) | rock metagenome | isolation source: Antarctica rocks | place: Antarctica: Victoria Land, Pudding Butte nord | collected 2016-01-03
CCATGCGGTGCTGCACGGCGACGCCGACGGCGGCCCACCGCAGCCGACCCCCGACGGCTCGCCCGGCGACCGTGCGGCAGCTCGATCACCGGACAGCAGCACCGGGCCGAGGGCAACCGCCGCCGCGACCCGGGTGGCGCTGCCGGGCCCGGTGACGGCGTCCGGCCCGGTGACGGCGTCCGGCCCGGTGACGGCGTCCGGCCCGGTGACGGCGTCCGGACGGTGCCGTCCCGGCGGGCCCGGCGGCCGGGTGCTGGCAGTGCCCGGCGCCACGCCGGAGGTCCGCGGCCTGGCGCGGGCGGCCAGCCGGCTGGATTCCGATGCCGCGTCCGGGCAGCTGGGGGATCTGCTGGTCAGTCGTGGTGCCGTCCGTACCTGGAACCAGGTGGTCCGCCCGGTCCTGGTGGCGACCGGGCTGCGGTGGTTTCGCTCCGCCGCCGGTATCGATATGGAGCATGTGCTCAGCGAGACGATTGTCGAGGCGTTGCTGGCCTACCGCCGCTTCCTACCCCGGCCGGTACCCGGGCGCCTGGTGCTACTGGCATCGGCACCGGCTGATCAGCACACGCTGCCGCTGCACGTGCTGGCCGCCGCCCTGGCCGAGCGCCGGGTGCCGGTGCGGGTGCTGGGCAGCCGGGTGCCAGGCCCGGCGCTGGCCGCCGCCGCCCGTCGCACGGGTGCCGCCGCGGTGTTCGTCTGGAGGCAGCTGATCGAGGAGCCCGGGGTGCCGGCCGAGCCCCGGCAACCGGTGGAACTCGCCGCATTGCTGCCCAGCTGGCGGTCGCTGCGGCTGGTGGTGGGTGGGCCGGGCTGGCACCGGACGGCGCTGCCGGCCGGGGCACGGCACGCTCCGGACCTGGAGACCGCGCTAGAACTGCTGTCGATCGGAGTGAGGTAACTTGTGCAAGTATGTTACTACACGTGGTCGGCTACCCAGGGAGCCAGCAGTCGGGGGCATTGCCCAGCGCCCGCTGCGGGCATCGTCGAAGGGTTGAGTGAGCGAGGGATGATTCTGCCGACGCTGGTTCGCCGGGTGCCTGACGCCGGCAACGTCGGCCGGGCGGCCCGGCAATGACCGGCCCAGGGCACCGGACGCCGCGCCGCGACGGCTCCGGCGAGTGCCGCGAACAGGGCTGGCCGCTGACCCCGCGGCGACCGAAGCTGACTCTCCAGCGGTTGTGCGCCGCGGGCCCCTCGGCCGGCGACTCGGCGGCCGGACCGGACGGCACAGCCGCCGAGCGAGGTCAGCACGACGGCCCGGACCAGCGCAACGGCCGGAACCGGAGTTCCGAATCGTGAACCCGCCCCAGATCCTCGTCACCGGGGCGTCCGGCTTCATCGGTTCGCACCTGTGCCAGGCGCTGCAGGACGCCGGCCACCGGGTGCGGGCGATGACGCGGCACCCGGACCGTTACACCGGCGCGGGCCAGCCGGTGGCCGGCGACGTGCGGGAGCCGGCCAGCCTGCGGGCGCCGCTGGCTGGCGTCCGGGCCGCCTACTACCTGGTGCACTCGCTGGACTCGGCGGACTTCGAGCAGTTGGACGCCGCGGCAGCGCGGGCGTTCGGCAGGGCTGCCGCCGAGGCCGGCGTGCGGCGAATCATCTACCTCGGTGGTCTGGGGGCCGAGAATCAGCGGCTGTCGGCGCACCTGCGCTCACGCCGGGCCGTCGAGAGCCTGCTGGGCGAGGCCGGCGTCGCGGTCACCGTGCTGCGGGCCGCCGTGGTGATCGGCCACGGCGGCATCTCGTGGGAGATCACCCGGCAGCTCGTCGACCACCTGCCGGCGATGATCGCGCCCCGCTGGGTCAGCACCCGGACCCAGCCGATCGCGCTGGTCGATGTGGTGCGCTACCTCGTCGGGGTGCTGCAGGTCCCGGAGTCGGCTGGCCAGGTCTATGAGACCGGCGGTCCCGAAGTCCTGCGCTACCTCGACATGCTGCAACGCGCGGCCAGGATCCAGCACAAGCGCATGCTGCCGGTGCTGGCGGTGCCGCTGCTCACCCCGAGACTGTCGTCGGCGTGGCTCGCGCTGGTCACCGACGTCAACCTGGCCACCGCACGCAACCTGGTCGACTCGATGACCACCGAAGTGGTGGTGCACGAGAACTCCATTCGCCGGCTGGTGCCCGGCGAGCCGATCGGCTACGACGAGGCGGTACGGCTGGCGCTGGCTGACCGGCAGCGGGCCGAGCACGGCGAGGACGGGAAAGCCGACCTGTCGCAGGCCCGATGAGTGGCCAACCGAGCGGCCAACCGCGCGGCCAACCGCGCGGCCAACCGAGCGGCCAACCGAGCGGCCAACCGAGCGGCGAGCTCTGCGGCGGTCGCGGGTGAACGCCTGGACCGACCGGTTCGACGAGGTGCTCCGGCCGGCCCTGGTCGACAAGGTGCCCAGGGATCATCAAGAGCCCGACGGGGCATTCCGGCGCCGCCGCATTGTGGTGGCGATCGTGCTGCTGGCCGGCGCGCTGCTGCTGGGACTGTCGTTGTCGGTCCGCCCGGCAGATCCAACATTCTACCCGCTGACCGGCGGCCTGGCCGGGGTCTGGCTGATCGGCGGGTTGGGCTCCGGTCGGCTGCATCTAGGCCGGATAGCGTTTCGCGGCAGGTTGCGCCGGCCCGTCCTGACGCCGATCGTGATCGGGCTGGTGGCGGCCGCGGTGTTCGTTCTCGCAGCGCTGGTGGTGCGCGAGATCGGGCCGCTGCGCGACTTCACCGAGAACGTGCTGGCCCACGCCCGGTACGGCTCGCTGCCGCTGGTGGCGTGCGTCACGCTGGTCAACGGGGTGGCCGAGGAGACGTTCTTCCGCGGTGCCCTGTTCGCCGCGCTCGGTGACCGGCGCCCGGTGCTGGCCTCGACCGGAATTTATGCGGTGGTCACCCTCGTCACCGGAAATCCGATGCTGGTCTTCGCCGCCGCCACGCTGGGCCTGGTGCTGGGCCTGCAACGGCGGGCTTCCGGTGGCATCCTGGCCCCGATGCTGACCCACGTCACCTGGTCGATGGCGATGCTGCTGGTGCTGCCGCCGCTGTTCGCCCGCTGACTGCCTGGTTGCTCCGGCACGGTTAGATGAGGCCGTGGCCGCCGAACGTCATCCCCTGGACGAGCATTTCCGAGCGTCGGTGATTCGGCTGGAGCGCGGGCCGAACCGCGACCTCGATGCCCCGCTCCGGCCCGGCAGCACCCTGTCGGTCCGCCAGGCCGCCGAGCTGTTCACGGCCCAGTGCGAGTCGCGCCAGGTCGACCTGGCCGCGATCTGGATGCAGACCCAGGGCCGCGGTTTCTACACGATTGCCTCGTCCGGGCACGAGGGCAACGCCGCGGTCGCCGCGGCCCTGCGGCTGGATGACCCGGCGCTGCTGCACTACCGCTCCGGCGGCTTCTACTGCGCTCGGGCCCGGCAGCTGCCGGGCTCGGACCCGGTTCGAGACATCCTGCTCGGCGTCGCGGCAGCCACCGGCGAGCCGATCGCTGGCGGCCGGCACAAGGTGTTCGGCAACGCAGCGCTGGCCGTCATCCCGCAGACCTCCACCATCGCCTCGCACCTGCCCCGCGCGGTCGGGTTGGCCTACGCCCTGGGCCGCGCCCGGCGCACCGCAGTACAGACACCCTGGGCACCGGACTCGATCGTGGTGACCAGCTTCGGCGACGCCTCGGCCAACCACTCGACGCTGGTCGGGGCCCTGAACAGCTCGGCCAGCACGGTGTATCAGGGACTGCCGATGCCGCTGCTGATGGTCTGCGAGGACAATGGCCTGGGCATCAGCACCCGCACCCCGTCCGGCTGGATCACCGAACGGTTCTCCGCGCGGCCGGGCCTGCGCTACCTCGCGGTGGACGGCTGTGACCTGGCTGACGTCTACGACGCCGCGCGGCAGGGCGCCGACTTCGTCCGGACGGCTCGCAAGCCGGCGTTCCTGCATCTGAAGACCGTCCGGTTTCTCGGGCACGCGGGCTCTGACGCCGAGGTGGCCTACCGCAGCCCCGCCGACATCGCCGCCGACTACGAGCGGGACCCGCTGCTGCTGACCGCCGGCCTGCTTGCTGCGGCGGGCTTCGCCGACGGTGGGCAGCTGCTGGCCGACTACACGACGGTCGGCGACCGGGTCCGGCGGGTCGCGGTGGCGGCGATGGCCGAGCCGCAGCTGAGCTCGGCCGCCGAGGTGATGGCCCCGCTGGCACCGCGCAGCCCGGACCGGGTGGCCGCCGCGGTCGGGGCTGCCTCCGCTGCCGACCGCGGCGCGTTGTTCGGCGCCCGGCTGCCCGAGGATGAGGGGCCGCTGACGCTGGCCCAGTCGATCAACCGGGCGTTGCAGGACGAGCTGGCCCGGCGGCCGGAGACGTTGCTGTTCGGTGAGGACGTCTCGGTCAAGGGCGGGGTGTACGGGCTGACCCGGGGCCTGCGCAAGAGCTTCGGCGCGGCAAGGGTGTTCGACACCATCCTGGACGAGCAGGCCATTCTCGGGGTCGGGCTCGGTGCCGGGCTGGCGGGCTTCCTGCCGATTCCGGAGATCCAGTACCTGGCCTACCTGCACAACGCCGAGGACCAGTTGCGCGGCGAGGCGGCGACCCTGCAGTTCTTCTCCCAGGGCCAGTACCGCAACCCGATGGTGGTGCGGATCGCCGGTCTCGGCTACCAGAAGGGCTTCGGCGGCCATTTCCACAACGACAATTCGGTGGCCGTGCTGCGCGACATCCCGGGCCTGGTGGTGGCGGTGCCGTCACACCCGTCCGACGCCCCGGCGATGCTGCGCACGCTGCTGGCCGCCGCCGCCGTCGATGGCACCGTGGGTATCTTCCTGGAGCCGATTGCCCTTTATCACCAGCGCGATCTGCACTCGGCCGGCGACGGCGGCTGGCTGGCCGAGTACACCGGTCCGACCCAGTGGCAGGCCGCCCACGTCCCGATCGGCCGGGCCCGGCGGTGGCTGGTCGGCGGCAGTGACTTCACGCACGGCTCGGGAGCCGGTTCCACGCACGGGCCGGGCGCCGCGGACCTCAGCATCGTGACGTTCGGCAACGGCGTGCCGATGAGCCTGCGGGTCGCCGGAACCCTTGCCGAGCAGGGTGTGTGCACGGCCGTCCTGGACCTTCGGTGGCTTTCACCCTTGCCGGTCAAGGATATTCTCCGCGAGGCCGCCAGTAGTGGTCAGGTGCTGGTGGTGGATGAGACCCGCCGCTCGGGCGGGGTGTCAGAGGCAGTGGTGGCCGCCCTGGTCGACGGCGGTTTCCGCGGCCCGATCAAGCGGGTGACAAGCGCCGACAGCTTCATTCCGCTCGGCGATGCCGCCCGGACCGTCCTGCTGGACGAGGCGAGCGTCCTGCAGGCGGCCCGGACCCTGGTCGCGGCGGCGGCCGGCGATTAGCCCGGCCGGCGAGCTGTCGTCCCTGCCCGGCGAGCTGCTGGCCTCGGCCGGGTGCCGATGACCACCGTGGCGTCGAAGTCCTCCGACCTCGCGACTCCGGTGAGCAGGCCGCTGCCGGTGAAGATCGCCGCCGTGGTCGGCTGCTGGCGCTCACTGGTCTCGATCAGCAGGTGGCCGCCCGGCGCCAGCCATCCAGGGGCACCGGCGGCCACCCGGCGCTGGATGTCCAGGCCGTCCGGGCCGCCGTCGAGTGCGACCTGCGGCTCGTGAAGCCGGGCTTCGGGCGGCATCAGCGAGATGTCGCCGGTGGGAACGTAGGGGGCGTTGACGGCGAGCAGATCGATGCGGCCGCGCAGCGCGGCAGGCAGCGGGTCGTACAGGTCGCCGTGATAGACCCGGCCGCCGACCGGGGCCAGGTTGCGCGCGGCACACCGGACCGCGACCGGGTCGATCTCGACGGCGTGCAGCTCGATCGGGTTCAGGACCGCCGCGAGCGCGACACCGACCGCGCCCGAGCCGCAGCACAGGTCCACGACGACGGCTGGTGGCGTGGCGTCCCCGGTGGCGCGCCGCAGTAGCGCCACCGCCTGCTCTACCAGAAACTCGGTGCGCCGGCGGGGGACGAAGACGCGGGGATCCAGCGCTATCCGCAGGCCGCGAAACTCCGCCCAGCCGAGAATCTGCTCCAGCGGCAGCCCGGCGACACGGCGCTCGATCATGGCGGCCAGCTGGTCGGGCGTGCCGGCGTCGTCGATCAGCAACCGAGCCTCGTCCTCGGCGAAGACACAACCGGCGGCCCTGAGCCTGCCGACGACGGCTGATTCGTCGATTACTGGCTGGCCGATGGCTGGTTCGCTGACGGCTGATTGGCGGGTGTCTGGTTCGCCGACGGTTCCACCTCCTCGCCGACCGGTGACAGCTGGACACGGCGAAGGTTACCCGAGCCGGCGCCTGCCGTACTTCGGACTTGGCGGCGGCCACCGACCGGCAGCCGGATGAACCGGATCAGCGGGTTCAGCCGGCCCGCGGGATCGGCCGGCCAGCGGGATCAGTCGGTGACGGTGCGGCAGCCGAGCTTCGGGTTGCCGGTGCCAAGACCGATGTTGATGGCGTACGTGCATACCGAATGCCGGCCGGCCGGCACCGCGACCGTAATGTCGAAGCCCTGGTTCGGTCCGGCCTTGCGAGCCTTGGCCACGTCCGGACGGGACACCGTGGAGCGAAACCAACCGAGCGGGTGGCCGTCATAGTAGACCGCGATGCTCAGCGGCAATGACCGGTTGTCGGGGTCGAGCGCCCACCCACGCACCCGAATCCGGTGCCCGGACACCGCGACCGCGCTGTCGTAGTAGCCGATCGGATTGTGACCCGCCGTCGAGGCCGGAACCGGGCCGATCACGTCGGCGAAGTCCTCGGTCAGCCACAGCTTGCCGGTCGGGCCGTCGATCACCACGTCGATGCCCACGAATCTCACCGACGTCGACAGGATGTTCCGGCGGTGCCCGTCCTCGGGTGACCTCTCGCCGTACATGCGCGACTCGAGGCCGTCCGCACCGGCTGAGGTGCGGTCGGTGGTCCAGGCGATGTTTTCGGCGGCCGAGTGCCACAGCACGCCGGCCTGGCTGATCCGGGTGCTGAACACCGGCTCGCCGGGCAACTGGTGGGACAGCACATCAGCGTTGGCCATCGAGAGGTTGTGCCGATGGGCGCTGCTGACCAGTGCGGTGCTCCAGCCCAGGATCGGCACGTGGTTGGCGACCCGCTCGGCATTGAGCATCCGCATCACGCTGGTCGCGGCGGCCGATTCCGCCGGCGTCGAGGCCTGCGCGGTGCCCGGGTGCCACAGCAGGCCGGACGCCGAGGTCAGCGCGGTGACCAGCAGTACCGCAAGCTGGCGCCGGTGTGTGGGGCGCCGTACGGCCATGGCGTCGGATGAGCGCATCTGTCTTTCCCATCTGCGTCCCGCCGGCCGGTCGCCGTCGGCAATGGCTGTCCTATCGGCAGCCGGTCGCCGCCCTTGAGGGCAGGCGGTCCACGCCACACCGTCGGAGACTCTGCTCAGCTGAGCCGACGGTCTCAGCGTGGGCCTGCCTCGCCGGGCGCCACCTCGGTGATCAGTTCGACACGGCCGTCCACCAGCCTCGGCTCGTCCTCGTCGGCCTTGCGGTTGTGCGGCGCGAAGTCCCTGGTGGCGATCTGCTCGGCAAGGTGGAGCACCGCCTCGAAGGTCTCGCGGGTGTGTTCGGCGAACCGCGGCCGGCCGGTCAGCGAGCCGGCGTCGAGCCATTCGAACGGTAGGAAGTCGAGGTCTCGCCGGACAGGACCAGCGATTCACGTGGGGCCCAGCGACCTCAGGACGGCCGCGGCGCGAAGGTGCTCAGCACGTGCTCGGCCCGGCGCATCGAGGCCCGCGGGTCCGCCTGCGGTGAGCCGACCTCGGGGTCGAAGTTGAGATCGAGAAACAGCTCGGTGACGCCCTGCTCGGCGAGGAAGTCGAAGTCGGCGCGGATCTGCCCGGCGTCGCCCTGCAACGGTCGCCGATCGGCTCCGGCCGGCTGATCGGTCAGTGCCAGCACGCCGCGGACGATGAAGCGCAGCGCGGCAGGGTCGCGGCCGGCGTCCCGGGCGGCTGCGCGCATCACCTCCAGATCGGCAGCGATGCCGCGCAGGTCGTGCCGGCTGCTGCTGATCCAGCCGTCGGCGATCCGGCCGGCCCGGCGCAGCGCGCGCTCGGCGGTGCCCCCCAGCAACAGCGGCGGATGCGGTTTCTGAATCGGCTTCGGATCGACCCTGGCCGCCGGCACCCGGTAGAACTCGCCGTCGAAGGTGACGATGTCCTCGGTCCAGATCGCCTTTAGGCAGCGGAGGAACTCTTCGGTGCGGGCACCACGGCGGGCGTAGTCGACGCCGACCGCGACGAACTCCTCTTGGGCCCAGCCGAGGCCCAGGCCCGCGTCCAACCGGCCGCCGCTGAGCTCGTCCAGGGTGCTCAACTGCTTGGCCAGCAGGATGGGGGAGTAGAACGGCGCGTTCACCACCGCAAAGCCCAGCCGCGGACGTTCGGTGAGAGCCGCCACGTGGGCCAGCGTGACGATCGGATCCTGCACCGCGCGGTACATCGGGCCCCAGTCGCCCTCAGCCGGATGCAGCAACCGCTGAAAGGCCCACAACGAGTCATAGCCCAGCTCTTCGGCCCGGCGCGCCACCGTTGCCAGGTTCGCCGCGGTGGCCCAGCTGCCCGAGACCGGCAGCCCGAATCCGAGCCGCAGCGGGCTCACCGGCCGTCCAGCCACTGGCCGCCGAAGTACATCAGCTCCTCGCGCAGCAGCTCGATCTGGATGCCGTCCGGATCGCGAAAGTACAGCGACTCCTCGATGCCCTGGTCCGGGCCGCCGTAGCTGATGCTCTCGGCATCCAGGCGAGCCCGCAACTGGGCGTGCCGTTGTGGCTCAACCGAGATCGCGAGGTGCTGCACCGTGCCGATCGCCTCCTTCGCCGGCTCCAGGCCCAGGCCGGGAAAGTCGAAGAAGCCGAGCAGCGTGGAGTTGCCCAGGTCGAAGAAGAAGTGCGACGAGCCGGGATAGTCGCGGTTCTCGACCAGCTCGATCAGCGGAAAGCCCAGCAGTCCCTGGTAGAAGTCGATCGTCGCCCGGGGATCGCTGCAGATCAGCGCGGCGTGGTGAATGCCGCGGCCGTTGCTCACCGGACGGCGCTCGACCGGAACGAGGTACCGCTCTCGCAGCTCGGCCCGGCGGGTGGCCAGTTCGGCCTGCTCGGCCTCGTCCGGGGCGGGCATCAGCTCAGCCGGTCCTTGAGAAACCGCATGGTGCGTTGCCAGGCGAGCTTGGCGCTGTCCTCGTCGTAGGTGCCCAGCAGGTTCTGTTCGTTGTGGAAGGCGTGGCCGGCCGGGTAGTAGAAGAACTCGACGTCGGCACCGGACTCGTCGCGGATCTGCTGCTCCTGGGCGCGGGCATCAGCCACCGGGTAGAACTGGTCCTGCTCGCCGTAATGGCCCTGCACCGCGGCGCGCAGCCCGGCGAACTGCGACGGCACCGCCTCGCCCACGCCGTAGAACGACACCGCGGCAGCCACCCGGTCACCCTGCTGAGTGGCCAGCAGCAGGACGAAACCGCCGCCCATGCAGAACCCGACCGCGCCCACCTTGCTCGAGGTCACCGACTGATGTCCGAGCAGGAAGTCGACCGCGCCGGACAGGTCCTGGGCTGCCTTGTCCACCGGCAGCTCCGACATCAGCCTGCCGGCCTCGTCGGAGTCATGCGTCGTCCTGCCGCCGAACAGGTCCGGCGCCAGCGCGACGAAGCCCTCGCCGGCCAGCCGGTCGGCGATGTCGACGATGTGATCGGTCAGGCCCCACCATTCCTGGATCACGATGACGCCGGGGCCGGTACCGCCGGCTGGTAGCGCCAGGTAACCGTGCGCCTGGCCGCCGTTGCTGGCGAACGTGGTGTTCTGAGCCGGGTTCTGCTCGCTCACGCGGGCCTCTCTTTCGGATCGGGGCAGTGCTCCGACCGTAAGTGCTGCGTCGGTCCACCGCCAACCCGGCGGCTGGCCGGCCGGAAGATCCATGGCGGGAGGGTACTCAACGCCCGGTTGGCAATGCATGAAGCCGCGGCCCGAGCGGAACCGGAGTGCAGCAGGTCTCAGTGCGTGCCCCGGCCGCGGCGTGGCATTGTTGAGGGATGAGCATGCAGGCGATCTGGAATGGTGCGGTCATTGCCGAGAGCGATGACACCGTGGTGGTCGAGAACAACCACTACTTCCCGCTGGAGTCCGTCCGGCAGGACGTGCTGCGACCGTCGGAGTACGAGACGGTGTGCCCGTGGAAGGGCACCGCGTCCTACTACTCCCTCGAGGTGGACGGCAAGATGAACCACGATGCTGCCTGGTACTACCCGCAGCCCAAGGAGGCCGCGTCCGAGATTCAGGGCCGGCTGGCGTTCTGGCGCGGCGTCGAGGTCCGCGGCAGCTAGTATTGCGTGTTGTAAATGGGTAGGCGTTCTGTTGTGGGCGATAATTGGGCATACCAAAACCGCCGACCAAATCCTGCCCAAAGCCAAACCCCGCCTAAAGACTTCAAACACGCGACACTAGTGTGGGCGTCGCAGGTGACGCTGGTCGCTCGAGGCGAGGACGGATTAGGCACGCGTTGGCAGCATTACACGAAAGAGGGTTTCGCCAGACTGCCTGCGTACAGTCAGTTGTCCTTGGGTCGCTGGTTCGTAAGCGACGATGTAATGGCCGTCAACGCTGACCGCACCGAAACTCGCATTAACGAACCGGTCAAGCTCGACACGAAGACTCGCGTCCCCTCCGTACCACGTGGTGTAGGCACAATCCCACGTCCCATCATCGGGGGTGTCTCCGGTCGTGTAGCCGAAGACGGCTTCGTTCGCTTCTGGCTCGTCTTCGCCATCTTCTGTTTCGCTGAACGCGACGCTAGCTCGTGCTCTAGTCCAGCCAGTCGAAAGAAACTTATAGCAGCGCACTTCGATCACCGCATGATCCTCTGGGGGGACAAGATGGATCGTGGGGGCATTGTTGCCGGTGCAGCAAAGCGGCAACGTTGTGCTCGTCGCGCCACCAGGCCACGGGCACTGAGTCTCCGTCGGCGTGGAGAAAAAGGCCAGACCCGATCGGTGTCGAAGAGTTCAGGATATATTGGTCCCACGCATCCGCATCTTCCGGGTCGAAGCTAATCGGCATCACATATAATACACTGTCACTCGCGCGATCTGGCGATTTCCGAGCGTCCGCGGCGGCTCTGCCGCTATCACCGGCGGCGCAGCGGCCGCAAAGAAGCCAGCCACGAGAGAACTGGAGATCAGGGCAGCGACGAGGGTGCGGGGGGTACAGCGGCGCATGGTGGCCCAATCGTCTATAGAGGCTCATCCGCAGGCTTACGTGGTGCCTAGCTACCTCTGATCCGTGTTAGCTAGCGGAACGTAGCAGCCAGAAGCCAGTGAGCGGTAGGACAGGCAGATGTCGACTTCGTCGCGGGTCGGACAACCGGCCGTAGGGTTCCCAGGCGCTGAGCTACTCATGAGCTCCTAGAAATGATCTAGCGTCCAGCGCAGCATCGGCGGCGATCAGGGGGCGCAAGTGCCGTGACCTCTTCGACAAGCTGCGGCGCGCTTCGGGATTCGTCCCTCGGAATCTGACCTACATCTTTCCACTCGGTGCGAGGCTCCGTCGTGGCCGCCTACCCCACTTCTGGACCATGTCGTAGCACGAAGTCCAGAATCTGCCGAACCACAACCACACCGGCCATCGCTAGCTAGTATTGCGTGTTGTAAATGGGTAGGCGTTCTGTTGTAGGCGATAACTGGGCATGGTCGCTGCTGCTCTGGTTCTTCGTGATGGTGATCAGGCTCGTCTGGAGTCGCTGATCCGGTCGAGCTCGGTGCGGGCGGGGACGGTGCAGCGGCGGGCACTTCCCCTCCGATGCCGCAGTCGTGAAACTGCTATGGCTGTCGATCTGCAACATCGAAGACAAACGAGCCCGCGACCGCGCGAAGGAACGTGGCCCCGGCCGCGCAGCGAAACGCAAAGCCGAAGGCCGACTCGTCGAAGGCCAGATCACCACCAACTGGAAGGAAGCCGCCCTCGCACAACTGACGCTCGTCTACCCCGAACGAATCAACCACTACCTCTAACAAGATGACCGGCCGCTTACACAAAAAACTTGACAGGCTCGTCCGGCACGCCACCACCAGGCTGTTCGCCGCGTTGGAGGTCGCGACCGGAAAAGTCACCGATGCCTGCTACCCCGCGGCACCGCCACGAGGAGTTCCTGCGCTTCCTCAAACAGGTCGCGAAGGCATACCCGCGGCTGCAGTTGCACATCGTGGCCGACAACTACGCCACCCACAAACACCCCACCGTGCAAGCCTGGCTGGCCTGCAACCCGCGGATCAGCATGCACTTCACCCCGACCTCAGGATCCTGGCTCAACATGGTCGAGATCTTCTTCGCCATCAGCACCCGCCAGGCCATCCGCCGCGGCACCTTCACCTCGGTCAGAGACCTCATCAACGCCATCGAGACCTACATCGACGCCCGGAACCAACGCTGCCAGCCCTTCACCTGGACCAAAACCGCCGACCAATCCTACCCAAAGCCAAGCCTCGCCTAAAGACTTCAAACACCCCGACACTAGGAGGCAGGGTCGCGAGCAGCGCGTCGACGCTGCTCCGGTGTGCTCGACCCGGCCGTGCACCGCTGTGGAAGGGTTCAGCCATGCCGACTCGCGACAATCCTTGGCCCGACGCAATGCCCTGTTGGATCGAGCTTGCGGTGCCCGATGTCGGCACCCGCGCACGGCTATGACGAGCAATCCTGAACCCGGCCGCGATCCTGAACCCGGCCGCGATCCTGAACCCGGCCGCGATCCTGAACCCGGCCGCAATCCTGAACCCGGCCGCAATCCTGAACCCGGCCGGCTGGACTGGCGGCCCGCCCGCGACGCCGGCCCGTGCGAGCATGAGGCGACCTCGCTGCTGGCGGCGCCGGTGAGTGAGTTCCTGGCTGGCTGGCCGCATGCCGAGCAGGTGTCGGTGGCGGCCATCGATCCCGACCTTGCCGACACCGCCGCGTTCTGCGAGCACTATGGCATCGATCCGGCTCGGTCGGCCAACTGCGTGGTGGTCGCCGGCAAGCGGGCCGGCGAGGTGCGGTTCGCAGCGTGCCTGGTGCTGGCCACCGACCGGGCCGATGTCAACGGCACCGTCCGCAGGCTGCTGGACGTCCGCAAGGCCTCGTTCGCGGCGATGGCCGAAGCGGTCGAGCTGACCGGCATGGAGTACGGCGGCATCACCCCCATCGGGCTGCCGGTGGGCTGGCCGGTGCTGGTCGCCGCCGAGGTCGCCGCGGCCGGGCCGGTGGTGATCGGCAGCGGCCTGCGCCGTTCCAAGCTGCTGCTGGACGGGGCGTTGCTGGCCCGGTTGCCGGATGCCGAGGTGGTGGCCGAGCTGTCCCAGCGCTGAGCGGTCAGCCCAGCGCCGAGCCCGTCAGCCCAGCGCGGTGAGCAAGGCCGCATGCAGCCGGCCGTTGGACGCTGCGGCGTTGCCCTGCTGCACGCCGTCGATCCCGTTCAGGCCGCTGAACCGGCCACCGGCCTCGGTCACGATTGGCGCCAGCGCGGCCATGTCCCACAGCGACAGCTCCGGTTCGGCGGCCAGGTCGACAGCGCCCTCGGCGACCAGCATGTAGGACCAGAAGTCGCCGTAGGCCCGCGAACGCCAGACCTGCCCGGTCAGCGCCACGAAGGCGTCCTGCCGGTCGTGCTCGGCCCAGCCCGACAGCGAGGCGTAGGACAGGCTGGCATCGGACAGCTCGCTGACCTGCGACACCCGCAGTCGCCGCGGTCCTCGGCCCAGCGAGCTGGCGAAGGCACCCCCGCCGCGGGCGGCCCACCAGCGCTGGCCGAGCGCCGGCGCGCTCACCACGCCGAGCACCGGCTCGTCCTCGACCAGCAGCGCGAGCAGGGTGGCCCAGACCGGCACGCCGCGGACGAAGTTCTTGGTGCCGTCGATGGGGTCCAGTACCCACCGCCGCGGCCCGTCACCGGTCGAGCCTGACTCCTCGCCGCAGAAGGCGTCCTGGGGCCGCGTCTGCTCCAGCTGCCGGCGGATCAGCCGCTCGACGGCCTGGTCGGCGTCGCTGACCGGGCTGAGGTCTGGCTTGCTGGCCACCACCAGGTCGGTCGCCCGGAACCGGTCGGTGGTGATCGCATCGGCGAGATCGGCGAGCCGCAGGGCGAGTTCCAGGTCCGAGCCGGCAGCGGCGGGCGGCGGAGAGTGCATCGGGCTGGTCACGGCGAGCAGGCTATCGTCGCCGGGTGACCCAGGGGCGAGGTGGAGCCGAACGCGCTCGGGCGCTGGCCGAGCCGCAGTCCTTCGACGATCTCGCCGATCCGAAGCTGCGGCGGGTGCTTCGCACCTATCTGGTGCGCGCTCAACTGCCTGTCATTCCGCGCGGGGCCAAGCGCGCCATGCTGCTGGCCTACCTCGCGACCGCGTTCGAGCCCGGGGTGCACTATTCCGAGCCCGAGGTCAATGAGATCGTGGGGGTCTGGAACCCCGACGTCGCTGCGCTGCGCCGCTACCTCGTCGAAGAGGGGTTGCTGGCCCGCCAGGACAGCGTGTACTGGCGCTGCGGGGGATGGGTGTGAGCGGCCCGTCCGGTCGCTCGGCGGTGGCGCCCTTCTACGTGATGCAGGTCTTCCAGGCGGCTCAGAACCGGCGCGCGCTCGGGTTGCCGGTCTACAACCTGGCGGTCGGCCAGCCCGCGACCTCGGCACCGGCCGCGGTCCGGCAGGCCGCCCGGCAGGCGGTGGACGGGCACCAGCTCGGCTACACCGGGGCGCTCGGCCTGCTTGAGCTGCGGCAAGCGATCGCCGCGCACACCAGCAGCTGGTACGGCATCGACGTCCCGCCGGCCAACGTGGTGGTCACGACCGGCTCGTCCGGCGGCTTCCTGGCGGCGTTCCTGGCCGCCTTCGACGCCGGCGACACCGTCGCGATGCCGCGCCCCGGCTATCCGGCGTACCGCAACATCCTGGCTAGCCTGGGCTGCCGGGTGCAGGAGTTCGAGTGCGGGCCGGCGCAGGGCTTCGTGCCCACGATCGCGATGCTGGACGCGCTGAGCCCGGTGCCGGCCGGCCTGATCGTGGGCTCGCCGGCCAATCCCACCGGGGCGATGGTGGCCGCGAACCAGCTGGCCGAAATCGCCTCGTGGTGCCGGGCCCGTGGTGTCCGGCTGATCTCCGACGAGATCTATCACGGCGTCACCTTCGCCGGTGCCGGCGCCTGCGCGTGGCAGTTCGACCGGTCCTCGGTGGTGGTGAACTCGTTCTCCAAGTACTTCTCGATGACCGGTTGGCGGCTCGGCTGGCTGCTGGTGCCCGACGAGCTGCTGGACGCGGTCGACCGGCTGGCCGGCAACTTCACGATCTGCCCGCCGACGCTGTCCCAACTGGCCGGGCTGGCGGCGTTCGGCGCGCACGCCGAACTCGAGGCCAACGTCGCCCGCTACGCCGAGAACCGGGCGCTGCTGCTGCACGCATTGCCCGCCATCGGGCTGGATCGGCTGGCGCCGGCCGACGGCGCGTTCTACGTCTATGCCGATGTCGGCGACCACACCGAGAACTCGCTGGCATGGGTGCGCCAGGTGCTGGCCGACACCGGGGTGGCGTTGGCGCCGGGCGTGGACTTCGACACCACCGACGGGTCCCGCTTCGTCCGGCTGTCCTTCGCCGGCGACTCGGCCGAGATCGAGCAGGCCGTCACCGTGCTCGGCGAGTACCTGTCAGCCGGCAGCTGAGACCGGCAGCTGAGACCGGCAGCTGAGACCGGGCCCGATCAGGGCAGCGGGATCGCGCCGCCGAGATCCTT
>JAABUK010007467.1_pt1 | contig 15778 bp, 18 predicted proteins | sample 5559141 | NCBI WGS metagenome assembly JAABUK01 (sample SAMN10711869, study PRJNA513367) | rock metagenome | isolation source: Antarctica rocks | place: Antarctica: Victoria Land, Pudding Butte nord | collected 2016-01-03
GCCCAGAAGCTGCGCGGCATCTGTGAGGGATGCGTCTGCAGGAAGCTGGATGGAAGTCAGCTGGTCGCTGCTGGGATCCACGGCACACACTGTCACCTGCATTGATGATGTGAGTTATATTTCCAACGCTTGCTGAGCCAAGAGGCAATTTGCTGCAATGCACTGCTTCTGTCAGTGTTGTTTTGCTCTGCCGTGCACAAACTGTGACGTGTCAAGCCTGCCATTTCCATAGTAAGCACTATTTACCAAATCTTGGCACTATCTATAAAATGTGGTCCTGCCACAAGCTGAAACATTGCTGTCATCAGCTGTCATCAGCAGAAGCTGTCTGTAGAGCATCAGCAATGTAAATTGCACAACGAACATATGACTGTATGTATACAAATATATATGCATAACATGACATAGCATAGCATAGCATGGCATGGCATGGCAAAGCACAGAACAGCACAGCACAGCATGAGCTACACATCCTGTCTTGGTATGCTGCATACCTGATCAACCTGCACAGAATCCTGAGCAGAGACCACGCTGGCTGAGTCAGCAGGTGCAGGCGATCCATTGGCAGCAAGATTGCCAAACATGCGCTGGCTCTGTATCCTGTGCATGCGCCTGTAGTGACGCGCCTCTGTCAGGGCTCTGTACAGGGCAATGACTCCTGGATAGATTGTGCCCTTTGGGAAACGCTTGTCCACGCCTGCAGGGGTGCTCAAGGGAATCAGGTGGTGGGCAGCTTGGTATAACACTGGGCTTCTCAGTAAGTCGACGCCAAAAGGCATAGTCTTTTCCTGAAGTTTTGCATCAGGTAGTGCTGCACTCTTGCTGGACTGCCTGCTCAAGACCTCTGATATGCAGCTAAACAAAAGTGCCCTATGATTTTAGCAATTGAAATCGAGCGCAGGTGTCTGGATGCAATGACATACATGGCTTTCACCGATTAGAAAAGGATAGGTGACAGTGCAATATGAAACCATGCTTTCGGCATCTGTGACATGCGCTGGAGCATAGCATAGCAGGGTACAGAATCAATCACGACAAGCAAAGCAGGGATGAACACAGCCTCAAGCAGCAAAAAAAGCCTCAAGGCCCCATGAAACACAGAAAACGCCTCAAGAAATTAAAAGAACTCTCGAGAAACAAAAAGAAGAGCCTCAAGAAATCAAAAGAGGAGCCTCAAGAAATGAAATGCAGAGGCTCACCTGAGGGAAAGGAGCCTCCGCTACACAAGAAGGTGTCATCAATGTCACTGACCACCTTAAGAGCCCTCCAGCCAGCATCTCTCACTGCTGTCGCTTCCTTGGCAATGTGCACCAACAACTCCTCCCGCACATTGTGATCCTGTGCATACACACAACTTGTCAGCCATGTGCCATTGCAGCAGAGAGATACACTCCAAACAGCTGTTGACTTTGATGATGTATGCTGTGCACGGCAGCACAGCATTGCAGGCTCCAATCATGGCTCACTGTCAGCAACATGCAATGTCTGTGCGCATGATGTCTGTATCACAGACAGATGTTAAAAAACAGCAGCCCTGGGTACACTGCCCAGCTTGCACACACCAGTATGTCATTGTAGATGAGCTTGTGAATGTTGTGTGCATCACCGCCATCATCCATGGCATTCTTGAGGGCTGTTAGGTCCTGCCCATGCATGTTCAGCACAATGTCCCGGACCCAGTCCACCCACCAGCCCCTCAGCCCCAGGTTCCGCTGGAAAATGCCCCTGTGAACACATGCATGCAGAGCGTCAGACGTGCAATGGGAATATGCGCTTTGATAGGTTGAGATTTTGTCAATGTTGACAGTTGTGTGACTGCTCACAGGCATCGGCAACATGACATGATGAAATCCGTGGAGGGCCAGAAATGTGTTGTACGTGGTCTTTAACACCAGTCTGGATTTGAGCCTTGTCCAAAGACTGCCAGACTCCCAGAGACTGCTAAATTTTCAACAAGCATAGCACAGATGCTTGCAGATAGAAGATGGAGGGACTACAGGTGCTCACAGCTTCTGCAGGCCAGAGATCATGGCTTCACAGGCGGAGGGCCGCAGCTCTGGCAAGCGCGGCTGCAGAGTCTCCCTCACATCTGTGTTCACCAGCCGCCAGAAGCGCTCCATGTCACTGTTTGCTATCTGCACAAAACACAGTGTTTCAAGTGTCGACAATCTGCCTAGACAACTGAGTTTCATCTGACAGCGCAGTGAATGTACTTGCGCAAGGCTGCAGCAATTTAAGACCTTGCAGACGGGCTCATGTCTGACGCCCATCTGCAGCTGGAGCTGCTGTCACTCTCTATGCATGCATTGTGCTTGCTTGCATCAGACGGCTGCTTGTGATCTCAGAGTGGTACAGCAGTCATATCAAGCTGTCACCATTCACCATCACAAAGCTTTGCTGATGAATGTCCTGCTGACAGGTTTGAACTCCAACGTCAGTAAGATGTAAGCATGTCCCTTGCAGCAGTACAGCTGATCCACTTGCAAGCTTGCAAAGATGTCATAATGTACTATGATCTGGTGAGCACAGACAGCGCCTGACCGTGTAATTGAGCTCAATGATTGCTGCTGCAAACATCCAAGAAGAGCAAAGTGCTGGGGGAGCAGACAGAAATAGCAGGGAAGCCCATATACGTCTGAAGCACCATGTGGTTGAGCTCAATGAGTGTGGCTGCAAGCTTGAGAGTCGTGAAACAAACGCAATGCCTGGGGAACAGACTGAGCAAGGAAGGAAGTGTGAATGCAACTCACCAAGTGGTTAAGCTCAATGCGGCTGCAAGACCCGTAAAACAAACACAATGTCTGGGGAGCAGATTGAGCAAGGAAGCCAGTGTGCATGCAACTCATCATGTGGTTGAGCTCAATGAATGCGGCTGCATGAGTTTGATGACTGATGCAATGTCTGAAGAGCAGAAGGAGGCCAATGTGATTGCAACTCACCATGTGGTTGAGCTCAGTGGGTGAGGCTTCAGCGATGAGGGTGCGCACCACCTCCCGCCCATTGCTCCTGTGAAACCAGCCACTCCAGGAATCTAGATGCAGCAGAGCCTCCTCAAGAGCCTCTGTCCTCCAAGGCAGGCCCCCCAGGCCTGCATGATAGACCACATGGCAAGTTCATGTAGTGGCTAGGCGTATCGTCATCATGCATATTGCAGCTGTTGCCATGGCTACTGTGGTAAATAACAGCCCCCTGGCCCTGACCCTGGCCCTGGTCTTTTGTCATTTGTATGCGTGGCTGACACAATGTAGACCTACATGATGATGCCTTTGCATGGGTCATTAACAGGAAACTACCATGTGCATGCACTACAGCATGTGGAACACTGTTTGTTGTGCAATAACACTGTCTGTGCGACAGCAGCATCACAGACATGCGACTGCATAGACAGTGTGGACATCAGGCATAAATGTTGTAGCATATGCATACAGGATGTCTGCTCACCAGTTCGCAGACTGGAGCGGGAAGCAATGGTGGGTAGCTTAGAAGACATTGGACCAGTGGATGGGCGCAGCAACCTGCAGTGCATATAGATCTATACATCATGTCTGAAATTCAACAAGAAGTTGACCCTTTCAAGCATAAGACAGGTCATAAACGTTATTGGGCAGTTGAGGTTGCCACAGACCTGGACAGCTGGCGGACCAGGGACGATTGTCTCTTCATGGTGTTCGTGGAGGCCCTGCATTGAGAAGTGGTTGTCAGCTGCATGGCTCTGAGGCGAGTCAGGGTGCTATACGCTTGGGAACCTGGCATGTGGTGGGCCTACATCAAAGGGGGTTTGCTGCCAGTGAACACAGCCTCCACTGAGTTCAGCAAATTGCGAGCGCTATTTGAGCCGCTGCTGCTGCCAGCAGCTGCTTTGCCCTTGTCGATTTGAAAACTTTGCAACCCCATGCATAGTTTAGGCCATCTGTTTTGTGCACAGGCTGACTTGTGGTTGAGTCAAGCTCACTCTAGGTACAAGGTGCGACACAATCTTCAACGCTGCAACTCAGAATCATCGCCGGCCACTTCGTGGCTCGCCATGGAGTCTGCTGAGCGCTCGTGCTGCTGACAGATGTGCACGGCAGGTGCTGATCACAAATTGCACGTCCTGACACAGACAAGCCACACGACCACGCTTCGCACAGGTTGACGACCAGATTGCGTCCACAGCTGAACCCTAAGTCGTGAGCGAACAGGCTTGCGTCCTGCACGACGTCGTCTGGTCAGTGCAGAGAGACAGAACTATGAAGCCAGTATTAGCAAGGGTATCCTTCTTCTTCCATGCAACAACCACAAAGGGCCCTGATTGATCATGCAGACACCAAACTGTACTGTCAGTCGGCACTTTAAGGGCAAGGTAATCACAAGCGCCTTCTATCATATCTATATCCATGCATGTCAAGTTGAGCTTGATGTTGTAGCATGAGGATTCCGCAGCTGCACGACTTGTGACCATTAATCTGTGAATCTTCATTCTCTTCAAATGACTGCAGTTGAGCCAACTTCAGCTTCTTGACATACGCCTAAAGTGCTATCAAGAAAACAAACAAAGCGATGTGCACGATGTGTATGTGTGCGCGCAATATGACACAACATTATTTCTTGATTTTGGTCCTTGGCTGCATGACATACTATGCTGACTATGCCAGCTACGCAGCTAATTATATAAGCATACTTGCATATATGTAGTTACCTCCTTTCACTTCTGCTGCCTTTCCTCCTCCAGCTTTTGTCTTTAACAGTCTCACCATCAGCATCACTGTGAATTTCAGACATGATCTTCCTCAGCTGCATCATTTCTTGCAGCAGGTTGTCTATGTCACTGACCATGTTGTAGTACATGTCAAGCCAGTGCCTAGGAGCGGGATCACGCTGAATCTGATTCACAGTTGATGATAGCACTGCGATGTTGTCTGCCATTTCTGGTATCCTCACCACAGCTGTGGACAACGCATTGAATGCGGTGATTGCTCTGACTGCCAAAACAATCACCTTAGGAGCTGCAAGAACAGCACTGACCGCCAAACAAGAAAAGGCAATCGTGTCAATGACGCCAACTCCTTGTAACCATCTGATTACTGTGCTGAAATGGTTCAGTAGTAGCAAGACTCCAGCTATTGCAGGCAATGCTGCAGCTGATACCAGAAACTGTTGTAGCTGGTCAGTGTCCATCAAGGTGTCTACCCAGCTTTTGTGTTTTGCTGGACCAGTGGTTGGTGGTCTTGGTGCTCCCGCTTGGCCTCCTACTGAAGTTCTGTAGGTTTTGCCGATGGGTGGTGCAGGCTGAATGACAGGAGTGTCAGAGAATCGTGGTCCAGTTCTGTTGTCTGCATACATGCCTGCGGCTTCTTGGGCCTGCACAACGTATCTGGTACAGACGAGAGTAGGGTGACGACAACGCAGTCCTGGAGCACTGCTTACCTACAACGGATGTGGGACTGTTATTCGTTGAGTGACGTCAAATGCCCGCGGCCCAGTGGCAGGCATGCGTGCACAGGCAAGAAATAAATTCTTATGCTGCAACTTACGAGTCGGAGAGGCAGCACCAAGGTGCGTGTCGATGTACAACGATGTTTGACGTATACCAGGTGCCACCAACACCTCGATGCTGCAACGTTCATAGTGCACTTGGGATGTGCATATTAGTAAGCAGCTGCAGAGATAGCATGCAAACTACATACCGTACGTCTTCTTGAGCTCATAGCAATTTTGGTTCGAACAAAGATCAGAGCAGGAAAGGGTGAGCAGGATCTTGGATGTCGGGAGCATGTGAGCACAAGCCATGCGCATCTTGAAGTCTGCAGAGCCCATGCCACATGGTGTACGCATGCATAAGCTCATGTGGCTGATCAGTTTTGGGTTCGGCATACCATGCATATGCACAGAACTTGTGTATATTCCGGAAATGACAAGTTTGAGGACCAGGGTTGGCAAAATTGCACTATGCAAGAATAACAATGGGCTCTGTAAGCCAGAGTGCTGCAGACAGCCAAATTAGGCAAGGAGATTCGTCACAGCACAGCATGATGCTTGCGCATGGTTTCGAATATGTGCTATTAGCCCTATACACAGCGTGCCTTGCCGTCACAGACAATCTGCGGACAATGTCGGTGCCATGTGTTTCGGAGAAGCCTTTTTAAGCTGCTATTTGAGTCGTCAGTGTCGTGGATCACACCATCTTGACATGCTCTGGGACGATGCCCCAGACGCTGACTGGTTAGCCGTTCTCCTCAATAGCAATACCAGCTTCTGACACTTTAAATGTTTGCAAAGTTCAAAAGACAATTCGTTTGCAGGGACGAGGCTGTGCATGCATATTGCGCAGCTGCGGAAGCAGGATTGCCAGCGCCCGGAACCCGCACTGACGCGCGGGGAGACAGCCTTGCTGCAAAGCCTGCAATTGGACAGCTGCATGCCAGCATGTCCTTACCGGCTCAGAGTACACAGCTGCAACCAGTTTTGCCTCCAGTGTATGGCAATGTGCGGCTCCCCTCCACCAACCTGCAGCGCGTACAGCAGCAGCAGCAGCAGCTTTCTTGCAGTCTTCCAGCTGCTGACACACTTCAAGCTTATGAACAGAGGAGCAACGCCCAGCATGCTTCTCAGCATCACTCAGCTCTGGCACAACCTGCAGAGCCAATGCATCAAAATTGTCACCATCAGCAACATCGTGCGCAGACTGCTCAACCAAAAGCTGCTCAAACCGTTGCTGGGCACAGCTTTCCACAGCACTCGCGACTGCACCTTCAGCCGCAGCCAATTTGTGTCAGTCACAGTTCAGCTCCCGTGTCTCAGCCTTTCAACGTCGGTAACGTCAGCCATCATGCCCAACATAACACTCATGTCAACCACAGGACACATAACAGTGGCCTCACACCACAGGACATTCAGCACAGGGCGCGGCACTTTGCTCAACAGATGCACTTGCTGCCCCCTCTAGCCCCCAGGCACAGCAGGTCTGCTTCTAGCAACTCAGTACCATACTCAAGATATTTTGCACACAGCATGATATGCTTGCATTCAGCCCATCTACTACGCCATGTGACAAATTTTTGCTCACAAATAGTCCCACAACGTTTACCATAGCATCGGAACTTCAGTAGAGTCCAGTGCCGTTGCCCCTTGCATTCAGAGCAGTTGAGGTGAGTATCTGCGCAGCAACTAGCAGAGCTGACAGTTAGTCACTGGTATGTTCATGTCTGTCCATGCAAACGTTCAGAAGAAGCACTGGTGCTTGACTGCACTGTCAGATACCTGTATCAGTTGCACACATATAAGCAGGCGGGCTCAGCATCCTGGCTAACAAGCTGGCAGAGGACAACAACTATGAAAGGGTAAATCTTTTTGCAGGTGTCCAGGTGTTTACTCAGGGCAGGGCTGTGGGGCCAAACTGAAGTGGGTTCAGTTCAGGGAGGGGGGTGGCTGCTGGGGTTGCTCCTCATGGCCTGCCTGTGACTACAAAGAGGCTGCAACTGAGCGCCTAGCCAACCCTCAAGTCACTTTAGAGGCTGTAAGCAAAAATGTGTTCAAGGTGAATGTGCATGTGTATCATCAGTGTGCACCAATCAAGCAGACTGAACAATCTGTTGATGATGATATGCCAGTCAGTGCATATGTACAATCCGCTTTGTGCTTCCAGCAATCCACAGCACTACCTTTAGCAGCTTTGCCCTTTCATGCGGGCTGCTTGCGTACAAAGGTTCTGGTAGGCGTCAGGCATCACCTAAAGGACAGTAACAGAACAACAAGTATGCTTCCACAATGGCACTGCACATTTCAGATCCTGCGCTTCTGATCATCGAGCCAAATCATCCTTGTGCCAGGTCGCATCGGGCAGCACATGTCAGCAAGCAGACATGTGCTCAAGCACATGCCCTGATTGCAGGTGGAAACAGCAACAGGAGGTGAAGATGTAGTCAGATTCTGTGGAGGCCTCTCAGCTGTGCTAGCAGCAGCTGCCATCCCACTGCAGAAGGCTCTGCCCTGTGCAGATCTGCCTGTTGCTGGACACACCACCAGCCCACAGCCGTTGCATGCTGCAATCATGACTGCCAACAGCAGCAGCAACAGCAGCAGCAACAGCAGCATTCCGGGCCCTAGAGACAATCAGCTGCCACTCAATGAAGCCGCAGACCAGCAGCAGCATTCTGCTGGTGAAGAGCAGCATGCTAGTGCTGCTGAGCTGGGAGCAGACACAAGACAGACGGACCAGGTTGACTGCAGTTTCTCTGACAGGCCTTTTTGGTGATAAGCTGATCGAGTTGCAGCGCCCAGCACAGCACTGAGCATCACTCAGTCCTTTCTGCATGCTCTGCTTTGCAGCCCTGCATGATACCTTCCACAAGTCATTGTTCCCAGCTGTGATCTAAGCTGGTTCAATGCACCACTTCTTTGCGCAGCTGGCTCTTTCTGCTTCAATGACAATAAACACTGGCCAGGAAGCCATCTGTGGAGTCTTATGTGGAGCATGAGTTACAGCAAGTCATGCTTTGTGTGCCAACAGCAGCGTGCAAAGAGATCTTTCATGCGGAGTCACAAAGCAAGTTATGAACAACACAAAAACGTCTCAGAAGATGGGCAAAGCACTGCAGGATCAACATCAGCTTACACTGCTGCAGGTGCTGTTCAGCTTTGTGGACTACGATGACATCTGTCGCAGACTGCAGAGCCGGCATCTGCAGCTCAGCTTGCTGGGCAGCTCTGCACTCATTCCATATGCCACCCTCACATCCCTCAGGTGAATGTGCACTCCTACTGATCCTGACAACAGTGACTGAATGCCCTTGGAATGCGTCATTGTTGCCACTAGGTCACGTTCTGGACGAGGTCTTGTTCCTGACATGTAGCTTATGCTGGTGTGTACTGTTTTCCTATTGCCTAGTCAAAGCAGTGACTGCATTGGCCATTGCTTTGGCGAGACAAGACTTGTCCTGCACATACCTAGCCGATCATGAGCTGGAATGCGTTGTCATTATTATCATTACTGGTGCAAGCAAATTTGTCCTGGCAGACTCTGGTGAGCTGAGCAGGGACAGAGAATACAGTCTCTAGCCAGGCTGAGCAAGTTGCCCCAAAACTAGCAAATGCCCTTTCTTCTGTGCGATGGCTTTGCAGCTGTCATAAAAGCAGTCCATGTAGTAACAGGGGTGGGGGCAGGCGAGCCAGTGAGAGTGAAGCAGAGGAGCGGTTCAGCAGCATGCCCCACCATCTCAGGCACGCTCTCATGCCCTTTCAGCGAGCCGGGGTGCAGTTTGCCCTAAGGCGGGAGGGCAGAACCCTACTGGCAGATGAAATGGGAGTTGGCAAAACCGTACAAGCCATTGCAATCGCGTCTTGTTACAGGGTGAGTCAATGCAACACATCAGCTGAAGCTGTCGTCAAGCTGTGCAGAAGCTATCATCAACATGCTGAAAGCATTTCAATGATTACGATTACTTTTGTTGTGATCATTGTTGTGATCATTTTTGTTGTTATCATTGTTGTTGTTATGTTTATTATCATCATTGTTGTTAGTATCATTATTGTCATCATTGTTGTTAGTATTATTATTATCATTGTTGTTCTTATCATTGTTACTGTTATCATCATGATCATTATGTTTACTGTTGCTATTATTGTTGTTGTGATTATTTTTGATGTGATTGTTTTTATCATGTTGTTGTCACCACCGTGCTGGTTGTCTTGCCTGGCACTGACCAATCCATCCTTAAGGTCATGCTTCTGTCCAAAGGTGCCTCACAGAGCAAGCATAAAATACACTGTCTCAAGTTGTTGCTCATAGGCCACATGCTTCTAGACTCCACCCATGTGATGACTGGCACTCAGTTCTTGACCGACAATGTGTGGAACAAAGCTGACGATTCTCTGAAAGGCAGGCTCATGGCTAGAGCCTTGAAAAATATGTCTCTCTTGTACGGACACATCTCCCTCAACAGCAAGCAGGGCAAGTGCTGCAGGAGGAGTGGCCACTGCTGATCATTGTGCCTGCCAGCCTGCGTCTGGTATGGGCAGAGGAGCTAGAGAAGTGGCTCCCCCACCTGCGCCCAAGCAGCATCCATGTGATTGAGGGCAAGTCTGACAGGCTGCAAGGGGCAAACCTGCCAGCTGTTTGCATCACATCGTATGAGATGATGCAGCGCCTGACGTGCGACGCCTGCAAGGGGATTGATGGCCGGCCTGTCGTGCTGACTGCCTGTGCGGGTTCCCAGGTATGTTTTTGTGGCAGTAGCACAATGAGCTGTTTTCCACCCAGAAGCATTTTTGTGTAGTTCAGAAAAGCCATGTTTCCATTCATGTCCGCTGACATGTATATCCATCCTACAGTGGCAATTTACACTTAAAAGTGCTTGGGGATGCTGAACATGTGTTTCAAGGATGGGGAGATGTTTTCTCTCAGTACAATTTAATGTTGCATACTTTTACCATCAACTCTTGGGTTTTGGACATCTCTTCCTTTTGCATCAGCTCTTTGTTGTCTAGCTTGTACAGATTGTGCTTGAGCATCAATCTAGTGTCACCCTTCATGCTGCTTGTCAGCAGCTGGCTCTGCATTCTGACCGTCCCAATGTTCACCTTTTTTTGCACTGCTTTGCAGCATGGCAAGCCCATAGCAACTTTGTCAAAGATGTCTTGGGCATTCCACATTCTTTGAGTTGTACAGACTTGCATCAGGGCTATGTTACTTTCTTGTGAGATAGTCACGGTGCATGCATGCAGCACTGCCTGGCGTCCAAAGGCTGGAAGATCATCATTGCTGATGAGAGCCACACCCTGCGCACCAGTGAGAAGCCTCCAGATGCGCGCCACACCGAGGCTGCTGTCTCGGCTGTCAGGCGCAGCCGAAGGGCCATCTTCCTGACTGGCACCCCCTCCCTGTCTCGCCCCTTTGATCTCTTCAGACAGGTGACACTCTGTCCTGCCCCTTTGATCTCTTCAGACAGGTGAGACTCTGCCCTGCCCCTTTGATCTGCTCAGACAGGTGAGACTCTGTCCTGCCCCTTTGATCTCTTCAGACAGGTGACACCCTGTCCTGCCCCTTTGATCTCTTCAGACAGGTGACAGTCTGCATCTGCAGGACAGAAATACAGAAGTCAACACCTGTCTCGCCCCTTCGATCTCTTCAGACAGGTGAGTCTAGGGGGCCCAAAACCAATTCGGGGTGTTGTATGGACTCATGCATGACCTTGGGGCTTGACTCAAGTGAGAGACTCTGCAACTGCCTAACAGACGGACACAAGTACAGAATTCGACACCTGTCAGCGCCTGCTGAGGAGAGCAGACGGCTAGCTGGCTGGTTGACTGATTGATTGATTGCTTGATTGCTTGATTGATTGGTTGACTGGCTGACTGGTTGACTGGCTGATTGAGTGGGCCAAATGATTCATTGCTTGACTAGTCAGATGGGGTTGATTGACCTTACGGACCTGCAAGCTGTTTTACATGAAGGTGGATGCTTTGCGGCCAGGCCTGTTGGGCAAGGACAGGACAGCCTTCTCCTACCGGTACTGCGGCAGGCGCCTCATACCCGTGGGCAGGCATGGCAGCAACACCAAGAAGTACGACAACTCCGGCCTGTCCCGAGCCGGGGAGCTGCATGCACTGCTGAAAGAAGTAAGCACAGAAACTTGATGCTCCGCAGATCATACTGCAGTGAAAGGCCCCCACCCCTCACCTCCCCATCCCCCCATCCTTCCCCCATACTGCATCAGAAGCTGAATAGGGCCCAGCCTGTCCCTGTTTGTTTGATTGGCAGTCATCGTTGCTTCCTTTAGGCAATGGTGACAGTGTATGTTTGCACCCCCTGGCTTGGCTTGATGCTCTACCCCCGCAGGTTTTTTTGTCTCAAGCTCATACCTCATGTACCCTGACTAGTGCATGTCAGCTGGCCCAAGGCTTGGCACTCACCCCATGCACTGCGAGATGGCCAAGCAGCAGTTCTATGCTAACTCTGACAGTCTCAATATTTGCCAAACCATGCCCCTGTCAAATCATCCCCATATTAAATCATGCCCCTTGTGCACAGCGGTGGGCCAAAGCTGGCATCTCTCATTCTCGGGTGGGGGCTTTGGGCGCCGCACCCTGCACCCAAGTTTCTGATCTGTGCACGCTCTGTTGTGCTGTTGTGCTGTTGCAACAACAAGTCATGTGCACCACACCAAAGCTGGTTGTGCATAGGATGTACGCTGTGGTGCAGGAGGTGATGCTGCGGCGGCTGAAGAGGGATGTGACGGCTTCATCTCATTTCGTGTTCAAGCACGATTTTCTTCAGTGCTTGATGTCTTTTTGTTCCTGCATGATGCACTCCACTGGTTTTTTGATTTGGTGCAGGAGGTGATGCTGCGGCGGCTGAAGAGGGATGTGATGGCTGAGCTGCCCCCCAAGAGGCGCCAGGTGGTGCGCCTCCCCCGCCCCAAGCCTGCAGACTGGCCCAACCAAGAAGTGCCGGAGGGTGAGTGCTTTTTGCCCCTCCTTGTCTTCTTCTGCATCCTACAGATGAAACATTCAGTGCATGTCATTTGTGTCATCTGACGTGTTACAAGTCAAACAGATGTGTCACCAGCTTGATGTTGTCACGCAAGTTACTTACCCGTGCTTTCAAGCTTAAAAGTTCAATGCGTCATAATCAGCTTCACACCCTTCAAGACAAGACTTCAAGGTACTAAATGAACTGTGCACTCGAGCTTGGATGTTTGATGTGTCATGAGCTTCACACCAGGCTTCAAGATACTAAATGCAGAGTTCACTGACTTGCAGATGCTGAGGACAGCAGCAGCGAGGCAGAGCAAGAAGAACGGCAGTCATCAAGCAGGCCCAGAGGCTCAGAGGCAATGAGCAAAAGCCATCAGACTGGCCTGGCCAAGCTGCCCAATGGCCTAGAGTGGCTCATCAATGCCCTTGGTGCAGCCAGGCGGGGTAGCAAGGGGGGTTTGGAGTCTCAGGAGGAGGGCGCAGAGCCTGCACCCAAGTTCCTCATCTTTGCACATCATAAGTGAGCATTCCTGGCATGCTGATGCAACAATTGTCTGATTCCAACAAGTCTGCTATCAGTAAGTCTGCTAGCAATTTGTCTGGTAGCAGAACAAATGCAGCGCTGGTGCACCAAACCTTCCATAGAGTGTTGCCTTTTAGCCACCACAAACGTTACTTGTAGTTGCTCCTCTGTGTTACTGCAGTGCACCTGCAAAACAAAGACAGCAAGTCCAGCGGCGGCGTTTGAGCAGACTGTTGCATCAGCGCAACCAAAGTTGTCTCACAAAGCTCTCAGCAGTGTGTGTAGACTGCCTCTCACCCTGAACCTGCATGTACAATACTGTACTACCATGCGTCTGCAGGGAGGTGCTTTGCGAGAGTGTAGACTGCATCTGACAACAGCACCATGTTGCTCTGTGTCTGCACAGCCCTGATTTGCAGAGGTGGTCAAATGCATCTGACCCTCCAAGAACTATACCACGCTACCTTGAGTCTATGTACCTGCACCCAGTACATGTACATACTGCACCAGTATAGCCTTATGCCACATCAGTTCTACAGGGACATGATTGCCAGAGAGCGTCAAGTGCACTTGGCTGTAGGGTTTGACTTAACCCTAACACTGTTGTACCTGCAGGGACGTGATGTCCAAGTTGGCCAATGCCCTGGAGGGTGGCCCAGGCAAGGAGGGGTGGGGTGGGGTGCCCTACGTGCGCATTGATGGGGAGACAGACAGCAGAGACCGGCGCACAGCGTGTCTGCAGTTCAAGGAGGACCCTGCTATCAGGGTGGCCTTACTATCCATCACTGCTGCTGGTACTTGCTACTGTTGCTCACAAGAGGTCTCCACTGTGTTGCTGAGAACAATGCCCGACTGTGTTGCTGACAGCGATCCCCAAGTGGTCTGCTGACAACAAATCAGGACTGTGTTTTTTCACTGTCTGTCGACAACAATCTTAGCAGCTCTGCATGCCCAATGGGAGGTGAGCATGCTTTCATGACCTTCTCAGCACAGTTGGGGTGTCACTGCTCTCTCTTGCAGCGCAAATTTTCATTGCCAGCTTGGGTTGGAATCGCAGTGCACCTGTGGCTGCTGTGCATGCATATATGCCACTACACTGCATGACACAGGCGGTCACACATATTTGTCATGCAATAGTCCGCAACTGTATTGCTGACAAGAAGTCTGGACTGCGTTGTTTCACTGTGTCTCTTGACAACAATCTTAGCAGCTCTGCATGCCCAATGGGAGGTGAGCATGCTTTGATGACCTTCTCAGCACAGTTGGGGTGTCACTGCTCTCTCTTGCAGCGCAATCTTTCATTGCCAGCTCAGGTTGGAACCGCAGTGCACCTGTAGCTGCTGTCGCCTGCATATATGCCACTAGACTGCATGACACAGGCGGTCACACATATTTGTCATGCAGGCATTGCTTAGCTTTGGGCGTGACATCAAGCAAATTGACACCGTTGATTGGTGAACGGATTCATCAACTGCACCTCGATCTCAAAATATAACTGACATACAAGCACACAAACTGCCGCATACAGCCAACTTAGCTATGTTTGCTGCCAGAGAAGCTGTTGTGTAAGAGCCTGGTTTGCAAAGAGCTCATCTGCAAATCCAAGCAGATCCTCATTCAGCCCCTTTTGGGCCCTGGTCTATGATCTTAGCTCCAGGCTGCTGCCTCAGGAAGCTCCTACCACAGTCGCTTAAAGGCATAGACTTCCTTGTCTTCTGTTTGCTTAGTCAGCTGAAATCCCAGGGGTGCCTTTCAGGGACTGGCTTGGACTTCAGCGCAGCCAGCGCTGTGGTGTTTGTGGAGCTGCCTCAAGAGGTGGCCCTAGTGCGTCAGGCCGAGGACAGAGCCCACCGGCATGGCCAGAAGCTGTCTGTCAATGTCTACTTCCTGGTAGCCAAGGGCACCTCTGATGAGCGCAGGTGCTGCACCACTGCAAGCAGCAGCCTGCATGTGCATTGTCAAGCTTGCAGTGTTGGCCCAGTTTGTGACTGATTGTGCACATCTTGGCGCCTGCTTACTCGTCAGCAGAACTCCCGGTAGCAGTGTGCAAATGCACTGTCAAACATGCAGTGTTGGCCCAGTGTACTCGCAAAGAGTGAGACTTCTTGTGCACACTGTGGTGTCTGCTTACGTGCTTCCGCAGCCTTGCCTCAGACTCAAGCACTGCCCAACAAGCCTTCTCTGCAAGCATGTCAAGCGTGCAGTGCAGTGCTGTCACAGCTGCAACATGTGGCAACAACTGCTGTCTCCTGGCTGCAAAGCTTCCACGCTTACTCACAACGCTTCTCACAGCACTATTGGGAACTACAGGAACAGTCGCTGTCATGCAAACTCCATTGTCACTACTGTGCTGACTTTGCTCCCTCCTCATCTGGCTGTCTTGCATTCTGCCGGCTTCGCACACAGTCATCTGCACTGCTGGCAAGCTTACAGCCGTTGCACATCCTGTGCAGCAACAAGCAAAGCATGGCTGAAGTCACTAGAAGTGACAGAAGCCAGTCATTTGGAATACAGAGCAAGGCATTCTGTGCGTTCCAAAACACAGCAAGGCTGAAGATGTCAAGAGGGACTGAAATCCCTAGCCTTTGAGTATAGAGTAAGCCATTTGTCATGTTGCAGGTGGCAGGCTCTGAGCTGCAGCCTCAAGCGTGTCATATGGGATGCAGAGTTAGGCATTCTGTGCATTGCAAAGCACAGCTGGCTGAAGATTCCAGGAGGGACTGGGGACTGAAACTCCTAGCCCTTTGGATGCAGCACAAGTCATATGGTTGTGCTGCAGGTGGCAGGCTCTGAGCCGCAGTC
>JAABUK010007469.1_pt1 | contig 15774 bp, 12 predicted proteins | sample 5559141 | NCBI WGS metagenome assembly JAABUK01 (sample SAMN10711869, study PRJNA513367) | rock metagenome | isolation source: Antarctica rocks | place: Antarctica: Victoria Land, Pudding Butte nord | collected 2016-01-03
CGGCCTGGTGAATACCGTCGAAGTTCCAGTCGGGTACCTCATCGTGCAGGCGCTGCTCTGCCTGCTGGTAGCTGGTGCCGTGAGCGATCTTCATGAGCACCTGCTCGCCACCTCTATTGTGGAAGGTCAGATATGTGCCCGCGAAGATGCCTTCGGCTTGCCGGCCTCCGGGATCGACCTCCTTGTTGCCGATGCCCCAGCCCTTATTGTCGCCGGGCGACTTGTGAAAGGTTCCGAAAGAGCTGAACGGCGCGGAGAACTCAGCGACGAAATAGGCCCCGTCCACTGCTCTGCTGTCCCGCGCTAGGCCTCGGACGGTGTGGTCGCCGATGATCTCCATCTGTCCGCCATGCTCTGGGAAGTTCACCAGAACACTTGCTCTATCGGTTGTCGGGAAGGTGAAGCGCATCATGCTGGCCCACCGGGTTGCGGTGAGTTCGACCTGGGTTTGGAAGGTGTCGAGATAGACCGAGTAGTAGCCGGGCGAAGCCTTCTCTCGCTTCTTGTCGTAGTAGCTTTCACGGTAGGCGGGCGGCATCGACCAGTCGCCGACCACGAGCGAGAAGATCGGTTCGGCACGGCCGCCGTAAGTGGCGCCACCGCCACCCGTGAATCCGAGCATCGTGGGATTCGTGTAGTAGTAGGGAACGGCCACTCCGTTCGGAAAGGTCAACGCGGTATTGTTGTTGAACGGTGCGGCTTCTACGGAGCTATAGGGGACACGCGCGCCCGGCGAGGTCTGCCCCGAGTAGACTGGCTCGCCCGGCGGAGGTGCATTACCAATCACTTCCTGCCTGTCCAAAGGCGCGGTGCCGACTAATGGGTTCGCTAGATCGACGGGCACCTGGGTTCGTGGTTGCGCTGACGCTGTCCAACCAGCACCGACTGTCAGGAGCGCGATCGCAGGACTGGAGAACGGTGGTTTCGCTGCCTGAGACTTCAAGGTATTCCTCCAGAGCACGAGGCTACTGCCAATGCGCACGTTCGATTCGCGGGAGGCGGTATGCGATGGTGTTCTTGGTACAGATGAACTCTACCTGTACTCACATCATTCAAGCAGGTGTTGTGCAAACGATTCAGAGAATTCCATCAGGACGACGATGCAAGAACGCCTCCCCTGCGGGAGGCGTCTTGGTTGCTGCCTGCGTTTCTGGTTCAGATGGATTGGTTCAGCACTCGGTTGAGGCGCTGGACGAAGATGGCGGGATCTTTCAGCGGCACACCCTCGAGCAGAAGGGCCTGGTCGAGAAGGAGCCACGCGGCATCTTCGACCTTGCCGTTGCTGGGATCGGCGAGCAGCTTTCGGATGATCTCGTGATCGGGGTTGATCTCGAGTGTGGGTTGCAGCTCGGGCGGATTCTGCTGGCCCATGGCATGCATCATCTGGCGCATACGAGCTGAGGGCTCGTCCTCGTCGGAGACGACGACGGACGGGCTGTCGGCCAGGCGTGATGAGGCGCGCACCTCTTTGACCGCCTCGCCGAGCGTGCTCTTGATCTTCTCGAGCAGTGGCTTGAGCTCCTCGGCCTTGTCGGGCGTGGAGTCGTCCTTGAGGTCTTCGGAGGTGGAAGACCTGTTGACGGCCTTGAGATCAATGTCGCCATACTTGGTGACGGTCGAGAAGACGATCTCGTCGATATCGTCGTCGAGCAAAAGGACCTCGATGCCCTTCTTCTTGTAGATCTCGAGCAGGGGCGAGTTGCGAAGCATCGACTCGGAGACACCGGTGATGTAGTAGAGCGCCTTCTGCTCGGGCTGCCTGCGGTCCCTTGCCTCGGCGAGCGAGGTGAGGCCTTCGGCCTTCGTGGACTTGAAGCGGACGAGGTCGAGCAGCGTCTCGCGGTTCGCGTAATCCCCGTAGAGACCCTCCTTGAGCGGACGGTTGTACTCGGCGATGAACTGCGAGTACTTCACGGGATCGTTGGTGGCGATGGTCTTCAGCTCGGAGAGGATCTTCTTGACGCTGGCGGTCTTGATGCTGGTGAGCACCTTATTCTGCTGCAGGATCTCGCGCGAGACGTTGAGCGGGAGGTCTTCGGAGTCGATGATGCCGCGGACGAAGCGGAGGTACTGCGGGAGCAGGTCCTTGGAGTCGTCCATGATGAAGACGCGCTTGACGTAGAGCTTGACGCCGCCCTTGTACTCGGCCTGGTAAAGGTCGAGTGGGGCCTTGGCGGGAATGTAGAAGAGGGTGGTGTACTCGAGCGTGCCTTCGGCGCGGGTGTGAAGCCAGAAGAGCGGGTCTTCCAAGTCGCCGGTGACCGTTTTGTAGAGCTCCTTGTAGTCGTCGTCGGTGAGCTCGGACTTGGAGCGCCGCCACATAGCGCTGGCAGCGTTGACCTGCTCGGTAGTGCGGGTCTTGACTGACTCCTTCTTCCCGGCATCCCAGTCACTCCTGTCGTAAGTGAGGAGGATAGGGAAGGCGATATGGTTAGAGTATTTCTTGACGATCTCCTGTAGGCGCCAGACGTTGGCGTACTGCGCACCTTCCTCGTTAAGGTGGATGAGGATAGTGGTTCCGGCGGTCTGGCGCGCGTGGGCGCCGGAGACCTCTTCGATGTCGAAGCCGGTCTTGCCGTTGCTGGTCCACCTGTATGTCTTATCTTCGCTGGCCTTACGCGAGAGGACCTCGACCTTGTCGGCAACCATGAAGACGGAGTAGAAGCCAACCCCGAACTGACCGATGAGGTTGGAGTCCTTGCGGGCGTCGCCGGAGAGCTGGGTGAGGAAGTTCCTGGTGCCGGAGCGGGCGATGGTGCCGAGGTTCGAGATAAGGTCTTCCTCGTTCATGCCGATCCCGGTGTCGGAGATGATGAGAGTCTTGTTGGCTTCGTTGAGTTCGAGGTCGATGCGCGGCGAATCGATGCCATTTCCGATCAAGGCCTTGTACGTGTTCTCGGTGAGGCTGAAGTGGCGCAGCTTGTCGAGCGCGTCGGAGGAGTTGGAGATGAGCTCCCGGAGGAAGATTTCTGGGTGTGAATAGAGGGAGTGGACGATCAGCTGGAGAAGCTGAGAGACTTCGGTCTGAAATTGTTGTTGAGACATAGCATCTTCCATTATTGCGAAAAACGGGGCAGCATGCACACATCGACGGCGGCCCGAGTCCCCTCATGGCGAAAAGTCTTTGGGAACGTCTCCACGAGGAGGGAAAGGTTACGGCTCTATGACGCGCTGGCGTACGAAACGGAGTCTGCATCGTTTGACATGCAAACCGAGCTCTCGTCAGCGGTGCGCGCCGAAGGGCTTCATGCTGATCGCGAGCAGCAAGTGCCCAAGCCACAGGCGTTTTTTGGGCGAGCATCGCGTGTGTGTGCTTGCTTGTGCCTGGGCCTAAGCGTTCAGTGTTCCCAGGCGCAAAAACCTCGGGAACCAAATGGCCGGATGTTCTGTTGTGGCAACTCCTCGATCGAAATGACTTACGGCCGGGATTACGGCAGTAGAGCTGCTCTTTTCTTTGACCATCTTAAGGCTGGCGTACAGAGGAATGACCGCAAGGCCGTCGCCGAGCTCATGTCCTATCCACTACCCATCAATGGTCTGCGGAGCCGCTGGATCGTCTTTTCTTCTGAAGACTTCGTCGACAAGTACGATCGCATCATGACAGAGGAGCTTAAGAGCACGATTTTGAACATGTCGAGCAGCTGCCTCGAACCTGCCGTTGGCGGTGGCTTCACAATGGTTGGAGAAAATCCTACCTTCGCTCTTCTTCCGAACGGAAGATTTGCTGTGATTCAGTTCAACGCATTCGATCCCTCGATGAGCCCCCTCGATCGGCTGATCTTCCTGATGAACAATATGGGACTGTCCACACCCGGCGACAGACGACTCAGGCCGTCTGCTTCTCGAAGGGGTGACTCGGTCGGCAATAAGGTGTCCGCAACCAGGTGATAATCCGTCTCTGGGCGACTTGCCTTCCAACCCCTGGCCCCCCGGCACCAGGAAACGTGCTCGCCAAAGTGTTTTTGCCAGGGACCTTCAGCCCGGCACGGCGGGTGGGGTTGACATCTTTGGCGACCGCCGCGCCACCCATCTCACAGTCGGTTCGGGTGTACTGATCACGTGGACCATCGAGCTCGCAGTTGTACTCTACCCGCCAGGCTGCCAGAGTACACCGAACATAGTTGAGCGTTCTGAACAGCTTGCGTTCAGACACTCGTCGCGCAGCCGTCCGTGGAAGCTCTCGACGTGGCCATTCTGTATCGGGCGGCCGGGTTGGATGTGGACGAGGCGACCTTCCAATTTCAGCCCAGCTGGGCATTCTTCGCGAGGTGAACTCCGGACCGGTGTCTGAGCGTACGTTCTCAACGCGCTTGTCAGAACTCAAGCGGATCAGGTCTTCAACCAGTGTGTCTGAAGCAGTGGTCCGAATGATTCTCGGCGCCGCAGCCATTCTTTCGGGATGCCGGTAAGCCCTACTCTGAGTGCCACAATTCCCCCAACCATCGCGCAGGTGGTGTCCTTGTCGCCGCGCGCGCTTACGGTCTGCCACATCGCCTCCTCGAAATCATCAAGGTACGACCCTGCACTCCAAAGCACGAACGGAACGGTATCCATTGCGGTCACCTTAGATCCGTTACCAAGTTGAAATCCAGCACGTTCCGCTGTCATGCCCGCGGGCAATCGAAGTGCTGCCTCGATCCCCTTACGCACCTCGCTGTCCGGCACTAGTGGCAAGATCGACTCCAGGAACTCGGTCCGTCCGGGAACGCGCGGTTTGCCATGCGCCGGCCACGCAAGTGCCGCACCAACCGCAACGGCGATAGCTCCGGCAGTCGCCTCAGAATGCGAGTGGGTCGTGATCGCGGACCGCCGTGCCTGCTCGGCCACCTTCTCGAGATCATCGGCAAAATACCCTCCTAACGGTGCTACCCGCATCGCTGAACCGTTTCCGAAAGATCCCCGTCCATCAAAGAGCGATCCCGCTTCATGCTCCCAACATTGCCCACCGTGTTCGAGAAGCCGCAACAGGAGTTCGTGCATGGCCGCACCGTATCCCCGGCCGGGATCGTAGAGTGAGGCAAAATGTGCTGCAAGCAGATCTTCCCGGATCTCTCCGTACTGCCTGAGCGTCTCGAAGATCGAGATCGCCATCATTGTGTCGTCTGTGAACTGCCACGGGCCCTTGGGCAGCTTCCTATCACGCACGGAAACCTTCGCTTCAAGAAAGGACATGAAGAAGAACTGCTCCCCAAACGCATCTCCGCAGCTCAAGCCTTCAAGTGAGAGCAACGCTCGATCCATACGGTCAGCCCATTGAGCTTGCGCATTCAGGAGCATTCGAGTTCCTCCGTCCCGCGCAGAGTGACCAAGTCCGCTCAGGATACCGCGTCATCAGCGTAGCCTCCGGCAAACAGACTTCCCCGGTGCTAGTCGGCCGTGCGGCAGCAAAGGTGCGTTGTACGAATGAGCGAATACCGATGCGCAGCAAGCGCTGTAACGCTCTAATAGCGGAGGGCTCGAGAGACTGGTATCTGAACCGCTAGTGGACCTCATGTTCAGGAGCCGACACTCCCAGCAAGGGGAGGGAATGCTGTGACAACGGACAGAGGAGTCAGCGCGATCGCTCTTGCGGAAGCCTTCTTGGTCAAGGAACACTTACAGGAGACCCAGGCACGTTCGTCTTTCACTGCAAACAGCGTCTCGTTCGCCTGAGTCCAGGGGAATCAGCGTGCCTTGCGGGAGAATGGCGAGGGTGGTTACGGGAGACAGGAAGTCACGCCAGTCCCGTCTGTGAAGTGGCGAGGCTTCCCGCGTTGAGAGACGAGCTTCCGTAAGAGCTCTGACGCTCAGCCGAAAAACTCCGGCATGTCGGCTTGGGGTGGCCGCGCGGGTTCCTTCCCAGTGCGCATTCCGGCCGCTACTGAACTCCGCCCAGGGTCTCACTGGTGGTCTTGCGGATCCCGAAACGTTTGCCGATCTCACGCGGAAGCTGCACTCCAAGCCTGGCTCTTGTAAGCGCCACATACAGGAGACGGGACTCCGCGGCGAGGATGGCCGGCCGGTCTACGACTGGAGACCTGCCCGCACGGATGAACCCGGCCTCGAAGTCGGCATCGAGCCGGACGTAGTTCCACTCCCGCCCTTTCGCCCGATGGGCGGTCGAACACACCAGCTCCGCATTCGCCTCGACTCGCTCACAGGCCGCGAGGCCACGCAGGATCTGTCCCGCGCCGTGCTGCTGCACCAGCATCACGAGGGACCGGAGATGTTCCCCTTCAGGGCTAACGCTGACCCTGAGAACGTCCTTCCAGCTCGAAAATCCAAGCAATTCCGGTGAGGTGGCGACCTGCCCAGCCTGGATCCGCTCGGTGTCCATCAGGAGGCGCTCGAGCTCCGCCGTTCCGCCCAGAACGAAACAGCGTTGGCCCTTCGACAGCGCTGTGAGCACGTTGCCGATGACCCCGGCATTTGATCTACTGAGGATCGCCTGAGGCCTCACCCGGCCGATCTCGGATGGCATTGTTGACAGTCCTCTGACCGGAACCAAGGCTCCCAGCTCGCGCAGAACAATCGAAGCCGCAGCCGCTATCTCCGGACCAAAGCGAAAGGACTGTGCCAACAGCGTTCGATGCGGAGTCTGGACCTGCTCCATCGCATTCACTGCCCCGCGCCACTCGTAAATCTGCTGAAAGGGATCGCCCGCATAGACGACCTGGCACTCCGACTGCCGGAGCGCACCAATCAGGACAGGATTCAGATCCTGCGCCTCGTCAACTAGAAGGTAGTCCACTCGTGGGCGTGGCAGAGACAATGCCCAGAGCTTGAGGTACCCGTCATGCCCGAGCGGCAGGCCTGCCTCGCGGTAGCACATCGCGCTCCAGAGAAACCCGGACTGGCTTGCGGCCTGCTCGGAGAAGCTGGAGAACAGCTCGGGACGAAGCTCCGCAAGGATACCGTACTTGGGCGTATGTGATGGCAGCGGCTTCTCGTCCGAACTCTGAAGGAATGTCTTGATCATCGCGAACAGTACTGAGGCGAACGCCTGCCGAGAAAGCACGATGCCGCAGTGGAAGGAGATCGTGTCTGGCATGCGGAAGCCGTCCGCGATCCCCTGTGCGCTTAGCTTTTCCGTCAGCTTCCATTCCGGGTAGCCAAGGTGTCTGCGCACACCACGGAACGCGAGCGAGTGACTTGTGGCACAGCGGACGTGAGCAGGAAAGCGGCTCTTGGCCTCCGCGGCGATGGAACGATTGAACGCGAGGTACAGCGCTTGGGCCCTTCTGCTCTCAGCAAGGAGCACAAGCGTGGACGTCTTCCCCGCGCCGGCGTAAGCGTCGATGCGCAAATTGCCCCGGGTGGAGAAGAGATCGGCTGCGTCTTGCTGTTCTTGAGTGGGCTGCACGAGACTAGTTCAGTGTAGTGCGTCGGTTCCTCGTCTGTGCCTCACCGCAATCGACGAGGGCAGTAATCGACGCGCCCATGAGGTTCTTCACGCGCCGATAGCCCTTGTCACACCAACAAGCTTCTACACAGATCGGGCAGAACTCGTGCGTTTAGAGGCGCATTCATCCGCGGAGCTGGGGTTAGTAGGACTAATCCTCAGGGGACCTTGGTCTCGTATCGCTCTCTGCCAATCAGCAGGAGCGTTGAATTACCAAAATGGACGCCGCCAAAGCGGACCTGGCTTGAAAGACTTTCGTATCGGCCAAGCGCCTTTGGGACCGCTTTGATAAGAACGGCGGATAATAGCGAGACGTTAAGATGACTGGGCAGTTTAGCGCGCCAAGGACAGGTGACGCAGATTGACCCCGTGATAGCCAGCAAAGAGGAGATCCTTGATGCACTGTTTTTGAGCGGTTCAAAGACAACATTCGTGCGTTTCCAATCAACGTAATCTGGATACGAAAGATTGTTCTAAGGGAACAACTCTGTCTTTCTCATCGCGCCAACGAGGCGGTTTGGCTTGCCATAAGGAAGAGGCCTGATGAGAGCTGCATCCACAAAGGCGAATATCGCTTCACTCGCGGAGATCCCAAGTGCTAGCACGAAAATCCAGTTTCGCACCGGGGTGCGCTCCAGTGTTCCCGAAAGACGCGGTGTACTGCATATAGAGTTGATCGTCTTCTCGGAGCTTGGCTGGCTGATTCGCCCTTCTGTACCAGTCGATTTCTCAAGTCGCCTTCTCGATTCGTTGAGGTTCTCGTAATCGGTCGCTTATGAGCGATGTGATCGCGGGAACACGGCACAGCGCCTCCTGCGGCGTGTAGGAGCTCCCCCTCAGGTCCTCGGGTCGGGCTTGGTTCGGGTCGGAGCGGCTTTCAGTGCCTTGGCGTACGTTATGGTCCGTTTTCTGAGGGGACCCCAAACTGGCTACCTCGGGGAGAACGTCGGCTCCGCGCAGCGAGGTGTTCCTGATCGAGTTGCTCGATACTCATCCTGCTGACCGGGGAGGCTGGCGGTTGTCGAAGACGGCAGCCTCGCGTTCCTACCCGTGGAGGGTAGGAGACGAGCGAAGGAGCCTCTGCTTCTTGTTGCCGCCCGCAACCGGAGGCGGGGGATCACGTGGCTCAGCTACAATTCAGGAAGATTGGAACGTGTTTCACAAAATCTACCCGCACTCGACCAGAATGGCCTGGTGTTCCCTCGATGAAGGCACTGGGTGCCAATGCGAAGAAGGAGCTCGCGAAGCTTCATCGCGGGGCGCCGGAGCCTGTGAAGAGTGGGAGGGACTTGTCTGCGGTCGATGCAGAGGCTGAGATTGAGGGTGAGGACCCTTATTTCTCGCGGGCGGTCGGAAAGTCTTTTCTGATGCTGAACCTGCTGAGCCTGGCGGATGAGCCGCTGACGTTGAACCAAATGACCTCGCGGGCGGAACTGACCAAGAGCAGCTGTTTCCGTCTTCTGCACACACTGGAGCGACTTCACCTGGTGGCGCGAACGGTCGACGGCCGCTACCTGTTGAAAGAGAAGAGTGTAGGGGCCTCTGCGGCGCGGATTACCAGCGCTCTGCTGCAGGTGGAACAGCAGCATCTCCGGTCGCTGAACGAGGAGTTTGGTGAGACCGTCTCCGTCGCGGTCTTGTTCACGAATCACATTGAAGTGGTGCAGACGCTGGAAAGCCCGCGCGTGCTGCGGATGGCGAATACTGTGGGCCGAATCCTGGCTCCACATGCGAGCTCTCTCGGTAAGGCGATCACCGCTTTTCAGCCGGAAGAGATTTCCCGCAAGCTGCTGTTGAGTTATGGATTGCAGAGATTCACAGCCAATACGATTACGGACGAGAAACTTCTGCGCGAGGAGTTCGAGCGCATTCGCGAACAGGGCTACGCCTCGGAAGCGGAAGAGTCTACGCCGGATGGTTACTGCTTTGGAGCCCCACTGTTCTTTCAGTCTGGAAAAGCTCCGGGTGTTGCCGTGGCCGCGCTGAGTCTTTCCATGCCGAAGTCGCGACTGCCTGAAGGAGAGGCTCGCATTTACATGGTGCAGCGGCTTTTGATGACCGCCAGTCAGGTCAGCGCTGAGCTTCATCCGCAAATAGGTGGAGCGTTGCCTGCGCGCAGGACTTGAGCTTGCGCCACATCACAGGAGGAGAACGATATGCCCGAGACCAGAGCCAAAACCGTATACCTTGTCGCAAGTGGAGACCTGCGGCTCTCAGCCAACCAGGTGTGCTGGCCGGCGCAGGCAGCCACGGAAGCCGCGCTTACCAAGGCGCTGACGGCTGCCGGAGCTACGGTCGTCCGCGCCCACCCGTTCATCGAGAGCAAGCAACATGGTTTTATCGATTCGCAACGCTACGGCATGGACGTGTTTCAGGATATTCCCAGCGAGGCGCCGCTGGTGGTTGCGGAAGCTGTGTGGCAATATTCTCACCATGTGCTGGCGGGCCTTACGACTCATCGCGGACCCATTCTCACGGTCGCGAACTGGAGCGGACAATGGCCCGGCCTGGTGGGGCTGCTGAACCTGAATGGGTCGCTGGCCAAGGCCGGCGTATGCTACTCGTCTTTGTGGAGCGAAGACTTTACCGACACGTTTTTTCTGGATGGAATTGCAGCCTGGTTGCGGACTGGAACGGTGGATCACGATCTCTCCCACGTTCACCGTTTCATTGCCGCCGGGCAGAGCCGCGCGACGCAGATGGGAGAGCGTGTAGCGCAGTCACTGAAGAAGAAGAAAGCGATCCTGGGTGTATTCGACGAAGGCTGCATGGGCATGTTCAACGCCATCGTACCGGATGATCTTCTCCACGCCACAGGCATCTTCAAGGAGCGGCTGAGCCAGTCGACGCTGGCGCACGAGTCCTCGCTAGTGAGTGATGCCGAGGCGAAGCAGGCTTACGAGTGGCTCCTGGCGCGAGGCATGCAGTTTCATCTGGGCACAGACGCGGCGACGGAACTGACGGAGCAGCAGGTTCTTTTGCAATTGAAGATGTACATAGCCGCCGTGCGCATTGCCGACGATTTTGGTTGCGAAGGGATTGGCATTCAGTATCAGCAGGGGCTCAAGGACACGCTGCCTGCTTCTGACCTGGCCGAGGGCCTGCTGAATAACGTGGAGCGCCCGCCGGTGATGTGCCGTGAAGGAAAACGCGAGCTGTATCCAGAGGCTGCGCTGCCGCACTTCAATGAGGTCGACGAGTGCGCCGGCATCGACGCGTTGGTGACGCATCGGATATGGCGAGAGCTGGGACTGGCACCGGAAACGACTCTGCACGACCTGCGATTTGGCGACGTGTACGAGGACCAATTTGTGTGGGTGCTGGAGATCAGCGGCGCCGCGCCGGCGGCACACTTTCTGAACGGCTATGCGAGCGCCAGCAGCGAACGGCAGCCGCCCATGTATTTCAGGCTGGGTGGTGGAAGCCTTAAGGGCAACAGCAAGCCTGGAGAGATTGTGTGGAGCCGAGTCTTTGTGGAAGACGGAAGACTGAAGGCCGACCTGGGCCGCGCCACCGTGATCGAGCTTCCAAAGGCGGAGACAGATCGCCGCTGGGCCGCAACCACACCGCAGTGGCCCATGATGAGTGCGGTGCTGCATGGTGTGTCACGCGATGCGATGATGGCGCGACACAAGGCCAATCACATCCAGGTGGTGTATGGAAAAGACGCCGACACAGCGGACGAAGCGATGCTGACAAAAGCCGCCTGTTTTGCAGCCATGGGCATGGAAGTGTTTCTCTGCGGTGTGCAGCCTGAGACGCGATAAGTCTCAGGTTGCATCCATCTCAAGAGAGGCAGCGGTGTCTGCGCCGGATGTGCGGCGCAGGCGGATAAGGTCGCGCGGAAGCGTAACCCACGCACCCACGATGAGCAGAACCGCCGCGACCACATAGGCAATGGATGAGGCGCTGATCGCGGCCCCGAGGCCGTAGTGGCTGGCCATGATACCAACGGCGAGCGGCGCGGTTCCGCCACCCACGGCCCAGCCAACACAGTTCATCAAACCGCTCGTAGTACCGCGCGACTGCGGAGAGATTACGTCGTAGGCGGAGGCGAAAATGTTGGCATCGTAAATACCCTTGCCGAACCCCCAGAGGATGAGCAATATCATGGTGCCGCGCAAGGTGCCGGCGTACCCGCAGAGGGCAACGCAGGGTGCCCCGATTAAAACACCAATCGCCTGCGTGAGGAGGCGTCCGCCGGGAATGCGAGCGGAAAGTTTGTCAGCCATCCATCCGCCGGTGAAGGCGCCGGCGACGCTGCCTCCCTGCGCACAAAGTGTGGCGGTCAAGGCGGCTCGCGCGATGGACAGATGGAATCTCTCGTAGAGGTAGGCAGGCATCCATGACAGCAGCACGAGGGCGACGAAGTTGGCGCAGACAAACACCGCCATCAGCAGCAGCGCAGTAGGTGTGCTCAATACTTGTTTCAGCCGGGCCTTTGAGGACGATACCTGCACCTGCGGCAGCGAATCTGCCGTGCCCCGCGGAATTTCGCGGAGAAAGCGGAGCAGGATGATGCCGAGCACAGAACCGAGAACGCCCAGCACAAGGAACGAAATGCGCCAGCCGTATCGCTCGGCCATATAAGCAGCCCAGAAGCCACCGCCCACCGTACCCGCATATACGCTGGTGACGAGCACTCCCAGGGCACGCGAGCGCGACTGTTTCGCATGGTAATCACTGATGAGAGAAGTCGAGGCCGGGTAGTAGAGCGATTCGCCCAGACCCTCCGCAGCGCGAAAGAAGATGAGGTGGCTGAATTTATGCGCGAGTGCGGACAGGGCGCACACGATGCTCCAGAACTGCAAACCGCCGAGGATGGCTGTGCGGCGCTGGATACGGTCGACGATCAAGCCCGCCACTGGCCCGCTAAGACCGTAAACCCACGCGAACGCCGAACCCAGCAGGCCCAGTTGGACCGAGCTGAGGCTAAGCTCTTTCTGCAACAGTGGAAAAACCGAGAAGATGGCCTGACGATCCGCGTAATTGAAAAAGCAGATGAGCCAGAGCATAAAAACCACGGTCCACGCGTAACGCATGGTGGGCTGCACCACCGCCGGCTCTGTTTTAAAGTGTTTCATTTTCGAGAGAACACTAGCATAAAGTGAACGGACGATCCAAAACACAGTCAGTGGCGTGCAGACGGACACCATGCTGAACCACACAAAAGAGTCTCCTCACACTGCTTAGGGCATGGCTTACCCCAGGAGGTTCAGCATCCGGGGTCGGTTCGCGAGTTGGGCCTGCGCTCCAATCTCGCTCATTTCAGAAAACATGACGCTTTTGCGCTTTCTGAAACAACGGAGTACGGTTCTATTTACATAAGCTCCGCCCAGTGCGGCGCAGAAAGAGGTGCGCGGATGAAAGTCATGTTCTTTGGGAACGAGATGGAGGTAGGCGGGCCTTATCTCTCGACGGATCTGCGGGATTCCAATGACATCCTGCACGATGGAGAGAAGCTGCAGGAACGCCTGAAAAGCGATGGGTATCTGCTCATCCGCGAGTTGCGGAAGCCGGAGCTGGTGCTGTCTGCTCGCCGGGCGGTGCTTGAGTCCATGCAGGCTGAGAGCCTTCTGAAGGCGGGCACAGAGGTGATGGACGGCATCATCAACCCGAACGCGGAGCGCTCCAGCACCACCGGTGTTCGGGCGAACGAAGAATATCGGCAATTGCCGGAGGTGCAGGCTATCTTCGCAGACCGCGCGGTGCCTGAGTTCTTCGATCGCGTCCTGGGCGGACCGTCGGAGGGCTTCGATTTCCAATGGATGCGGGTAGCCGCGGCGGGTGCTGAATCGACCATCCATTCGGACATCGTGTTCATGGGCCGGGGAACGAAAAATCTGTATACGTGCTGGACGCCGATGGGTGACGTCACGCTGAATATGGGACCGATCGTTCTGTGTCTGGGTACGGACAAGATTGAGGCGATGAAGGACACTTACTGGGCGTCCGATGTCGATCGTGATTTGATTCAAGGTCATTTCAGCAAAGATCCGCTGGAGATGGTGACGAAGTTTGGCGGGCGCTGGTCCACGACGGAGTTCCATCCGGGCGACGTGCTGATTTTCGGCATGCATATTCTGCATGCTTCGCTGGCGAACCGATCGGACCGGTATCGCATTAGCGCAGACACACGCTACCAACTGGCTTCAGATCCGTTCGATGAGCGCTGGAAGGGCCTGCCGCTGAAGAAGCACTATGCCTTCTGGGATCCCGCGACCAAGCTGGAACCTCTGGAAGAAAGCCGTCGTCGCTGGGGCCTATAAGTGAGCCTTGCACCTGCGCACTTTCAGGTACCCTGGGCTTCCATCCCGGCCAGTCACGACGGAGGTCTTGGTTCGCGGACGCACGGTGTGGCCGTTCTGCGGGATGGCCGTGTCGCTGTGCTGGCCCAGGCCACGCTTGCTGTCCACATCTTCGACCGGGACGGCCGGCTCGTGGATTGCTGGGGATCCGGTCTGGGCGGTGCGCATGGATTGACCTGTGTCATGCAGGGTGGCGAGGAGTCACTCTGGATTACAGATCAGGAGAGCGGCGCAGTGGGCCGGTACGATCTGGCCGGACAACTTTTGCAGAGCATTGCACGGCCCTCGCATTCGGAAGGCCCCTACTCGCCAACGCAGGTAGGGGTCGCGCCGCACACCGGAGATGTTTTTGTTGCGGATGGGTACGGAAGCAATGTGGTTCGCTGTTACACATCGTCAGGAGAATGGCTGAGAACTCTGACGGGCGAAGATTCTTCGCAGCGCTTCGCACGCCCGCACGGCCTGGCTTTCGATGAGCAGGGTTTCTTGCATGTAGCCGATCGTCGCAATCGTCGCATCGTTGTCTATAACGAGCAAGGCGACTTTCAGTTTGAAACATATGAAGACTTGCACAGCCCCTGCGGCATTACTTTTGGTCGCGACCGGATGTTCGTTCCTGAGCTGTTCGGCGGCATCAAGGTATTTGACCGCGCGTTTCATTTGCTGGGAACCTGCGGCACCAATGTGGTGCAGCGGCCGGTTGAAGGCTGGGAAGGGCAGGAGGGCTGGGGCTGGCCGATTCTGCCGAACTGGCCCGACGATCTGAGCACAGAGCTTCCGGCGAAGACCTGGATAGCGCCGCATGCCTGCGCGGCTGCTCCCGATGGCACGATCTACGTGGTGGAGTGGGTGCGGGGAGGACGGATTACACAAATCGCTGCAGAACCGTGTAGCAGAACCGCCTGAACCTCGTCATGTATTCTGTGACGATGCCGCGTAAGAGCGAGTCGATAAAGGGGCCTTCGAGCTCCCTACGTGAACGGGCTTACAGCCATATCCAGCAGCTCATAGCCAGTGGGGGCCTGGAGAGTGGGAGCGCCATCTCAGAGCTTCAACTGGCCCATACGCTTGGCAGCAGCCGCACACCGATTCGTGAAGCGATGAGCAGGCTGGCTGCGCAGGGTTTGCTCGAGCAGAGTCCGGGCGGCGGCATGGTCGTGGCTCAGGTACAGCGCGAAGATATTGTTGAGCTTCACGAACTGCGCGAAGCTCTTGAGCTGTACGCCGTTCGCAAGGCTGCGCACCAGCCTATGCAGGACATCGAGCGTGTCAGGATTCAAAAGACGATTGAGCAGATTGGAGAGTTGACAGAGGAGCTGCGGGAAGGCAAAAAGCCAGTGCTGAACGAGGCCCAGATGCATCGCTTTCTGACAGCGGACCTTGGCTTCCATGCGCTCCTGGTGAGTTTTGCTCACAACTCCCGATTGCAGAAGATGATCTCTGAAACTCGTTTGTTGATCAATGTGTTCTCGCTGAAACGCCGCGGCCACGATATTGAAAAGCTGCAGGACATCCAGCGGTTTCACCAGTCGATCCTGGATTCTGTGCTTCATCAGGATGCTGAGGCAGCAACTAAAGCGCTGGGAGATCATCTGGCGGCAAGCCAGCGCGAACGGCTGCATGAGTACGACCACAGCCGCCGCGAAGCGTCCTTACGGGAACACGTTCCTGCCATTTTTTGACGCTGCAACGGGACGAAAAGACCTCACAAACACATAATGTCGACATGCTGTTGTTGCACTTATTTTTATGTAGACAACGGCAGTTCGTGTGTATACGATTCGCATGTTCTTAGAACGCTCAGCCTTTCGGTGGAGAATTATGCGCATATCTTTCCGCTCGATCCTTTTCGCGGTTCTGTTCTCTATCAGCCTGTCGGCGCCGTTGCATGCGCAAGGCATTTACGGCACTGTTCAAGGCACGGTCATGGATGTTTCCGGCGCTGTTCTGCCGGATAGCGTGGTCACCGCACGCGAGCTCAACACCGGTATCGTGCAGACATCGCGGACCAATCGCAGTGGTATCTTCGTCATTTCGAGCATGCGGCCGGGCACTTACACCATCACCGCCCAGAAGGAAACGTTC
>JAABUK010007471.1_pt1 | contig 15772 bp, 20 predicted proteins | sample 5559141 | NCBI WGS metagenome assembly JAABUK01 (sample SAMN10711869, study PRJNA513367) | rock metagenome | isolation source: Antarctica rocks | place: Antarctica: Victoria Land, Pudding Butte nord | collected 2016-01-03
ACGAGCTTGGCCAGGGCAGCCGTGGCGATCGCTGGGCGCGGGTGCGGGTGCGGGTGCGGGTGCTCACCGCTCGCGCCCGGCACCACGTCGTACAGCCGCATCGGCTTCGCCCACGAGTACCGCCCGCCCAACGCTACCTGGGCGCTGACCTACGGAGCATTACGCACCTCTGGGCGCTCGGGCACGGGCCACGGTTCCCAACGGCGCCCGCGGATATCCCCGTCCTCGAGGGCTGGGGCATCGTCGCACTGTGTGCAGCGACCTTGTTGATCCTCTCGGCCCAGTCGGGGTAGCAGGTCCATTCGGTGCAAAAACAACGCCAGGGTGATCTGACTCGTGGATTAAGGTCAGACGTTGATGGTCAGCGGCGGCGTGCGGCAGACAACCAGGCGGGCTGCGGCCTCACCGGCGCACTCCCCTCGCGCTGCCCACTCATCACGCCCTCCCTGAGGCTCAATGTGCTAACGCGCGTCGCGGTCGCTGCAGGACTCGCTACCCGCCTGCGGTCGACGTTTCGCGCTACGGCGGCGCGAGTCTTTCCAGTCGGTCCACGCCAGCGGCCAGTTCGGTGCCCATCGGGAGCAGTGCGACGACGTGGTCGGCGCCCGCCGCCCGGTGTGCCGCAGCGACCGCCGCAACGGCGCCGGGATCCCCGGCCGTGGTGCTCGCGTCGATCAGCACGACGAGCAGTTTGTCCTGTCCGAGTGTTGTTCTGGCCTGCGCGGTGACCGAAGGGTCGACCATGGCGGGGATGGCCCCGTCGGCTAGTTCGGCGGCCAACTCCAGCATCTTGGGGCCGTTCGCGCCGATCAGGCGGGGGTAGGGCGTGGCGGTCGCCGATCCGGGGGTGATCGCGGTCATCTGGCCCAGGTAGTCGCGCATCGTGGCCAACGGTCGGCCGAACTCCCGGCCGACCGCGGTGGCCTGGCCGGGGTGACCGCCGCCGATGCCGAGGATGAATCTGCCGGGGAACGCCTGCGCCAGCAGCGTGGCGGCGCCGTGGGCGGTGTGCGGTGACCGGGACCAGACGTTGACCACTCCGGTGCCGAGCACGATGCGGTCGGTGCCCGCGAGCAGGATCGATAACTGGACGAGGGCGTCCTTGCCGGGGACCTCGTTGACCCAGACGGCCCCGTACCCGGCCCGCTCGAGTCGGCGTAGGGCGGTGACCTGGTCGCCGATGTCGGGCGCGGTGGGCATGGGGTAGGGAAGGAAGGCACCAATCGGGCCCATTGCCTGCCGTACCGCGTCGAGGTCGCTCACAGCGTCACCACCAGCTTCTGCGCGGAAACGCCTCGTTTCTGCTGGTCCAACGCTTCCTGGATGCTTTCCAGGCCGGTTCCGACGACGCGGGCGGGTGGCGCCGCGACGTACCGGTCGTCGGCGAGGGCTGCGGGCAGGAAGTCCTGGTAGATCACGTGGCAGACCTCGTTGTTCATCAACGTGGTGCCGAAGACGGACGCGGTACCGATGCGGCGGTGTCGGTTGCGCACGGTCAGGGACGTCATAGCAGCCGCCGAGCGCGGCATTCCCCGCACGAAACCCCCGATGCTGGACGATTCAGGGCCCCTGGCTGCGGGCGGGGTGACGATCGAGACGAATTTGCGCCCCTCACTCGCGACGATGACGTCGCTACACGCGCGGGCCGAACCCTCGCCGATGGCCAACGCGCCTGCGACGGTCGTGCCGCGCAGTGCAGCGATCGCGTCCGCGACGACGGTCGGGCTGTGGTGGTCGTAGACCTTGCCAGCGCCCAGGCTCATCACGTAGTCGGTGTTGCACTGCGATGCGGTGGTGAGCACGTCGTACCCCGCAGCGACCGCCAGCTGGATCGCGTTGGATCCGACACTGGTCGACCCGCCCCAGATCAGCACCGTCTGGCCCGTCGGAACGGGCGTCGCGCGCGGGTGGGCAAGACCGAGATGGTCCTGCTGGAACAGACCGCACGCCGCGGTGGACAGTCCGAGCGGCAGCACCGCAGCGTCCTGGTAGGACATCGTCGCCGAGATCGGGGACGTCATCCGTTCCAGGACGAGCGTGCGGTCCTGGAACGATCCCTCCGCGGCGCTGTTACGGGACTTGTCGATCCCGCCCGCGTGGGCCAGCACCCGGTCCCCGACAGAGAACCGGGACACGTCGGAACCGACGTGCACCACCTCACCAGCCAGATCTGAGCCCAGCACAAACGGGGTTTTGATCCAGGGGAAGATCATCCGGCCGATGTCCTGCACGATCCAGTCCACCGGGTTGAGGGCCACGGCGTGATTGGCAACCACCAGTTCATCGGGACCGGGAATCGGGTCCGGCGCCGGGCCAACGTCCAGTCGGCCGCCGTGGCGACGCAGCCAAGCAGCATTGAGAGCAGGCATCTGATCAAATCCTTCGGGGTAGTGCTGGAGTGACAGAAAGTAGGCGGGCAGCTCAGTCGGTTGGTGCCGTGAGCGCCGGTTTCACGGCCTCGTTCGGGTCGATGAAGACGCCCCCGCACGCGGTCGCCAACTCCGGGCCGAACAACGCGCCGGGCGTGTACGCACCCGATCGACCCTCGCCGTTCAACAACCGGACGGTCACCTGCGTGACGACGGCGCCCGTGAAGTCCATCCCGTCCGGTGTCCGCAGCCAGCCCTCACGTTCGCGGCCGTCCGCCCACTGCACGCGGGCGTGCCCGAACGAGGAGGTACGCGGCATCGGTTTCGCGCGCAACGGGATCCGGGCGATCCCCGCAGCCGCGAGCCGTCCGAGGCCCGGCACCCGTACGACGGCGCAGACCGCCGGCAGGATCGCGCGCACCACGGGGTTTGCTGGCGCTGCCGGCGACGCGGCGATGACGGTATCGGCGCCGCTGGCCCGCCACGCCGCGATCAACTCGGCGTTCGCGCCACCACCGGCACTCAGCACGTCTCCGTCCGGTGTGGTGATTCTCTCGAAGTGACCTCCGACGGCCGCGCGCACCAGGCGCCCGCCCCGGACTTCGCGCCCGCCCGCCGCGATCACCTCCACGATCGTGGCAGCCAGTGCCGCACCGACCACACCATCCTGCAGAGCCACCGCCGCCAGCGCATCGGTGCGCACACGCACCGGGCGCGGTTGCCCCTCGCAGAGGCGCAGGACGACGGCTTCAGTGGCCAGTACGCCGAAACCGGCGCCGGTGACGAACGTCTGAGCTCCCGCGACCGCAGCGCGATCCAGCGCCAGCACGTCTTGGGCGGCGGACAACTCGTTGGACAGGTCGACGTAGTGGGTGCCCGGCGGGCACGCGCGAACGACCTGGCGGGCGGTCCTAGCCTAGCGAATGGGCCGACGGTGTTGATCACCACCGCGGGGGCCTGCGCGCCCGACTGCGCCAACTGACGCAGCTGCTGCTGCAACGTGCCGACCCGTAGCTGCGGGTCGCCGTCGAGTTCGTCCGCGGCCGACGCCAGGCGCGCCCGATCACGGCCCGCCAGGACCAGGGAGACCTTCTCGGCGTCCAGACTGTGGGCAATTGCACGACCGGTACGGCCGGTTGCCCCCAGAATCCATACCCGGTCATTCACAATGGATCCTCCTCCTCTGTACTGACTCTGGCGTGACGACATAACGTGTCATCACCATACACGCGATGACATGACGTGTCGTCACCTAGGATTGGCGGATGACCCGCTGGGAACCAGGCGCGCGAGAACGCCTGGCCGCCGCTGCGCTCGAACTGTTCGTCGAGCAGGGTTTCGCGGCGACCACCGTGCCGCAGATCACCGAACGCGCGGGGTTGACGACCAGGACGTTCTTTCGACACTTCACCGACAAGCGCGAAGTGCTCTTCGGCGCCGAGGACCACCTGCCGGCCGTTGTCGATGCCCAGATGGCGCAGGCCCCGGTCGGGATGGATCCCATGCAGCTGATCGAAATCGGCCTGCGCGAGGTGGCGAATGACCAGTTCGACGGTCTGCACGACTACCTGCGGACCAGGCGGGCCATCGTGCGCAGCGACAGCGGGCTACGGGAACGGGAACTGCGCAAATCTTTGATCCTCGCCGAGGCAGCCACCAAGGGATTCCGGGACCGTGGAGAGGACGAACTGACCGCGACCCTGGCAGCGCACATCTCGGTCACCGCATTCGACATCGCCATCGACCGGTGGCTCGACCAAGACGACCCGCTCCCGCTGCCCGACATCGTCTCTGAGACCCTCGCGACGCTACGGTCGATCACCAGCGCGCTGCCCTAGCCGTATCGGTCTGGGCTCGTATCCCCAAGGGAGACCCGGTGGCCAACCGGGCGGTCCGGTGGCGGTGTTCTGGCCCCGCTACCCCGTGGTCGCCGACGCTCCTGTGGCTGTTGTCGGTGCTGTGGTTGTGGTCGTGGGCGCGACGGTGGTGGTGTCCACCGCCGAGCCGGTTGCACCGCACCCGACGACAAGCAAGGTCAGGGCCGCGAGCGCGACCGCCCGACGGGTGCGTACCCAGGTGCAGGCGCAGCGGTGGTTCATCGGTTCTCCTCGTACAGGTCGGGAAGGGCACCTAGCACCAGCTTGGCGTGAGCGGGGTCGGCAAGTGAGCACAGGTGGGTCCATCGACCCCGTACGCCGCACCCGCATCCGCTGGGGGACAGGTGGCGGGGTCATCGGACTGGTCGTCGGTGTCATAGGAGGACTACTGGTCGGCGGCAACCTCACAGTGCTCGGAGTCGGTGCCGTCGGCGCCGTCGCAGCAGTGTCGGGGGTCGTGTTCACGGCCATCGGGCAGGTCATGGCGCACTCCGACCGCCGCTCCACCCGAGGAAAGGACGAGAGGGATCGCCTGGAGCGAGCAGAGTCCCGAGCACGGGCCCGAGCCGAGGTGCATCGGCATGTCCGTGACGCCGCCGCCGCCGCCGTGGTGTTGGAGGCTTTTGGAGGGGGTGGCCGCACTGACAACGTCTTCGTGCAGTGCAATCGGGTCAGGTTTCAGCTCACCAACGGGAGCCGACTCCCCATCAGCGGTGTCAACGTGGCGATCGAGTCGCCCGTGGAGTTCCCGCACCTGGTGGGCGACCGCCCCTTGTCCCTCGTCGCAGGTGGCAGCGCCACGTGGTGGCAGACGACCAAGCCGTTCGCGATCCCAGCTGACCAGGCCGGCGACCGCCCCTTTCTCACCCGGGCGGCAGTGGTGACGTTCACCCTCGAGGGCCGCACCTGGCGAACACAGAGTGGCATCCCGCCCGAATCATGGCGAGACGACGGCACACCCCGGAGCAGACGATCCGCAAGCTCCGCGAGGGTGAGAAGTTGCTGAATGAGGGCAAAAATATCGACGAGGTGTGCAAGCACTTGGAGGTGTCGGCCCCGACCTGGCATCGGTGGGTGGCCCAGTACGGCGGGATGAAGGGTGAGGACACCAAACGGCTCAAGGAGTTGGAGGAGCAGAATCAGCGGTTGAAGAAGATCGTCGCTGATCAGGCCTTGGACATCGACATGCTCAAGGAGCTGACCCGGGGAAATTGGTGAGCCCGGACCGTCGACGCCGCGCCGTTCAGGTGCTCGGCGAGCGGTTCGGGTGTTCTCAGCGGCGGGCGTGTCGGGTGGTGGGCCAGTCCCGCAGTTCCCAGCGGCGTCCGCCGGCCACGGTGGTCGAGGTTGAGCGGGTGCTCCGCGCCCGGTTGCGGGAGATCTCTGCTGAGCATCCGCGGTGGGGGTGGCGCAAAGCCCACGCCATCGCCCGGGCGGAGGGGTTGGTGACCAACCGCAAACGCACCCAACGACTCTGGCGCGACGAAGGATTGAAGCGGCCGGTGCGGACCCGGAAGAAACGCCGGCTCGGCGAGGGACGGAACCGGCGGATGCGGGCGCAGCGTCCGGATCACATGTGGGCGTTCGACTTTCAGACCGACCTCACCGTCGACGGCCGTCAGGTGCGGTTTTGAACATCATCGACGAGTACACCCGCGAAGCGTTGGCCATCCGTCCGTTCCGCTCGTGCACCGCCGACCAGCTCTGCGCGGTGCTTGATGACATCGTCACCAGCACGGGACGGAGCCCGGCGCACATACGGATGGACAACGGGACCGAGATGACCGCCCACGCCATGACCGACTGGTGCCGCTTCACCGGCGTCGACCCGTCGTTCATCGACCCAGCCTCACCCTGGCAGAACGGAACCTGCGAGTCGTTCAACGGGTGTTTCCGCGACGAATTCCTCACCACCGAACAGTTCGGCAGCATGCTCGAAGTCCAGGTACTGGCGGAAGACTGGCGCATCGAGTACAACACCTACAGGCCCCACGGCTCGCTGGACTTCCTCACCCCCGAGGCCTACCGGCAGCAATGGGCCCACCAGAGCACAACCCAACCGACGCTCTCATAAGCCCTGGCACCACAACCGGGGTCCAGTCACCACCAAGAGAGCACAACCCCACCAACGCTCTCATAAGCCCTGGCACCACAACCGGGGTCCAGTCACTCGCCACCATGGCACGAGTGATTCCAGCCTCGCGACAGAGGTGCGTGCGTGCTGAACGCATTGCTGCGCCGTGACGAGCTCGCGCTGCAGGTCGCTGACTTGCGCGCCCTTTCGGCGTTCGCGGCTACCGAATGAAACAAGCCCGAGCGACGCTCCGCCGCGGCCCTTGATGGAGGTGCGGCGGCGGGCGGTGAGCAAACATCACGAGGCCCATTTGACGATCGAGCGGCACCGTCGGAGTGACAGTCTTCGCGGCGCTACTTGTGACCGGGCGCCGTTGCGGCTACTGCGGCGTGCCGTCATGGAGGGCGGCCTCGAACGTCTTCACGAAGTCGACTTCAGTGACTTCGCTGGACACTGCAATGTCGTCATCATGGCGTTTTACCTGGGATTGCTCGACCCAACGGGCGAGCACGCTGATCATCGCCAGCTGCTCGAGCGCCATCTGACACAGCAACAGAGATGCCCTCAGCGATCTGAAAGTTGTCCAGCGCGTCCGCACGCGTGGTTTGCCGCCGCATTGCATGGTGTCTTGCATCGCACTGTGGCCTGCACAGAGGCAGCGTCCGCTGTCCGCAGCGGCGGACGGAGCAGATCCGTTGCTCCTCGCGAACGAGTGCCAGCGATGCAAGGATGGCCTTATCTCGTGGCCACCAACGGAGGGCCGACAGGTCAACGCCACACGACTGCGCCGCAGGTGGGGCGTGAGGCGTGAGGGCCTATCCTGTCATCGCTGTTCCGCGAGCGAAACACGCCGACCTCGCGTGGGCTCTGCCAGTGGAGCAGAGACCCTCCATGCAAGCAATCAGCCTGCCCCGGACTTCACACAATACCTACAATAAATACAGAGAGCCCATGTTTCATTTTGGCTGCATCTCGACATACACAAATGTCGGGATGCAATGAAGATTGTTCACGGCCCTGCGGCCGAAATTGAACAAGCGGGTCCTCGCGACGACCGTGGTCAATCTTGGCCGCATCCGCGTGTTGGTCTTGACAGCCAGCGCTTGAAGGGTTCCGGCCCCGCCGGATGCGGATCCGATGAGCTAACCGATCCTGCGCTGCTCCACTTCGATCAGTGTGCCAGGAAACGCCCTCCAATCGAAAAAGGCTCCGGACAGGTCATCTGCAACAGCCCTGGTCACGGGCTTGTTGGCGACGCAGATGTGTCGGTGATGGTTCCCCTTGAGGGTCACGCGGAGTTGCCCTTGGACTTGTCATCCAGATCCTGGAGATGGTGGACCTACCTGACCTCTCACAGGAGCCGGTGTGCATTTTCACGCCCGTGGTCGCCCCCTTAGGCCGTGGGGCAGCGGTGACCGGGTGAGGGTTGCCTGGAGGTCCTTGGCAAACTCAAGGACATGGTGGGCATGGGCGAGCACGATGAGCTCGAGAACCGGTACATGCCGAAGTTTGAGGTTGTCCTGAGCACGAGCGGGGTAGTGGTCGAGTACCGCCGCGACCGCGCTGGCATCGACACTGGCCTGCATCTGTTCGCGCGTGGGGAGAAGCCGACGCCGAAGGGCGACGAGCGGCCGTACTGGCGACCGTTGGCCAGTCGGGTCTGGTTCCAGCTCAAGGGCGTTCACGCGTCGACGATGTCGGCCTCCGAGTTCGAGAACGCCGATCACGTCGCGGTCAAGGTCGGTGTCGAACACTTGAAGTTCTGGTTCGCGGCACCCGAGCCGGTCTACCTCGTCGTGTACGTGGAATCGGTCGACAAATTCGTTGGCCTCGACGTGCGCGATCTGGTCGAGCGGGAGTGGGGGCACACGTTCTACGCGTCCATGCGCGACCGTGACGGCGAGGTCACCTTGCACGTCCCGACGGCCGCGATCATGGACCCGGACCGAATAGCGGCACTGGTGGACCACCGCAGCATGCGCATCGACGGCCCCGCGTTCCGCGGGCGCCCGCTCGGGCATCGCATCGATCCCCTACGGTCGGTGCTCGCGACGCCGGCGGCCGAAGTGTGGGTCGAGATGGCGACCCGGATACTGCAGGTTCATGACTTCCGCGAGATCTTGCGCCGCCAGGTCGGCAACCTGACGGTTCTGCACGGCACCATCGCGCAGACGCTGTTGTGGCAGTCGCCCGCATTCGCGGAGTACGGCTACAGATACAACGCTGACGAGGTGCGCGACGAGCCTGCGCTCGAGCAGGTCTTCGGCGACGTGTGTGTCGTTCTCGACTTGGCCCATGACCGCACCAGCTTCGCTGATGAGGAGGCGGCGGCTCTGTCGGAGTTCATCGCCTCGGCCGCCGTCAACGATTTTAGCGTCGTCGTGTTCTTCCGCGGCCTGGACCTCAGTGGTATCGGCGGTCTGTGGCGCAGCACCTTCCGGGAGTCGGCGATCGCCGCCCGTGCCGGAAGCTGGCATCAGCTCGGGCTCGAGGCGCTGACGTCCCTCGTGCTTACGGCGACGCTCGTCTACCTCGAGTTCGCGCCCGACCTGGACTGGAAGCACGCGAACTACCTGGCCTGACCGAGAGAAACGTTCCGCCCACGGGACGGGTCTTAGCCAGGATCCACAACGCCCGTCGCACAGGGACGCGGTCGCCGAGACCGCGCGGTGGACAGCAGCGGCGCGAGCACAGGAGAGCGAACGAGAAGACCGGCTCTTCGACGACCCCTTGGCCCGCGACTTGGCCGGTGCTGCCGGGTTCGAGATGTTGGCCCGGTTCGACCAGCGCGGGGACGGCAACCCCTACCTACCGATCCGCACCCGCTGGTACGACGACGTTCTCGCCGCCGCCGTCGACGAGGGCCGCCACCAGGTGGTGATGCTGGCCGCCGGGCTGGACACCCGCGCGTACCGGTTGGCGTTACCACCGCAGACCGTGCTGCTCGAGGTCGACCAGCCGCGACTGCTGGCCGACAAGCAGATGGTGCTCGACGCCGCGGGAACCCGGCCGCGGTGTGACCGCCGCGCCGTATCAGCGGACCTGGGCGGCGACTGGACCGCACCACTGGAACAGGCCGGCTACCAAGGCGACGACCCGGCGGTGTTCACCGCCGAAGGTGTGCTGTTCTACCTGACCGAGTCCGCCGCGCGCACCGTGCTCACGACCGCGGCCGAAGCCGCTGCCCCGGGAAGCCGCCTCGCCGTCGACCTGGTCAACGGCGGGTTCTTCCGGTTTCCGTACACCCGCGACTACCTCGAAGCCCTCGTTGCCGCTGGCATTCCGTGGCGGTTCGGCACCGATACCCCCGAGCAGCTCCTCACGGACTGCGGATGGCGCGTCGAGAGCATCGATGAACCAGGCAGTGAGAACGCCAGCTACGGCCGGTGGCCCTACCCACCCACCACGACGGACATCCCCGACCTCCCGCGCAGCTTCTTGCTCACCGCCACGTGTCCCGATTGACGACACAGGCGCCCAGCGATGGTGGTGAAGCTATACCTCCTCGGCCGCGAACTGGTGCACCGTTCGAGGCAAGAGGCAGAACTCGTTCCCCTCGGGGTCGGCGAGAACCACCCACGTCACGTCCGGTCCCTGGCCCACGTCGACCCGACGAGCGCCGAGAGCGAGCAGTCGGTCGAGCTCCTCAGCCGTGGTGCAGCCGTTGGCCCGCAAGTCGATGTGGAGCCGGTTCTTGCCAGCTTTGGCCTCGGGTACCGCCAAGAAGTCGATGCGGGGTCCCACGTCGTCGGCCCGACCGATCGAGAAGTCGGTCTCATCCTGGTCGACGATGCCCCAGCCAAGGACGTCACACCAGAACAGCGCCAAAGGTTTGGGGTCGACGGAGTCGATACACAAGACAGCAAAATGACTGGTCACCAGTCCATACTGGCCGATCCCGGCCAACCTCTCGAGGCTGCGGATCACCTTCAAAGCACAGCGCAGCCGAGAGGCACGGTGGTCGATGGTCACTGCGCTCCGCAATCGGATCCTCTACCGGCCGGCTCGATGAGTAATGCAGTGGCCACGGCCCTACTGCTCTGCCTACAGTCTCGACTGTGATTATTCGGGAGGCCACGGACCAGGATTGGGCTGGTATCTACCCGTTCTTCTCCGCCATCGTCGCCGCGGCAGCACCTACGCCTACCCCGAGCACCTCTCGCTCGAGGGGGCCCGGCCGTTGTGGATGGAGCAGCCTCCGGGCCACACCGTGGTGGCCGTCGAGGGCGACCTCGTCGTGGGCTCAGCCAAGATGGGCCCGAACCGGCCTGGCCGCGGATCGCACGTCGCCACCGCCAGCTTCATGGTCGATCCGGAGCAGGTCGGTTGCGGTGTGGGCCGGGCGTTGGGCGAGGAAGTCCTGGAGTGGGCTCGTTCAGCGGGCTACCGCAGCATGCAATTCAACGCGGTGGTGGAGACCAACACCGGCGCGGTTCACCTGTAGCAGGCGTTGGGCTTCCAGATCCTCACCACGGTGCCGGAGGCTTTCGACCACCGGGAGCACGGACGGTCGCCCTGCACGTCATGTTCCAAAGCCTGGCTGCGAACGAACGCGCGGACCATGCCCTGGATCGGACGCCGTCCCGCTGACCGATCCACCGGCGGACGCGTCGATCAGCGGTCGTCGGGGGGCTCCCACAGCTCAAGTCGGGTTCCGGCGGGGTCCCGAACATGAGCGAAGCGCCCGATACCGGCCGCCTCGACAACTTCGTCATCAGGGTCGATACCTGCGTCGTGCAACTGGGCGAGCATCGCATCAAGATCGCGGACGCGGAAGTTGAGCATCACTTGCTGCTCAGGCCGGCCGAGGTAGTCGCTGTCCTGCGGGAACGGCGCCCACACCGTCGGGCCAGCCTCCTGCTGCCAGACAACGTCACCTTGCGGGCTGCAATTGAGGCCGAGATGCTGCGCGTACCAGGCGGCGAGCCGCTCCGGCTCGCTCGACCGGAAGAAGACCCCACCGATGCCCGTCACCCGCTCCACAGCACCCCCCAATTTCGCAAACATGCTCGGTTGGAACGTCGCGACGCCCACTGCGGAACGCTGCGCCCACTCTCGCACAGCGACCGCGCGGCTCACAACAGCTTCCACCTCGACGCACGCGCACCCCAGCCGTCCCGCAGCCGATCCGCGGATTCTTGCGGTGGTCAGGTGTAGCGACGACGCGCTTCGCTGGCGACGGGGCACTGCCCGGTCGATCGGCCGCACGCGTCTGTGTCGCAGAGCCGGCAGATCCAGCGGGTGGCGCCGGGCTCGCGGACCAGGCCGGTGAGGACGTCACCCAGCAGCGCGTCCAGAGCGTGGCGGTCCTCGACGGACATCGCCGCTAAGGCGTCCTGGAGCACAGCGGCGCGGGCGTCGGTCACGACCCGAGCCAGTTCATCTCCGTCGGCGGTCACCGCCACGGCCGCGGTGCGACTGTCGCCGCCGGCTTCCCGGGTCACCAGACCAGCAACAACCAGTCGGTCCACGAGGCGGACCGCACCTGAGTGCGTCAGGCCGAGGACCTTGGCCAGCCGGTCGATCGAGGGGCGGCCTAGGAAGTGATGGAGCGCCGAGAGCGCGACGGCGTCGCTGGTGGTCAGACCCGTCGGCCCGCTGATGGCGTCCGCCGTGCGATCCGCCAGCACGAGGGCGAGCGCCCCGAGGATGTTGGCAGTGTGATCGGCGGTAGGCCGGTTCAGAACTCAAGGTCGAGGGTGTACTCGACCTGCTCGCTGGTGGCTGAGGTGGTCCCCGTGCCGCTCAGGGTGGCGAAGCCGCCGGTGCCTGACCCCAATACCGAGCGCACCTGGGAGAGCGCAGTCGTTCCGTCGTAGTCGCCGCTGGACGCGAACATCACGCTGCCCTTCCGTCCGGCTGCGGACCCGGTCAAGTGCCACAGGCCGACCACGGTCGCGGTGCCGTCGGGTCGGTAGTACATCACCACGTCGTCGGCGGCCTCGCCGTCGACATCCCCGGTCATGCGGTAGCCGATGCACGCCCGAGTGACCTTGCCGCTCTCGTCCGCGAGGGTACGGATCTCATCCTCCTGCCAGGACGTCACCTGAAGCTGTCCTCTGAGTTCCATGTCCGCAATGTATGAGCGGATCACATATCGTGTCAACCCCTTCGGACAGCAAGCGCCGCGGTGGCGCCATCGGCACCACCCGTCAGCACCGAAAGGGATCGTCGTATGACCATCCCCTTACCGGACGTTCGCTCGGCTGTTGGAACCACCCCGACCACGATCACCGGGACCGCGACCGCGGCCGCTGATAGCAAGCAAGCGCTCCAGCGGAGGCGCGTCGTCCGGCGCGACCAGACGAGGACCGAATGGCCGGGCCCGGTCTTCTTCGGGCAACGACGACAGGAAGTCCAGACACGCGTGCACGCTGTCGGGGTCCGGCCGATAGGACTGTCCCGTCGCTTGCGCCAGGTCCCAGCCGTGCAACAGAAATTCTTGCAGTGCAGCGGAGCCGGCGACCGTGGCAGGAGTGCGAATACCACCGGCCTCGGCCCAACCTTCCCACGCCTGAGGATCGGCCCATGCTTGCGCGAGACTGTCGAGCTGGTGCGGCAGGCGCTCTCGCCAGTCGTCGCGTAGACCATCACGCAGCTCCGGAGAGTCGACTGGGAACGGATTCCGGCGAGCCGCTTCCAGCTGGCGAAATGGCTGTCCGTCATCCACTGCCTCGTACGCCGAATCACCGCCAGGTGTGGATCGCCGCGGACGAACGCGTTGAGCGAGTCGCGGTCGCGCCAAGCCGTCAGGGTCGACAGCGTCTGCTGGCCGATGCTCGCGCGCAGGCTGTAGCCGAACAGTCCGCCGGTCGCCGGAAGGGTGTCCCACAGCGTCTGCGTCGCGCGCACCACCTCCGGTATGCGCCAACGGCTCGTGACGACGAAGCGTGTCGCCATCACGAGGTAGTCGGTGCTCGGGTCGATGGCGGTGATCGGGGTCCACGGCAACGTTGGCATATCAGTCTTCTTCCAGTGTGGTCGCGCGATTTGGCTACGAAGGGGCCGCAGGAATCCGTCGCCTCGGGTGGCCAGCTCGGTGGCTGTCAGCTGCGGGTGCCCCGCCTGTCGCGGGTAGGGGCCAGTTAGAGGAGGGTGACGATGACCTTGGCCGCCGAGACGCCCTTGAGCTGGATGTCCATGGCGTGCTGGAATTCACCGACGCCGGTGCCGACGACGGTGGGCTTCGGGGCGGTGACGTAGCGCCCATCGGCTAGGGCGGCGGGTAGGAAGTCGCGGTAGATGGCGGTGCTGACGTCGTTCGCCTTCAACGAGGTCCCGAAGATGTATTTGGTACTGACGCGCCGCGAGCGGGATGCGAACTGCAGACCCACGTTGGAGCTGATGAGCCGCAGAGTCACGCGTGGCCGCTCGAGGCGGCCACGGTTGCCGTCGGCGAGGGTGTCGAAGGAGACCGGCGGGCTGGCGATGGCGACGAACTTCTTGCCCTTGCATTTGGCGGCGATCCGCACGCACGAGGCGGCGCCGGTCTCGCCGAAGGCGATCGCGCCGGCGAGGGTGCGGCCGTGGAAGGTGGCGATGATGTCCGCCACGACGGTGGGACTGTTGTAGTCAAAGACCTGCATCGCCCCCAGCGACTTGACGTAGTCGAAGTTGCGGGGTGAGGCGGTGGTGATGACCTCGTAACCGGCGGCGGCCGCGAGCTGGATGGCGTTGCTGCCGACGCTGGTCGATCCGCCCCACACCAGCACGGTCTGCCCGGTCGGTGCGGCACCAGCAGTGGGGTACCGCAAACCGAGCTGGTTCTTCTCGAACAGCCCACAGGATGCGGTCGAGACGGCCAGCGGGAGAACGGCGGCGTCCTCGAACGGCATGCTGTCAGGGATCGGTGAGGCCATGCGCTCCAGCACGACGGTGTACTGCTGAAACGCGCCCTCCGCGGCGCTATTGCTGTCCTTGTCGGTGCCGACGGCGTGGCCGAGAACTCGGTCGCCGACCTGGAACCGGGTGACTGCCTGGCCGACCTCGACAACCTCGCCGGCGACATCGGAGCCGAGCACGGTGGGGTAGTTCAGCCAGCCATAGGTGAGGCTGCCTTCGACCTGGATGATCCAGTCCAGCGGGTTGATCGCGACGGCGCGGTTGCGGATGACGACCTGGTCCTCGCCCGGCGTGGGGTAGGGAGCCTCGCCGACTTCGAGTTTGGCGTGTTTGGCGTTGATCCAGGCGGCGGTATTGGTGGGCATTCTCTGTCTCCTTGGGGCGAGTGTGCTGCTGACGGTGTGGTACTTGATTGCACCAAGTGCAGTACCCACTGTGGCACGTGACTTCACAAAGTGCAATGACTGGGTACAGTGACGTGCATGGGACGTTGGGAACCGAACGCGAAGCAACGGCTGCAGCAGTCGGCGATGGCGCTGTTTCACGAACATGGCTACGCTGACGTGACCGTCGCCGAGATCGCCGACCGGGCTGGGCTGACGAAGCGGACGTTCTTCAATCACTTCACCGACAAGCGGGAAGTTCTCTTCGCTGACGCGGAGGCCTTCGAGGCCCGGATCGCGATGTATCTCAGTGAGACCGACGAGCAGCTCGAGCCTGTCGACGTGGCTGTCACTGTCCTCACACGAGGCGGTCTGGACCTGGCGGTCTACGGTGAGTGGGCCCGCGCCCGCCGCGACCTGATCGTGTCGGCGACCGAGCTGCGGGAACGGGACCTGATCAAGATGTCCGCGGTGGCGGCGCTCCTTGCCAAGGGGCTACTCGAACGGGATGTACCGGGCAGGATCGCCAGCTTCACCGCGCAGGCGGCCGTCGCGGTCTTCTCCGCCGCGTACGACGAATGGGCCGAAGACACCAGCGCGGATTTCTCGACACTGATGCAGCGGGCGCTTGCCGACCTGCGCCAGGCCATCGCCGCCGGGTAGTCCATCCGTCGACCCGCCACAGCCCAGGCGCCCCCGGCTGTGTCTGCCGGCGCGTCACTCCTGTGCCGTCCGCGGATCCTCCACCGGCACAGTGCAGCCGACTTCCGACAATCACCGTTCGTGCAGGTCTGTGGATCGCACCGGTATTTGGCCGGGTTTCGGCAGCGGTGGGTGGCCTGCTGTGTGCATTGTGCTGCTGGGGGCTGGGTTCATGGGCCCCGTTCCACCGCGTCATGGCAGTCATGCCTCCTCCGCAGCGTCTCGGGGCGGTCAGGTGGTCTTACGGCGGGTCAGGGTGGCGGGTTGTGGACTGCGGCGGTTGCTGAGGTCGGGCGTGGTCGCCGAGCCTGGTGGGTGGCGAGGGTGATGACGAGCAGGGCGGCGGCGAAGAAGACCGCGGCGACGGTGAAGGCGATGCGGTAACCGGTGAGGTGCGCTTCTAGTACTACAGTTGCGTTTATTTTGATCTTGTCGGTGTGTCTACGCTGGTGAGGGGACTCGTTCCCGGATCGTCTTGGGGATGGGTGATGATTTGTGTGTGGCCGAGGTGCGGGCGTGGGCTGA
>JAABUK010007472.1_pt1 | contig 15769 bp, 17 predicted proteins | sample 5559141 | NCBI WGS metagenome assembly JAABUK01 (sample SAMN10711869, study PRJNA513367) | rock metagenome | isolation source: Antarctica rocks | place: Antarctica: Victoria Land, Pudding Butte nord | collected 2016-01-03
TGATGGCCATCACCTCGTGAGAGGATAGGGCACTGGAAAGCCGGATGAGACCGAAAGACTCATGTCCGGTTTGGGGAGGGGGCGCCGGAAAAGTGCCGACAGGCAACTCGCCGACGCCCTACTCTACTTCAAGCACGGTTCTAGGAGCGCCTGGGGGTAAAATTCCCCCGGGCGACTCGCCAGCTCATCCTACCCCCAGATGCACCAACTGCTGATCATGCGCGTATCGAGGAAATACAGGTCCTTCTCGCTCGGCCAGCGGATCTGCCCGTCCGGCTCCGTGATCAGGATGGTCTGTCCCTGGTGAATGGTGAGCTGGGGCGGCCCGACCTGGACTTTGAAGGAAATGCTATCTCCCCGGCGCAAGGCGGCGTGCCGTGTTCATGCGAATGCGGCGCGCGGAGCGCCGGTCGGGACGAGGCCAACCGGCCACGCTGCGAACAGCGGCGCTGACGGCGCGACTGGGGCGGCCGCCCGCCACTATCGGACCAGTACGACGGAGCCGGGCAAGCTGCCGAATGACAAGGCCCCGTAGCTCGAACAATTCGCCGCGAGGTTCGAGGTGCCCTTCAGCGTGACGGTATAGGCGATGACTTCCGTGCACCCGCCGCTGCCGGAACTCGACGTTCCGCCGAAGTTCAATTGCGCGTTCGGGAGGTAGATGACCCCGGTGACGGGGATGGTCGAATTGCCCAGGAACGACATCGCGGCGCTCGATGTGCCGGCAATCAGGATGCCGGGAATGGCACTGCCGGTCGGGCTGGTCGTCGGCGCCGTGAGCGCCAGCGACGATCCGCCCGTCGTGCCGACCACGCCCGAGGTGACGATGGTGACGCCCGTGCCGGAGATCACCGACTGCGCTCCCGAGGAGATGTCCCCGTTGACGACATACAGCCCGGGGCTGAGGTTGAGCGTTCCATTGATGTTCCAGCTCGAATAGGTACCCGGACCGATGGACTGGCTCTTGTTCGAGTTGACTGAAATCGCCGTCCCGGCGCCCGGGCTCAGCAGCTTCAGCGCATTCTGAACCGGAGTGTTGGTTGCGTAGGGATCGGCAATCTGGCCTGCGTTCGGATGAAGGCTGCAACAGAGGCCCGACCCCGTTATGCTGCCGCCCGCATAGATCGCGTCCACGTTGATCGTCGCGCTGCCGTTCACGCTGATTCCGTCATCGGAGCGCACGGAACAGCCCGAGGCCGACAGGCTCGCATTGCCGCCCAGACTGAAATCAACGCCGGTGGTGACGCTGTCGACGCCCTGGCCCAGCGCCAGGACGCAGGGCTGCAAGCCCGTCGAGCCGAGTTCCGCCGTGGCCGTCGCAGAAATCGTCATCGAGGTCGCGCTACTCGGGAAGATGAGGGATAGGGTTTTCGCGACGGCTCGCTGCACCGTGATCTTGACGGCCTTGGCCGTCGGATCCTGCACGCCGCTCACCACCTGGGCGGTGATCAGGTTGTCGGTTGCGGTCAGCGTCGTCGCGTTCCACGTGCGGGTGGCCGTGCTGGAAATGCCATTGATCTCGGCCAGATCGGCTGCCGCGTATGCCGCAGCCTGGGAGTTCTGGCTCGCGGCATACTTCGCCGCGCCCGCCCAAGCCGACAAGTCGGCAATGCGCTGCAACTCCAATTTCGTCACGGACCAAGACGTCACCTCGATCCCCATCGCCGCGGACATCAGCAGGACAGGCAGCAGAAGGCCGGTCATCATCGCGACCGAGCCTCGCTTGTGCGTCAGGAGGTTCATCCCCCCATCCTCCGGAACGAGCGGGCGTTAGTTGGACCCACTTCTCACCTCCGGCAGGCTCGCCTGCATGCCGTAGCCTGCCGGCCGGATCACGATGATCGCCGCCGCCCGGTTCGGGGAACTCGGTGTCCAGACCTGCACCCGGCCCGTGCCAGGGCCGGGCGTCCAGACCACCATTCTAATGGCGGGGGGCGGAGGTCCTTGGGGTGCCGGGACCGGGATGGAGGCGCGGCCCGCCCCTCCCAGCACCCGGTCGCGGTAGGTGGCGCCGCGCGCGGGCTCTGCGGAGTGGTAGGCCGCCACGGCATCCTCCCAGCTCCCGGTCCTGGCGCGTAGCGCCGAAAGGAACCGGGCCGCATAGACGGCATTGGCCGCCGGGTCGAATGCCTCCTCCACGCTGGCGAAGGCCCTGGGGTGGTGAAAGAGGTTGACCTGGAAACAGCCGACATCGATCGAGGCGACGCCGCCCGCTTGGAGCGCCCGCGTGCTGGTTACGGCCTCGGCCTTGCCTTCGAAGGCCCGCCCGGCGCCGTTCGCGTTGATCGTCCACGGCCAGGCCGCCACCCGGCCCGTCGCAGGATCGAAGCGGCCACTCTCGACCTGGCCGATCGCCAGCAGAAGGCCGGGCGGCAGGTTCAGATCGCGTTCCGCTTGCAGCCCGGCGGTGCGGCAAGCCATGGCGCCGTTCTCGTTCGCACTGGCGCTTCGCAGGGTGACGAACGAGAACAGCAAGGCGGCCACCATCAAGCCGCGCCCCAGCGCAGGCGCGAGCGGTCCGTGCAGGCGGGCCGGTGTCAACACGCGGCGCCAGCGACGGGAAAGTAGGCGATCGCCGTCAGCGTCACGGTGTTGAGCGGGGGCGGCAATATGCCGGTGCCCCAATAGCCGGAGGTGATCGTCACCTTCATGAACTGGGCATGTGAGTTGCATACGATCGCCGGGGTCACGTCGCTCTTGGCGATGATGCCGGGGAACACCCAACTGCCTGCGGTGGTGACGGCGAACTGCTGCACGTCGGTGCAGTCGGGCGAGGTGATCGCAGCGCAGCGCGCCGTGAGCGCGGCAGCCGATTGCAGCGCGCCCTTGGTCCACAAGAGCAGCCCGGCGTCGAGCGTGCCGAGACTCAAGGGCAGGAACACGCCGGCCACCAGGGCGAACTCCACCGCGCTCGCTCCACCGCGCTCGCGAAGGAGAGATCTGGCCCGTCTCACTGCAGCCGTACCGTGACGGTTTGGGAAATCACCGGACTGGACAACCGACTGTACAGCGGCATCAGAGGCGAATAGACGTAGCTGGCCGCCACCACGACGTAGACGGCCGGGCCGGTGCTTCCCGTGGGACAGGTCCCCGTGCAGGTGTTCTGAGCCGACAGCGCCGTGAACGTGCTGGGAAGGGCGGCGGGTGACCCCGAGATGCAATAGCAGGCAGGACTCCCCGTCAACGTCACCGTCACCGTGGGCGTGAGGCCCGAGTTCGTAGCGGCAGTCTGCACCACGCTCTGGAGGATCGCTTGCGTGACGCTCGGCCCGGTCAGCAGGGCCGTCTGCACGGCTTGTGCGACGGCGTTCGCCAGCTTGCTTCGGCCGGACATGATCAGCCCGAAATCCACCACCCCGCCCAACAGCAAGAGCAGCATCGGCGCGATGACCGCGAATTCCACCGCGGCGACCCCGCGCCGGTCCGAACCCAGCAAGGATAACCGGCGGGTCATGACCTCTGCCTGCTCACGGGCTCAGCCCCCGGTACGTCAGCAGGGCCCGGTCGACCTGCTCCGGTGTCAGATCCCCGTTGAGCAGGCGGGCAGCGCCTTGCTGGTCGCCTGCCAGCATCAGCGCAACGGCGAGGTCATGGCGCATCCGGGGCGTGGCCGCAGGAAGGTCGGCGATCGGCCTCAGAATTTGCACCGCGTCTGCCGCCTGCCCGCTCAGGGCCATGGACAAGGCCATGTTGACCTCGGCCGCGCGCATGCTGGGGTCGAGCCCCAGGGCGCGGCGGTAAGCGTCCTGTGCCTTGGCATGGTCGCCTTGCAGGTCGAAGGCGATCCCGAGGTTGTTCAGCGCGATCTTGTTCCGCGGCTCGCGTTCCAGCACGCTGAGGAACGACGCCTGCGCCTGCACCGGGTCGCTCCGCAATTGCAGCCGCCCCAGTCCGATCTTCGCGTCCGACGAGTCCGGGTTGTTGGCCTGCGCCTTGGCATAGCTTGCCCCGGCCTCGTCCGGCCGGTCGAGGAGAGTGAGGGCGTCCGCCTGGGTAAGCAGAGCCGGGACATTTCGCGGCTCCTTGGCGAGGATGCCGTTGCTGACATTCAGCGCGATGTCCGGCGAGCCGCCGGCGAGCGCCGCGCGGGCCACGTTGAGCCCTGGCCGGGTGTTGGCAAGCCGTGGGCCCTCCTCGTTGGCGCAGGCAGCAAGCATCGTCGCGAAGAGAAGGGAGGCTGTTCGCATGGGATCGTTATTTGCCTATTGTGTATATTTGGACGGCGGCCGGGCCGCCAACGACTAGAAACACACAGGGCAGGATGAACACGATCATCGGCAACGTGAGCAGCGAGCCCAGGCGCGCCGCCTTGCCCTCGAATCGGGTCAAGGTAGCGTCCCGCATCTCCGCCGAGAGCACGCGCATGGATTCGGCCAGCGGCGTGCCGTACTGCATCGACTGCACCAGTGTCGTCCCAAGCCGGACCAGCCCTTCGACGCCGGTGCGCGTTCCCAGATTCTGCAACGCCACCCGGCTATCGGCCAGCAACTGCAGTTCGCTGGCCGTCACGGCCAGTTCCTTGCCGATATCCTGCTCGCCCCATTGCATCTCTTCCGCCACCCTGGCGATGGCGATGGTGAGCCCAAGGCCGGCCTGGGAGCAGATGACCAGGAGATCCAGCGCATCGGGCAGGCCGCGCGCGACCCGGTCGAGATAGCGCCTGTGCCGGAAGCGGACGATCATGTCCGGCAGCAGCAGTCCAACCAGCGCCGCGGCGGCTAGAGCAATCAGGCCCACTATGGGCGGCACGGAGACGCTGCGTAGTCCCAATGCCGCAAGGAGCGGCAGGCCGGCCATCGAGGCGATCTTGCTGCCGATGAAAATCTCCAGCCCGGTCAGGCCGCGCAGCCCCACCGAGGTCAGGGTATGCTCGAGTTCCGCCCGGGTGCGGGCGGACAGCAGCCCGGTCCGTAAAATCACTTGCCCAAGCGCTGCGAGCATCCGCCCCCATGCTCCTTTCAGCACATCCAGGCGTATCTCGGCTTCAGCCGGCGCCATTCCCTGGCTGAGCCGGATGCGGGCAGCCAGGCGCCGCTGATATCGTAGTTGTCTTTGCAGCACGAATGCCGCGAGGAGCATCAGAACGGTGAGGGCGCCGACGGCGGCAACCACCCATGAGAGGTTCACGAGAGCGTCTTGCGGATAATGGTCTGCATCGTGACTGCCCCGCAAGCGAGCGAAAGCAAGGCCGCGCCGAGAATGGCGCGCCCCAAGCCGGTGGTGAACAGCACGGACATGTAGGTGGGATTGAAAACCATCAGCCCGACTCCCAGCAGGACGGGAAGCCCTCCGAGTATGAGCGCGCTGGTCCGCGCTTCGGACGAGAGCGCGTGGCCGCGCTCCCGCAGGGCGATCCGCTTGCGGATGAGGTCGGCCAGGTTTTCCAGCGTCGCCGTCAGCCCTCCGCCCGTCTGGGCCTGGAGTCCGATCGCAGTCGCGAAGAAGCGGTACTCCGCCAGCCCATTGCGGACAGCCATCGCTGCCGTCGCCTCGTTCAGCGGCACGCCGACGGCGAGATCGTCGGCGAGCCGGCCGAACTCCAGCGAACTCGGAGCCTGCGCCTCACGCCCGATTGCGGTGATCGCGCCCACCACCGGCACCCCCACCCGCACGGAGCGCACGATCATGGCCAGCACATCCGGGAACTGCCCGAGCAGCAGCTTCTGCCGCCGGCCGACCGCCCAGCCGAAAAACGTGCGGCACATCACGACCCAGAGCACGGGCAGCCCGGCCAGCGCCACGACGCCGAAGACGTCCACCGCGAATCCAGTTGCGACGCGCGCCACGCCGAAGGTCACGCCAAGCACGATCCACCAGCGGAGCGGATACTGGTCCAGCCGTCCCGGGTCGAAACCGAAGAGCGCCGCAGACAGCTCCACCAGTGACTTCTCAGTCTTCTCGGCCGAGCGAAAGGCCTTGACCTCACCCGCGCGGACCGTGCGGTAGGGCGCCACGACCGCGTCGATCCGCTTCGATCGCTTGACCCGGCGCGCTTGCGCAGCCGAGACCAGCAATCCGCTATACCCCAGCCCCATCAGGCTCAGAAATGCGGAGGCGATCAGGATCCAGGACATCAGCGGGTCATCCCGGCTCTCCGGCCAGAGCTGCAGCCCATTCGGCCGCAAGGCCGAAATAGACCAGTCGTTTCTGGAAGCTCGGCAGCATCTTGTTGACCCGGTAGGAGCCCCGAAGCCTCCCGTCGGGGCCTTCGCCCTGCAGTTCGAACTGAAAGATGTCGTTGAGCAGGATCATGTCGCCTTCCATGCCGCAGACCTCGGTGACCTGTGTGATCCTGCGGCCGCCGTCGCGGTGACGTTCGATCTGAATGAGCAGGTCGACGGAGCTGACGATCTGGCTCCGGATGGCCTGGGACGGCAGGCCCATCGAGCCCATCTGGACCATGTTCTCGATCCGCGCCAGCGCGTCGCGGGTGGTGTTGGCATGGATGGTGGACATGCTGCCGTCATGGCCCGTATTCATCGCCTGCAGCATGTCGAAGGCCTCGCTGCCGCGAACCTCGCCGATGATGATACGATCGGGCCGCATGCGCAGCGCATTGCGGACGAGGTCCCGCTGATTGACCTCTCCGCGCCCTTCGAGGCTGGTTGGCCGGGTCTCGAGGCGGACGACGTGGGGTTGCTGCAATTGCAGCTCGGCCGCATCCTCGACCGTCACCACCCGCTCGCCAGCGTCGATCAGGCGGGACAAGGCGTTCATCAGCGTCGTCTTGCCTGACCCCGTGCCGCCGGAGATAATGATGTTGAGCCGCGCCCGCGACGCCAGCGCCAGGATGCACGCGACCTGGGGCGTGAGGGCGCCGAAGTCCACCAACTGCCCGAAGTCCATGACCTTCTTGCCGAACTTGCGGATCGAGAGGTAGGGGCCGTCGAGGGCCAGCGGCGGGAACACGATGTTCACGCGCGATCCGTCCTGCAGCCGCGCGTCGACCATCGGACTCGCCTCATCGATACGTCGGCCGACCCCGGCAGCAATGCGCTGGGAGACATTGATCAGGTGCCCGGTATCGCGGAAGCGCGCGGTCGACTGATGGACCTTCCCTCGTTGCTCGATAAAGATCTTCTCCGGCCCGTTCACCATGATGTCGTTGATCGTGTCGTCCGCCAGCAGGGGCTCCAGCGGGCCAAGGCCGACGATGTCATGGACCAATTGCTCGGCCAGCTCGCGTTGCTCGCGGGCGTTGATGTCGATCCGCTGCTTCGAGGCGATTTCCGAGATGAGGTGCTCGATGTCGTTGGTCAGACGCTCGACCGCCATCCCGGCAATCACCGCCGGTTCCAGCCGCCCAAGGCAAAGCTTCCTCAGCTCTTTCACGGCTGCCGCGTTCGCGATGGGCTTCAGGCCCACGGGCAGGGGCGCCTTAATCACCTCCGGTCCTGTAGGCGCGCCCGACGATTCAGGCGCCTCGCTGAGGATCGCAGGCTCCCGGCGGCCAAACCTGGGCCCTGGATGAGACAGGCTCATGATCTCCAGCGGAACAGGCCGCGCCGTCGCCGGGTGCCCGGTTTCGCCTTGAGCGCACACGTTGTGGCTAAGGAGTCCAGCATCCCGGCCGCGGCGACATGCTTGGCCAATTCCATGACGCCGGTTCGAATGGCGCCTTTGTTGCTCACGGCCAGCTCCCCCATCGTCGCGGCGGCGGCCACCTGGCGGGGCTGATCCGAGATCGTGACGTCGACCTTCATGTCGAGTGCACGCTCGACCTCGCGCCGAGTCAGACCGCCGGGAACGCCAAGCCGGTTCAGGACGATCACCGGGCGTTTTGCCTGGTTCGGCTTCGGCGAGACCGCCATGATTCGCAATGCCGCGCGAACCGAGGCCAGGGTAGGAAGCATCACCAGCACACGTTGATGCGCTTGCTCCAGCAGGTCGTCGTTGATCGGCCCCGGCCGCGGCCGCGCATCGGCGACGATGAAATTGTAACGTCGCCGCAGCGACCTTAGAAGGGTGGCCGCACTCCCGGGAGCGACGTTGAGCCTCGTATCGAGCGACTCCTCCCCCGCGAGCAAGTCCAGACGCGTTGCCGCGGCCTGGCCGGCGCGCTCAGCCAGCAACGTATCGATCCGCTCCGGGGTATCGAGCGCCGTGCGAAGCCCCGGCCCCGGCTTGAGATTGAGTTGGAAAGCGGCGTCGCCGAAATGGAGATCCGTATCGAGCAGCACGGTATGGCGGTGCAGCGATATCCCGAAATAGCCCGCGAGGTTGACCGCCAGCGTGGTCGCGCCGACCCCGCCCCGCACGCCGGTGATGATCACCAAGACCCCGCCCAGCACCGCGGACACGAGTGCATGGCCCGGGAGAAGTGCCGCGATGTGCCGCGCCACTTTGTCCCTGGTCAGCGGCTTGGGCAGGTATTCCTGGGCGCCGAGGCTGCGGGTCACCTCGCGATAGAAATCGGCGCTGTCGATTTCGCCGATGACCAGCACGGAGACGTCGGGCTCGATCACGTTTGCCAACTCCGCGAGCGCGCTCAACGGCTGGCTGTCGCCGCTGACGTCCACGATCAGCAAGGCGGGGGTGACTTCCGTCTGCATCGCTGCGATTGCCGCACGGATGCTGCCCCGGCGGACATCGACGTGGCCCGAGAGCAACCCGGCCAGTTCCTGGGCCAAAACGCGTTCAGTCTCGACGTCGTTGATGAAGGCGACCAGCGGCGGGCGGCGATGTCGCGTCGACCTCAGTCGCTGCGGGGCAGTGACCGGGCCCGGCGTCGGCGTGGAGCCGTTCGCAGTACTGGGGGGCTGGTCGAGACCGTCCGGCATCACCGGCTTCCGCCGGTGGAGGGCCCGGAACTCGAAGATGTCAGCGGCTTGGTCTTGTCTTGCCAGACCCGTTCGACGGCGCCTGTCTGCTGGTAACTGTCGCCCAGTGCCGCCTGACCCCGGCCCAGGATCAGGTCGTTCGGTCGCGCCAGCATCGCCGCGATGTTGCCCGAATTCGCCCCTGTCGGCTGCCAGACATCCGCGCGATAGTAGGGGTCGGCGTCGCTGCAACCGCAGACGAGCAGCAAGGCACCGGCAAGAAGGATGCGGGTCATTGGACGATGAATCCGGCCGCGCCGGGTATTCGCATACGGGCCGGCAGCGCCCCCCGGGACTGGCCCACCTGGCGCGCGAACAGGATCCGCTCGAGATCGCTCGGCGGCGCCAGGCCATCCGTCGGCAGGTGCAACGCTGCCGAGTCGCTGACGGGCGTCACAAGGAACGGAGTGACTAGGATGACCAGCTCGGTTTCCTTTCGTTGGAACGAATTCGAACGGAACAGGGCGCCCAGGATGGGGATGTCCTTGAGGAACGGCAGCCCGCTGACGCCCTGCGTGACATCGTCCTGCAGCAAGCCGGCAATGACGAAGCTCTGTCCGCTCCCCAGCTCGACGGTCGTCTCGGCCCGGCGCACCGTCAGGGCCGGAATCTGTATGGTGGAGTTGCCGGCGGTGAGCTGCACGGACCCTTGGTTGGTCAGTTGGCTGACCTCGGGACTGACGTGCAGGTTGATTCGCCCGTCGCCGAACACCGTCGGCAGGAACGCCAGGCTGATCCCGAATTTCTTGAACTCGATCGTGACCTGACCTTGCTGCTGGCCCACCGGGATCGGGAACTCCCCGCCCACCAGGAAGCTGGCCGACTGCCCGCTCATCACCGTCAGGTTCGGCTCGGCGAGGATATGGGCCAGGTTGTCCTGGGCCAACGCGTCGATGACGCCATTGAAGCTGGCGCCCAGGCAGGTCGCGACACTCGGGCCGGCGGTGCAGGCTGGCGCCCTCGCGGCATTGGCCACCAGCGAAACAGCCGGGAACTCTCCGATGCTGCCGAAGGTGCCGAGCGCCTGCCAGTTGATGCCGAGGTTCTGTATGACCTGGCGGGACACTTCGGCGATGCGGACACGCAACGTGACCTGGACTGTCGCCTGCACCGTGAGCTGGTTGTCGACGGTCTGGTTTTCGGCCAGGTAGCCGCGCGCGATCGCCATCGCCTGGGCGGCGTCGGCCGGGCTGTTGACCTGGCCGCTCAGCAGCACTCCCTTCGCCTGCGCCTGCGCCCTGACCCGGCTACCCGGCATCAGCCGGGTGATGGCGGCCTGCGCTTCCGTCGCGCCGAACATCGAGGGTTGCACCGTCACGTCGTATTGGGACATGGGACGACCGGCGGCGTTCATGACCGCCACGGTGGTGTGGCCTGGACCGACGCCGAAGACGAAGAGGCTGGTCGGGCTGGCGGGCCGCACCTCGGCGACCTTCGGATCGGCGACGAACACGTTGGACGCGGAGTCGGTCAGGGTGAGGACCCGGCCCGTCCCTGCCTCGAGCGTCAGGCTTCGGCTGGCGGGCGGCAAGGTCTGGCCCACGGCGAAGCCGGGCCCAAGGAGGCCGAAGAGGATCAGGAGCAGCTTCGCTGCGTAAGACATCAGAATTTGTATTCCCTCCCTTCCGCCGCGCCTCCAAAGACATGCAACGAATTACGGGAACCCTGAGCTACGTCGGCTCCGAGCGCAGGTGAGACGTCACTGGCCCAGGTGGTTCTTGGCGGGGCCAAGGACACCATGGATGGCGGCCGGTCGGTCGATCGTAATGCAAGCGAAAGCCGGCCGATCCGGGTTGCAACAGAGACGCGCTCAGCCTGGGCGGAGGTGACCTCCATGGTCACGGTACGGGCCTTCCCCTCCGTGCCGTCCGGCGCAACACCCTGGACCAGCTGTTGGTCGATTGCAATGACGCGGACGTCGCTGACGATCGTTTCGGCAGCCGTCCGGCGTCCGATCGGGATCGCGGCATCGCCGATCGCCTGGGTCAGGATCACATCGATATGGTCGCCCGGCCAGATCAGGCCGGCGGTCCCGGTGACCGCGTCCACGCCGACGCTGACCGCAAGCATGCCCGGTCCGAGCACGGCAGCGAGGAAGCCGTGATCGCCAGGCCGCATGACGTCTTTCATCCGGATGGTGTCGCCGACCGCGAGGCCGCGCCGCACCATGGCGCCGCTCAGGGCATGCCGGTTGTCGGGCAAGTCGGGGCTGCTGTCGTCGCCTGCCTCGCGAACGGTCATCGTTTTGGCTGAGATGTCTTCCGACTTGAGCAGGGTCCCCCCCTGGACCGGGCGGCCCGCAACCAGCACGGTGATGTCGGCCAAGGCGGCGAGCGTTGCGGCGTCGGGCGCCGGCGGACGCGTCGCAATCCACGCGACGGTGCCGAAACCGGCCAAACCCAGGGCCATCAGAACGAAGAACATGAGGCGGACAACCATGGGCTCGGTCCTCTAGACGATCATGAAGATGAAGCCGGCGGCGATCGCGCAGGCGTAGGGGAGCGGCCTTCCCCGGCGAATCCGCCACTGCTCGACGCGGACCACGCGCTCGATCAGACCGGCCGGACGTCTCGTGCTGGGGACGGACACCAGTTTGCGGGCGAGCAGATACGAGACTGCCAGAACGCCGCCAGCGATCGCCACGGCTGCCACGAACAGTGGAACGGCATTTGGCGGCAGTGCGAACGCGGCCGCGCCGAGAAGCTTGACATCGCCTCCGCCCATCCAGCCGAGCCGCCAGAAAGTCACCGAGAGGGCGAACACGGCACCAGCCACCAGTATTGAATATTGCATTTGGCCGTTGGAGGCCGCTATCGCAAGTCCGATCACCATTACAGTCGAGGCGAGGAAATTGGGGATGGTTCGCGTCGCGACATCCAGCAACGCCCCGAGCAGCAGAGATGCTGCGCACGTAGCTGAGAGCGCCAGATACAACGTCATCCAAATATCCCTCGCCAACGGGTGCCTTGTGGAACTCGCCGCTCTCGGAACGGACGAAGTGGCGGCATCCGGAGAGGATGCCGCCACTTCGGCTAACTGCTCAGGAAAGCGATCAGACAGCAGCGCCGATACTTGTAAATGCGGTGTTAAGCTTAGTACCAATAGTGGTGACTGCAGCAACGATGACGACAGCGATCAGAGCGGCAATCATGCCGTATTCCATCGCGGTCACGGCGCGGGTGTCAGACTTGAGCTTAGCGAGACTGTTCATGATACCAGACATCATTCTCTCCATTGTAAGTAGGCCAAGGCCGCTTGTTCCTTCTGGCCGCCACAGATTGCTGTGGAGCCGGGGGAGGCTCGCCGGTGAGAAGCTTGGCCCATCGCCTTGCTGTTCACAAGCCCGTGATACGCCCTAAGACATCGCCTCGTAAACAACCAATTCTGAATTTAACAATTTCTTACTGATACGAATAAAGCAATAACCAAATCCTACCAGGCGGGTTACCGGTCATTCTTTCCGCAGCAAGGCCCGGCGCCTGTTCATCGCACGGACGCGGCTCGGCCCGACACTTGGCGCCAGGCGAGCCACACGACGTTCGCAACCGAGAGGATGAGCGGGATCTGCAGGATGACCACCGCACTGGGCCAGAACCACGCGAACACGAGGAATGGGCGGAAGAACGGCCGGTCGTAAAGGGGGCCGCAGCCACCGAAAGGGAGGCCGTCAGCGCCATTCGCAGCAGCGGGTCGAGACCGCGAAGCCGCCACGCCCGCCACGCGAGCGGCCCACAGCCAAGCGAGACCGCTGCCTGCGTCCCATAGCCACGGCGAGGCTGCCGCCTAAATCTCGCGGCCCGACGCAAGCAGGCAGATCCGCGGTCAAAGTGCCGTTTTGCCCCGGGAGCGCGTTGTCAGCGGGATTAGGCTAGTTGCTCCGGAACGCGATCAGATAGAATTGCCGATAGAGCTAAACACGGCGGTAAGATTAGTGCCAACGGTGGTGACTGCAGCAACGATGACGATAGCGATCAGAGCGGCAATCATGCCGTATTCCATCGCGGTCACGGCGCGGGTGTCGGACTTGAGCTTAGCGAGACTGTTCATGATACCAGACATCATTCTCTCCATTGTAAGTAGGCCAAGGCGGCTTGTCCACATGGCTGCCGCAGACCATCACCTTACTGTCCACATGCTTGTATACCCCCTGAGATATTTTCTCGTCTACAACCAGCTTTGACTCTTAACAAATTCTTTCTGATATGAGGTAGTAATAATAAAATCTTACGAGGCGGGGTACCGATCGTTCTCTCGCAGCAAAGCCCGGCGCCTGCTCATCGCACGGATGCGGCTCGGCCCGACACTTGGCGCCAGGCGAGCCACACGACGCTCGCCACGCTCGCAACCGAAAGGATGAGCGGGATCGGCAGGATGACCACCGCACCCGGCCAGAACCACGCGAACACGAGGAATGGGCGGAAGACCGGACGGGTCCGGGGCAGCAGAATCGCCACACAAGCCGCCAGGCACGGCATGTCGTAAGCATGAATCCACGGGGCCGCAGCCACTGAGAGGGCAGCCGTCAGCGCCATCCGCAGCAGCGGGTCGAGACCCCGCATCCGCCATGCCCGCCACGCGAGCAGCCCGCAGCCAAGCGTGACCGCCGCCTGCGCCCCATACGCCACCCCGAGGCTGCCGCCCAAAGACCGCGCGGCCATGAAGACGCTGGCGAAAATCTGCTGCGACGGGAGCCCGCGCCAGGGACTCTCGAGGTAGGCGGAAGCCAAGGGGCGGCTTCGGAACCAAAGGTCCGTCCAGGCCTCCATCCCGAACAGGAGGCCGGAGGCCACGGCGAGCGCGACAGACGAGGCGCCTGCGGCAAAGAGAATCCTCCAGCGGCCCGATGCAAGCAAGCAGATCGGGACGAGGAGCCCGAGTTGCGGCTTGATGACGAGAGCGCCCAGCAGGAGGCCGGCGATGACCGGCCGAGAGTCGACGAGCAGAAGGCCGCCGGTCAGCAGAGCCGCGGTCAAAGCGCCGTTTTGCCCGGTGAGCGCGTTGTCAGCGACCGCCGGGCTCGAGAGCACGGCGGCGCAGGCGGCCGCACCGAACCCGCCAAGCCGCAACGCGATCCAGAGCGCTGCCGGGGTCGCTGCCGTATAGAGGAGGAAGCCGGCAACCAATGGCAGTTTAGAGAGCGGGGCGGCAAGCAGCAGGAACGGGGGCGGGTAAGGCCAGATCTGATCGGGGAAGCCGGCGCCAAAGCGGCTGCGAAGGGCGGCGGAGTAGAGCGCCGGGTCGGTGAGGATGTCCAGCGCATGGGTCAGGGCGAGTCGCCCGGCCATCCAGAGCGCGGTGAAGTCCCGGGCAGCGACAGCGGTCCGGTCAGCCGTCAGCCCCTCGACGGGAACCACCCAGAGGATTGCGGCGCCGGCAGCCGGCGGCAGCAGCGCGACGATGATGACGGCTGCAATCCTGAGGCGGTCCATCGGATATGCCCCGGACGGCTCCATCACGTGCTGATTTCGAAACCGGCTGCGCATGTCTGACCTCTCCGCGGCTCATCGTGGTCCGTGATTGTCGGGCGATCGCTTTGGTTCAGGTCCGATCGTCGCGCAACAGGGTTTCAGTCGAGCACGAATCCCCTCCCATCCGGGGCCAGCGTGGTTGACACCTCCGTTATGCGCAGCCGCTGCAACGTAGCCTTTACGACCATCTCGCTGGCAAACTCCATGCCCGGCGAAGACAGGCCCAGCCGCAGAATTGCGTCGCGGTCAAAGCCGCGCAGGCCGCAATGGAAGTCTCGGCACTCGCTACGAAACAGCAGGCGGCCTACGCCGCTCAGCACGGGGTTACCGAGATAGCGGTGCAATGGTGGCATTGCGCCAGGCTGGATGCGGCCAGCGAAGCGGTTGCCCATCACAAGCTCTGACCCGGCACGGAGGCGGCTGAGGTACAAATCGAGCTTGCTGAAATCGTAACTGTCGTCGCTGTCGCCCATTATAACCCAGCGCCCGCGTGCGGCCTGTATGCCAGCAATCAGGGCGCTGCCATAGCCGCGCCACATGGACCACCCGCGCACCGAGCCGTCCTGCAATGCCTTGAGAACCGTCCGTGCTGCCATTGTCCGCGACCAGTATTTCCCCGACGATGCCAGCGCGGTCCAAAAAATCCTGTGCCTCGCGGATGCATGCCGGGAGGGTCACTGCCTCATTCAGGCAGGGCATCAGGATTGACAACTCGACAAGCCGATCCGTCGCTGCGGCACCTGCGGTCGCCTTGCCATCCCTGGGACGGCTGCGACCGCAGTCGTCTAACACGCATAGGTCAATGTCATGCTGGCCCATGTGAACAGAGTAGGCCACTCGAAGCGCCACAAATGTCAGGAACTGTCAAATTACGCGGTATTCCTAAGAAACGCTCACGTGTGGGATTTTGTCTCCGGCGATTACACCCCTGCGGGTGGACAGTTTCAAGCGGCTGTTTTGACCGTCTGCCGGCGGTGTTTGTCTTCGAACTGCGCAGGCCTGAGGTAGCCCAAGGCCGAATGTAGGCGTTTTGCGTTGTACACCTCGTCAATGAAGTGCGGAAGGTCGGCGGTGACATCCTCGAATGTCTCATAGGCGGCCAGGTAAACGGCCTCGACCTTCAGTGTTGTTGATGGCGGCCAGACTTCGCGTAAATCTGGCGCGTAATGCGGCTCTTGGCCACTTTCGATGATCAAGCTGCGAGCAGAAACCTCCGGCTGAGCAGGTCGAGGTTGGCTCGGCTATACATCTGGCGCTTGATGGTTTTCAGTCGGTTGACCTGTCCCTCAGTCGGCCCGTTGCTCCAGGCCAGCGCGACGCCGGCGCGCACGGCGGCGTAGTCGTCCGTCAGGCGCTTGGCAAAGCCTTGCAGCTGCCGGATTGTGCTGTCTCGTGCCCGTTGCAGCCATGGATCGAGGCGGTCGGGAGCATGGTCGCGGATCAGGCCGGTGAACTCTTCGGCGAGCGCGACCGCTTCGTCCA
>JAABUK010007473.1_pt1 | contig 15769 bp, 12 predicted proteins | sample 5559141 | NCBI WGS metagenome assembly JAABUK01 (sample SAMN10711869, study PRJNA513367) | rock metagenome | isolation source: Antarctica rocks | place: Antarctica: Victoria Land, Pudding Butte nord | collected 2016-01-03
CGCCACCGGGGTCAGTTGGTACGAGGCGAAGGCAAAAATCATCCGGGGAGCGATCCGGGCTTACATCGCCAAACCGCTGTACGTTCTTTCATGACTGCGTAACTCCTATCTACTTATAGAAAGCGACAAGATTAAAAGTCAAGCAATAACTCTAATAATTCATTCATTCAGCTCAATTTTTCGTCATGCCACCAAAATATTCAAATCTACTTGAAATCCAAAAAAAGAGATTCCGCGGGTCAGGCCGCCGCCCCGGGGGAGGCGTCGCCGCCGTTCTTCAGGGCTTCCCACTCCTCCCAGTTGTAGAGGACCTCGCGGGCCGAGCCGCTCTTGAACTCGCCGACGATGCCGTCCTCGGCCATGAAGTCGATCAGCCGGGCGGCCCGGCCGTAGCCGATCCCGAGGGCCCGCTGGAGCAGGGAGGTTGAGCCCCGGCCTTCGCGGATGATGACCTCGATGGCCGCCTCGTAGAGCTCGTCGCGGGCCTTGAGGGCCTCGCCGTCCTTGCCGCCCACCTTGCCGACATTGAGCTGGGTCAGCTCGCGGCTGAACTCCTGGGGGAACTGGGCGAGGTACTCGCAGACCCGGTTCACGTCCTGGTCCGAGGCATACGTCCCCTGGGCCCGGACCAGGTGCGAGGTCCCCGGGACGAGGAAGAGCATGTCGCCGTTGCCCAGAAGCTTCTCGGCCCCCATCTCGTCGAGGACCACGCGAGAGTCGTTCCGGTTGGTCACCTGAAAGGCAATTCGCGCCGGGAGGTTGCTCTTGATCAGCCCGGTGATGACGTCGACCGTCGGCTTCTGGGTGGCGAGGATCAGGTGAATCCCGGCGGCCCGGGCCTTCTGCGCCAGCCGGACGATCTGGGTCTCGACCTCCTTGCCAACCTGCGCCACGAGGTCGCCCATCTCGTCGATGATGATGACGATCGAGGGCATGAACTTGGGGAGTCGGTCCCATTCCTCGTCGTCCTCGGGGCGGAACCGGTGGTACAGCTCTTCCTGCCCGAGGGCATTGTACGAGGCGATGTTCCGCACCCCGGCGCGGGCGAGGTAGCCGTACCGCTCGTCCATCTTGTCGCAGGCCCAGGCCAGCAGGGCCTCGGCCTTCTTCATGTCGGTGACGACCGGGTTCATCAGGTGCGGGATCCGCTTGAACTGGGTCAACTCGACGATCTTCGGGTCGATCAGGATCAGCTTGACCTCGTCGGGCGTCCGGGTCATCAGGATCGAGAGGATCATGGCGTTGAGGCAGACCGACTTGCCCGTCCCGGTCCGCCCGGCGATCAGGAGGTGCGGCATGTCGGCGAGGTCGAAGGCCAGCGGGCTGCCCTTCACGTCGCGGCCGAGGAACAGGGGGATGCGGAACTTCTCCAGGTGCCCGCCGACGCCGTCGATCACCTCGCTGAGCCGGACCATCGTCCGGCGCTCGTTGGGGACCTCGATCCCGACCGTCGTCTTGTTCGGGATCGGCGAGACGATCCGCACGCTCGGGACCGCCAGCGCGATGGCCAGGTCGGTCGCCACGCTGTTAATCTTCGCGACCCGGAGCCCCGCCTCCAGCTCGATCTCGAACTGGGTGATGACCGGCCCGGTGTCGATCTGGACCACCCGGACCTGGCAGCCGAACTCCAGCAAGGTCTTCTCCAGGAGCATTGCCCGAGCGTGGATCTTCGCCTGATGCTCCTGGACCGGGACGGACGAGGCCGGCTCCAGCAGCTCGATTGGCGGCAGGTGGTATCGACCATCGGCCGAGACCGCCGGGACGCTCCGCTCGGGGACCGGCGCGATCGTCCGCGAGGGGATCGCCGCCATCGACTCCATCGTCGAGGGCGGGCGGGCCGCCAAGCCTCGGTTGACCGGCGGCGGCGCGAGCCGGGGGGTGGGCCTGGCGAACTCGGGAGAGGCGCCGAGCATCAACTCCGTCGCGAGCCGGGGCGGGATCGAAGGGATCGCCTCGGGCTCGGGGGCTTTCCGCCCGCGAATCAGGGCCCGGATCTCCTCAATCGGCCAGGTCAGCAGCAGGTCGTGGCAGAGCCCGAGGCCGATCAGGCCGGCGGCCGAGAGGATCAGGAGCATCCCGACCGGGCCGAACTGCCCGACGAGGAAGGCCGAGGCCGCCGCGCCGACGTAGCCGCCGGAGCCGACCGGGTGCGAGGCCGGATGGGCGGGGTCGAACTTCTGCGAGAGCGCCGCGCCGACCAGGACCACCAGCGCCAGCCCCGCCAGCCTCCAGGCCGGGTCGACCACCTTCCGGCGACGGAAGGCCAGCAGGTCGGCCACGACCAGCGCGAAGAGGACGAGGTATGAGGCCCGGCCGATCGAGGCTTGCAGGAGGTGGGCCAGCGTAGCGCCGACCGGCCCGCAGGGGTTGGCGGGCGGATCTTGAGGCGGCTGGACGGCGCTGCCGGGAGGGTCGGCCGGGTCGTAGCCGATCAGGCTGAGGGTCAGGAAGGCCACGGCGAAGAGCAATGCCCCGGCCCGGCCGTGGGTGGCCCATCGTCGGCGATCGATCATCGCGTCCCTCGGGTGGTCGCCGGGCGGTCCGGGCACCCCATCCCGGGCGGCGGGCCTTCGCAAGACGGCCGCGCGGCCCTTCCGCCTGGCCGGACCTCCAGGGAGATCGGCCGGCGAAGGGCGTCGACTTGCCAGGTTCCGGCGCGGGGGGAGGTCACCCCGCGCCGGTCGTGGTCATTCCGACGGTTGGGTCAGGTCGACCGTCCCGCCTTCTTCCTCCTCTGTCGCCTCCATCAGGTGGAGGTTGCCCGACATGTCGAGGAAGATCTTGTCCTGCATGATCTCCTGGATCACCGTGGACATCTTGTCCAGGCCACGGGCGTCGATCAGCGGGCGCGACCCCTGGTTCAGGGCGATCATCCGCTTCTGGATCAGGGTCGAGAGCTTGAACCGGCCGCCAACCTTGTTGACGATGTGCTCTTCCTTCAATTCTTCGAGCATCGGGCTTCAGCCTCCGCAGTGGTTCTCGGTCAAGATGGCGGCGAGTTCGTCGACGGCCCGGTCGAGGTCGTCGTTGGTGATCTGATGGTCGTAGCGGTCGGCCAGGGCGACCTCGCGCCTGGCGTTGGCGAGCCGAACCTGGATGGTGGCCTCGTCGTCGGTCCCCCGCGCCCGGAGGCGGGCTTCGAGGGTCTCGCGGTCGGGGGCATGGACGAAGATCAGGAGAGCCTCAGCCACCACTTCGCGGACTTGCAAGGCCCCTTGAACGTCGATCACGAGGACCACCCAGGTCCCCGCGTCGAGCCGCTCGCGGATCGGCCCGAGGGGCGTCCCGTAGAGGTTCTCGTGGACCTCGGCCGATTCGAGGAACCCGCCCCGGTCGCGCACGGCCTCGAATTCCTCGCGGCTCATGAAGTGGTAGCTGACGCCCTCGACCTCGCCCGGCCTTGGGGCCCGGGTCGTCGCCGAGACCGACCGGCGAAGCGGGAATACCCCCCGCGCCAGGAGGCGGTCGACGAGCGTGCTCTTGCCCGAGCCCGAAGCCCCGGAAAGGACAACGAGCCGGGCGGGATGCACCAGGGTTTCGGGGTCGGCTCCAGCCAAAGGTGAGGTCTCACGCGGGACGTCGGCGAAGGAGCCACATCGTTCAAGAATGAGCCACGGATGGAACACGGACGGGAGAAAGAAAAGTGCGTTTTATCCGTGTTCCATCCGTGTTCCATCCGTGGCTAAAAATTTTTTTCCGTCTGGTTTCCGGTCGGTCTCGAATCTCGAATGCGAATCACTCCACGTTCAGGATCAACTCGCGGATTTTTTCGAGGAGCCCTTTGATCTCGACGACGGCCCGGCTGATCTCGATGTCGTTGGCCTTGGAGCCGATGGTGTTGGTCTCCCGGCCCATCTCCTGGACGACGAATTCGAGCTTCCGGCCCGAGCTTTCCGGCTCGTCGATCACCTGGGCGTACTGGTCGAAGTGGGCGCGGAGCCGGACGACTTCCTCCGCGATGTCGGCCCGCTCGGCGAAGATGGCGACCTCGCGGACGAGGTCCTTCGGCTCGACCGTCGCCCCCTGGGCCTGCAAGAGCGCCTGGACCCGGTCGGTCAGCCGCTTCTGATAGGAGGCCACCACCTCCGGGCCACGACCGGCGACCCGCTCCAGGTGGCCCGAGGCGGCCCGGCCGAGGCTGAGCAGCTCGTCGGCCATGACGCGACCTTCCTCGGCCCTCGCCTTCTGGAGCTTGCCGAGGGCCTCGGCGACGGCGGCCGAGAGCGCGGGCCAGTCCTGGTGCGGGTCCTCGACGGCCTGCTTGCGCTCTTCGATCACGCCGGGGAGGCCCATCAGGGCGACGAGGTCGACCGCGCCGACACCGCCGGGGCTGAACTCGGCGAGCTGGGCCTGGTAGCTGCGGATCGCGACGGTGTTGAGCCGGTAATCCTCGGCCCGCTTCGGCCGGTCGACCCGGATCGAGAGCTGGACGGTCCCCCGGCGGATCGTCTCGCGGACGAGGCGTTCGAGGTCGGGTTCGAGGGCGCCATACGGGTCGCTGATCTTGGCGTTGAGCTTGAGGTGGCGGTTGTTCACCGTCCGTACCTCGACCACGACGGACCAGCGGTCGTCCTGGATGCGGGCCTCGCCGAAGCCGGTCATGCTGAGGAGCAAGGCGAAGGACCTCTGTCGTTGGGGAGGTGAAGCAACGCCCGGGCCTGGACTCGACGTTGACCCGGGCTTCCGGGCGTAGGGCAGGCGTCTGCCTGCCGTTTCACCGATGGGCCGGCAGGCTGAAGCCTGCCCTGCGTCAGATCAGGGCTTGGGGGCGTCTTTGGCGGGGGCGGGGATCGGGGCGGCGGCGGGCGTGGCGGTCGTCCCCTTGGCGGCCGGGACCGGGATCGGCGGGGTCGTGCCGATGCCGGTGGCCGGTGCGGCGCCCGGGGCGAGGTCGACCTTGGCCCCGGGGGTGCCGGCCTTGTCGAGGTCGACCTTGTTCGACGGGGTGAAGTCGGACCCCTTGGCGGCGGCGGTCTTGCCGGTGGTCCCCCAGGCGGAGGTCCGGTTATTGGAGATGACCACGAGGAGCATGTTCAGGGCGATCCAGATGGCCGCCGAGATCATGGTGACGCGGGTGAAGACGTCGCCCGCCTTGGATCCGAAGGGGCTGGAGCCGCCCGAGGCGCCGAAGGCCCCGGCCAGGCCGCCCCCCTTGCCGCGCTGGATCAGGACCAGGCAGATGAGGAACAGCGAGGTGAGGGCCAGGAGGATGTAGAGCAAGGCGGTGACGAACTGCACGGTCGAGGTCCTTCTGGGGTCCGAGGTCGGGGCGGCCAGCCTTCGGCCGCCCTTCCGGCTTCGACGATCAGCCCTTGCCCTTGGCGGTGACGGCCCGTCCGGCCTGGATGATGCCGAGGAAGTCGGCCGCTTTCAGGCTGGCCCCGCCGACGAGCGCCCCGTCGATGTCCGGGCAGGCCAGCAGCTCGGCCGCGTTGTCCGGCTTGACGCTCCCGCCATACTGGACGACGACCCGGCCCGCCGTCGCCTCGCCGAATTTCGAGGCGAGCTGGCGACGGATGAAGGCGTGGACCGCCTGGGCCTGCTGGGGCGTGGCGGTCAGCCCGGTCCCGATCGCCCAGACCGGCTCGTAGGCCAGCACCACGCCGCCCATCTGCTCGGGAGACAGCCCGGCGAGCGAGTGCTCGATCTGGCGGGCGACCACGTCCTCGGTCTGGTCCGACTCGCGCTCCGAAAGGGTCTCGCCGATGCAGACGATCGGGATCAGCCGGGCTCCCAGGGCCGCGACGAGCTTGCCGTTGACCAGTTCGTCGGTCTCGCCCTGGCCGTGCCGGCGCTCGGAGTGGCCGAGGATGACGTGGGTGCAGCCGGCGTCGACGAGCATCGCCCCGGAGGTCTCGCCGGTGTACGCCCCGTCGGGCTTGGCGTTCATGTTCTGGGCGGCCATGCCGATCGGCGAGCCGGCCAGGACGCCGTCGATCCGATCGAGGAAGACCGAGGGCGGGCCGATCGCGACGAGGACGTCGACGGCCTGGCCGACGCCGGCCTTCACCTCCTCGGCGAGGGCGACGGCGGCTGCGGCGGTGCCCGGGTTCATCTTCCAGTTGCCCGCGACGAACAGGGTGCGCATCAGACGGAGACCCCTTCGGAAGCGTCGATCGTCTTGCCCATGACCTCGGCCAGTTGCCGGAGCTCATCCATCAACTTGGCATACTGGACGGGCAGCAGCGCCTGGGGGCCGTCGGAGAGGGCCTTCTCGGGGCAGGAATGGACCTCGATGTGGACGCCGTCGGCCCCGGCGGCGACGCTCGCCCGCGCCATCGCCGGGATCAGGTCGGGCCGGCCGGTCGCGTGGCTCGGGTCGACGATGATCGGCAGGTGGCTCTGCCCCTTGGCGTTGGGGACGATCGAGAGGTCGAGCATGTTCCGGGTCGAGTCCTCGAAGCTGCGGACTCCGCGCTCGCAGAGGATCACCTGCTTGTTCCCCTGGGCCAGCACGTACTCGGCCGACATCAGGAGGTCCTTGACCGTCGCCGACATCCCCCGCTTCAGGAGGACGGCGGTCCGGGTCCGGCCGACCTCCTTGAGCAGGTCGAAGTTCTGCATGTTCCGGGCGCCGATCTGAATGATGTCGGTGTACTCGACGACGAGGTCGACCTGGCGGGGGTCCATGACCTCCGTCACCACCGGCATCCCGAATCGCTCGCCGGTCGCTTTCAGGATCTTCAAACCGTCCTCGCCCATCCCCTGGAAGCTGTAGGGGCTGGTCCTCGGCTTGAACGCCCCGCCCCGGAGGACGTTGGCTCCGGCCTCCTTGACCTTCTCGGCGATCTCGACGAGCCGGGCCTCCGACTCGATGGCGCAGGGCCCGGCGATCATCATCAGGTGGCCGCCGCCGACCCGCACCCCTTTGATGTCGAAAATCGAGTCTTCGGCGTGGAATTCGCGGCTGGCCAACTTGAATGGCTTGAGGATGGGCACGACCTGTTCCACCCCTTCGATGGCTTCCAGGGGCTCGGCCTGGAGCCGGTCCTCGTCGCCGATGACGCCGATGATCGTCCGCGAGACCCCCTGGCTGAGGTGGGGGGTGAACCCGAGCTCCTCGATCCTGGCCAGGACATGACGGATCATTTCCTGGGTCGGATGGGGCTTCAAAACGATGATCATCGTTCTTCCTTCGGCGAGCCAGGCCCGCCCGGCCTTTCGGGAGACCTCGGCCGGGCTCTCGCCGTCAGGGCTTGGTCGGTGTGTTGGTAAGTAATCGAGAGATTGTAACGAGCCGACAGCGAGCAGGGAAGTCGAATTTCCGTCGCATTCGATCCCGGGGTGTGATTGGGAACTCGATGGAAGTGAGCAAGGGTGGCACGGGTTGCGGTGCTCCCCCTCCCCCGGCCCGGCTTGGCTCGAACCACAGCCCGACGACCTTCACCGGGCGGCCCGACCGATCACGGGTTGGGGAGCACTTCAAACCCTACCTCCCCCGATGCCCCCGCCCGAGGCAACGAGTCGGCCCCGAGAATCCCTGGCCACACCCATCCAGGCCCGTCGACGAGTTCGGGGTTTCAATCTTTCAATCTCGTCGGCCGAAAAAATTTCGGGGGTGGCTTCCAAAACGTGGGGTGGTTCTGATACAATACATGACGTCTTTCTGTGATAAATAACTCATGATTTTTTGAACTGAATGCTTGGCCCGCCAAGGGATGGCGGAGCTGGGATCCGGGAAGAGGGCGGCTCGGAGTGGGTGGACGAATCGACCCGATCGCGTAAATCGTCACCCGGGAGCTCCGGGACGACGCCGGGCATAGGCGTCCGGGAAGCTGCCGCGTCCTCGGGGACCGGCATCGGACATGCAAGAATGCAGTTTCGCCCTTTCGTTCACTTTTGACAGGGAAGGAAGTTTGAATCGATGCGAAGATCCGTGATTTTTTGCGCGCTCCTGGTCCTGGCCTGCGGGGCGGTCGACGCCCGCGCCGGCTTCGATGTCAGCATCTCGGCCAGCGACACCAGGCAAGCCGACGGTTCTTATCTGTACTCGTACGCACTGATGAATGCGGCGACCAGCACCGTCTCGATCTCGGAATTCGACCTGGCCGTCAACGACCCGATCGGCCTCACGTCGATCACGACCCCGAGCAATTTCATCACCTTTTACAACCCCGGCGATACGTCCATCACGTTCACGGCCATTGATGGCGGGATCGCCCCCGGTTCGGTGGGTGTGTTCTCATTCATCAGCTTCTCGGGGCCCGGCATGGTGTCCGACCTGATCCGTGGGCTCGACTCGTCGACGTTCAACAACACCGACGTCTCCGGGATCGTCGTCGGCCCGGCGACCGTGCCGGAGCCGTCGAGTCTCCTGTTGTGCGGCCTCGGGGCCATCGCACCCCTCGGCCTGGCCCTCCGCTCCCGGTGGCGCCGCGAGGGCTGACCCGGTGGCCGTCGTCCTCGGACTCGGACTCGGGCTGACCGGTCCCACCCTCGCGTGAGCCACGGGCTCCCGGGGTGGGGTCGGCGGAACTCGGATCGCAACGATCGTCCCGACTCGTCATTCATCTTCGTTCGTCGGACCGACAAGGATTTCCTCCATGAAGCTTCGTCCCAAGCTGCTCGCCGCCTCCGGCCTGCTCCTCATCTCGATGGTGCCGATCGCCCCGTTGCAGGCGTCGGACCATGCGGACACGGCGGAGAATTACAACCGCCCCGGCGCGGACCTCTCCGACGTCTTCCTCTTCCCCAGCCCGACCGACAATAACAACGTCGTGCTGGTGATGGTCGTGCACCCCATGATCCCCGCCGGCCAGGGGACCGCCGTCGCGTTCGACCCCAACGTCCTCTATCAGTTCAAGATCGACAACACCGGCGACTTCGTCGAAGACTTGGTGATCCAGGTCCGCTTCCAGGGCGTCGGCGCCAACCAGCGGGCCGTGGTCTCCGGGCCGGCCCGGCCCTTCACGACCGGCACGACGGCGGTCTTCGGGCGGCCCAATGCCAAGACCGGCCCGATCAACACGACTTTCTCCCCGGCCCCCGGGATCAAGGTCTTCGCCGGCGGCCGGTCGGACCCGTTCTTCTTCGACCTGGAGCGCTTCAACGCGCTCCTGCCCGACCGGTTGACCCCGACCACCGGGCATCAGGTCGACTTCGCGAGCATCCTCGCCGCCGACACCCCGGTCGTGCAGCCGGATGGGCTCACCGGGTTCCGCGGGTTCCCCAATACCCCCAAGTTTCCCACGCCCCCGTTCGACCACATGGCCGCGAGCGACCAGCTGGCGACCCTCGATGTGCTCTCGATCGTCGTCGAGCTGCCCCGATCGGCCCTCGGCGGCAAGAAGGTCGCCCTCTGGGAGACGACCAACGTCGCCACCGGCGCCCCCGGCTTCCGGTTCGTCCAGCAGGACCGCCTGGCCAGGCCGGCGGCGAATGAGATCCAGGCCACCGTCACGGCCCGCCGCCACGAGGTCAACAACAAGATCAACCCCCCCGAGGACCGTGGCCAGCTCGGGAACGACATCCTGACGTTCATGACCAACCCGAACGGGGCGAACCGTTCGATCGACATCGCCAACGCCCTGGCGATGGTCCTGACGCCCGACGTGATGATCGCCGACCTCTCCAACATGACCGACAAGGCGTCGTTCCTCGGCGTCGAGACCGGGGGGTTCACCGGGGGCAAGTTCGGCGGCCGGGCCCTCTCCGACGACGTCATGGATATCAACCTGATGGCGGTCTTCGGCCCGGTCATCCCCGCGCTCGGGCTGGCGCCCGACGACGTCCGGGAACTCCCCCAGTTCGAGACCGACAACATCGGGCCGCATACCGACTACCAGATCGGCGCGCCCTTCCTCCCCGCCGCCTTCCCCTATCTCGGCAAGCCGCACTGATCGACTCGGTTCGTCTCGTGGATCACTCATCACCCCTCGGCGGTCATCCCGACTCGCCGAGGGGTTCCCCTTTGAGGAGCTAGCCATGAACCCGAGGAGTCGAGTCCACCGGGCCCGAAACTGGGCCCTCGCCGCGCTGGCTGCAACCGGATTGACCGGTCGAGGCGTCTCGTCAGGCCAGGAGCCGCCGCAGGCCTCGCCGACCACCCAGGCCGTCCCGGTCGCCACCGAGCGGACGCCGTACGACCCGGATCAGGTCCGCAAGACGGTCGCCTTCTGGCAGGCCCAATCGGGCCGAGACGCCCAGGGCGCGATCGCGCTCCGCGAACTGGCCGCCGCCTACCTCTCCCTGCAACGCGAGACCGGCGACATCGCCGACGCCGTCCGTGCCGAGGACGCGGCCCGCCGGTCCTTGAAGGTCCTCTCCCGGGGCAACTCCGGCGCGGCCACCCGGCTGGCCAGGGCACTCCTGGCGCAACACCGGTTCCCCGAGGCACTGGCGATCGCAACGCTGATCGCCTCGGGCGACCCGCAAGGTTCGAGGCTGGTCGCCGACATCCAGCTCGAACTGGGCGACTACGACGCCGCGAGGAAGGCGCTGGAGGCGGTCCCCGCCGAGTCGGAGGACATGAACTACAAGGCCCTCCGCGCCCGGTTCGAGGCGATCGACGGCCGGCCCGACCAGGCCCTCCGGCTGATGAAGGAGGCGCGAGCCCTCGCCGACGAGCGGCCCGACATGCCCGCCGAGGTCGTCGCCTGGTACGGCACGATGGTCGGCCACATGCTGATCGACTCGGGGCAGCTCGACGAGGGGGAGAAATCCTGCCACGAGGCCCTGAAGGTCTTCCCGCGCGATTACCGGGCGATGACCGGCCTGGCGGAGGCCGCGACCTGGCGAGGCGACCATCAAGGGGCCGTCGACTGGGGCCTCAAGGCCCTCGCGATCTCCGCCCAGAATCCGGAAGCCCTCCGCCTCGTCGGCGAAGGCTACGCGGCGATGGGCAAGCCACACGAGGCCGATGAGCAATACCGGCGCCTCGAAGCCCTGGCCCACTCGTTCCCGAGGATTTACGATCGCCACTGGCTCCTCTTCTGCGCCGACAACGACCGCCACCTCGACGCGGCGCTCGCCCTGGCCCGCAAGGACCTGGAACTCCGCCACGACATCCACGGCTACGACGCCCTGGCCTGGGCCTGTTACAAGAAGGGGCTCCTCCCCGAGGCCGGTCGGATGATGGAAGAGGCCCTGGCGCGAGGCACCCAAGAAGCCCCGCTCTTGCAGCACGCCGCGACCATCGCTCGGGCTCTCGGCGATCGAGGCCGTGCCGACACGCTCCTGGCCCGCGCCCGAGTCCTCAACCCCTACCTCGTCAAGGCGAGCGAGGCCTCCCCGGCCGCGAAGTGATCCGGGCTCACCCGGTCCGGCGAGGTTCGATCGAAGGGCCCGTCCCGTCGGGCCGATCCGCCTGACTTGTCAGGTGATCGGCCCGCGCGAGCCGGCCATCCAGGGGCACGCGGATGACGCTGGGGGCCGACGCCGGGCTCGGCATCGAGCCGACTCATCGCGTCACACAGGGACCGCCCGGCGAAATCCGAGACCCGGGGCTGCGGATCTCGGTTTGGGTCCGCGGGTTCGGGACAGCCCGTCAGTTCGCGGCCGGCTCGCGTCGGCGGTCGGAGCCCGACTGGAGGGCGGCGAGGAACTCGAGGGTCGGCACGAGGTAGGAGGCGAGCGAAGGCTGGGCGATCGCCCAGGCGGTCGCGTCCTCGCGGGCGACGTACCTCGTCCGGCCCGACTCCTTGACGCGGGCGACGATGCCCCGGTCGACGAGGAAGAGCAGGAGCGAGACCCGGCGGGCGAGCGGGGCCTTGGACCAGTAGGGCGAGGCGGAGAGCTCGTTCTCCAGGTGGAGCCCGGAGAAACGAAGGGCTTCGGCGATCAGGGCTTCGAGATGCTCGTCGTTCCGGTGACGGCGGAAGTGGGAGAGGCTTCCCGTCCAGAGGCGGGAAAGCTCGCGAACCGATGAAGCGAACACGGGTGAGGTCGGCCCTTCGAGGAAGAGAGAGATCCCGGGAGCACGCGGCTTCGGGATTCGATCGAGGCGGGTTTGTCTCCCCATCATACGAAGACCGGCAAGGGTCGGGCCAACGAAATCCGCCCGAGCCGCAAGATCAACGCCCGGCGATTCGCTTTGACAGGCCCCCGGCGTTTCATTAAGGTGCGAGGGACGATCGTACGGCCCGAGGCGGGCCCAAACCAACCATCAACCGCGATTTCCGAGCGAACCGGCCGCTCGCGGCGGCCTCGCCCCACGGATGCAACCCTCGACATGTTCCAATCGCTCGCCAGGCTGGTCAACACGAGGGGATGGATCATCGTCCTGGCCTGGGTTGGCGTCACCGCCCTGCTCTTTCGCATCGCGCCTTCGTGGGATTCGGTCAGCAAGGACGACGACGTCGGCTTCTTCCCGAAAGGGTATCCGAGCGTCGTCGGCCAGGACCTGCTCAAGAAGGGGTTCCCCCGGGACGTCGCCAGCTCGCAGGCCGTGCTCGTCTTCGAGCGGACCGGGGGCGACCTCCGCAGGCCGGATTACGACTACATCGCGGCCCTCTCCAACCGGCTGGGCAAGGTCAAGCTCGACGAGCCGAAGCTGGGGATCAAGCAGGTCGTCGACTACCGCGTGCCGGTCCTCGGCCCTCGGCTGATCAGCGAGGCGGGCCGCGCGATCGGCGGCGGCCCCGGCCAGGCCTCGCTCATCATCGTCTCGCTCAACGGCACCTACATCGCCAAGCAGACGAGGCAGGCGATGGACCGGCTTCAGGAGATCATGGAGGGGTTCCGGAAGCCGCCCGAAGGGCTGGCCGTGACCATGACCGGCTCGGCCGCCGTGGGCCGCGACATGAACCGCGCGGCCAGCTCCAGCGTCTCCAAGACCACCTGGGCGACGATCTCGCTGGTCGTCATCATCCTCCTGATCGTCTACCAGTCGCCGCTCCTCGCCCTGCTCCCCCTGATCACGATCGCGCTGTCGGTGGTGGTCTCGCTCAAGTTGATCGCCTCGCTGACGCTGATCGAGGGCCTGCGGTTCCAGGTGATCAACATCACCGATATCTTCGTGATCGTCGTGCTGTTCGGGGCGGGGACGGATTACTGCCTCTTCCTGATCGCCCGCTACCGCGAGGAGCTGGCCCGAGGACGGACCAACGAGGAGGCGCTCCGCGAGGCGATCGAGCAGGTCGGCGGGGCCTTAGTCGCCAGCGCCGGGACGGTGATCGTCGGCCTGGGGATGCTCTGGTTCTCCAGCTTCGCCAAGATCCAGTACACCGGCCCGGCGATCGCGCTGAGCCTGGCGATCGGCCTGCTCGCCTCGCTGACCCTGGCGCCGGTCTTGCTGCACTGGCTCCGAGGCGCGGTCTTCTTCCCATTCCGCCCGCCCCACCACGAGAAGGGGGCCGACCCCGAGCAGGAAGGGCTGGCGCAGGTCCCGCTCTCGGCGACCTGGGGCAAGATCGCCACGGTGGTCATCCGTCGGCCCGGCCTGATCCTCTCGGTGAGCCTGCTCGCCCTGGCCCCGTTCGCGGTCCTCGGGGCGCGGACCTCGTCCAACTACAGCCAGTTGACCGACCTCAGCCCCGACCAGCCGAGCATCATCGGCTCGAAGATGATCCGGCGTTACTTCCCGGCCGGCGAACTCGGTCCCTCGACCATCCTGATCGAGCACCCCAAGATCGATTTCCGCTCCGAGGCCGGTCGAGGGGCGATCGAGTCCCTGAGCAAGCAGTACGCCGCGCTCAAGAACGTGGCCGAGGTCCGGTCAATCTCGCGGCCGCTGGGGATCTCGCCCGAGAGCTTCCAGGAGCGCCTGGCCGACCGGGTCCGCCGCCCGTTCGTCGACCCCCGGTACGTCTCCACGGCGCCGGTCGCCGCCGCCGACCTGAACCACATCACCCGGCTCGACCTGATCTTCCACACCGACCCGTTCTCCGACCCGAGCCTCAAGGCCCTGGAGGAAGTCCGACGGATCACCCGCGAAGCGGCCTCGCCTGGCGGGCAGCTCGCCGGGATGGCCCTGAGCGGGATGGCCGGGTCGACCTCGATGGTGGCCGACCTCCGCGAAGTGACGACCCGGGACGAACAGCGGATGTACTGGATGGTGACGCTGGGGGTCTACGTGATCCTGGTCGTCTTGCTCCGCCGCCCGTTCATCTGCCTCTACCTGATCGCCACGGTCGTCCTGGGCTACCTCGCCTCGCTCGGGATCACCGAACTGGTCTTCCGGTCCTTCCACCAGGGGCCCGGCCCCTGGGTCGGCCTCGACTGGAAGGTCAGCTTCTTCCTCTTCGTGATCCTCGTGGCCGTCGGCGAGGACTACAACATCTTCTTGATGGCGAGGGTCCTGGAGGAGGAGAAGAAGTACGGGCCGATCGAGGGGACCCGGCAGGCCGTGATGCATACCGGGGGGATCATCAGCTCTTGCGGCTTGATCATGGCGGGCACCTTCGGCTCGATGCTCACCGGCAACCTCACCGCGTTGAAGGAGCTGGGGTTCGCGCTCGGGCTCGGCGTGGTCCTCGACACCTTCATCGTCCGGCCGATCCTGGTCCCGGCCTTCATCGTGCTGATCTACCGCCACCGGGGGGCGGTCGGCCTGCCCGACGATCCGATCGTCCACGACCCGGCCGAGGTCGGGACCTCCTCGGCCTCCTGACCCTTGCTGGGGGCGACTCGATGCGTCGGATCGCGATCCTTGGTGGGCTGGGTCTGGTCCTCGGGGGCCACCCCTCCTCAGGCCAGGAGGTCGACCGGGGGAAGGCCGAGGCAACCGCCGCGGGCCAGGCGGCGGAGGCTGATCGGCTCTACAAGCTCGGCGAGTGGGGCCCGGCGATGGCGCTTTACCAGGCTGAGCGGGCGTCGCGTGCCGCCCTGGGCGACCTCCGCTACGAGGCTTACGCTCTCCGCGCCATCGGCCTCTGCCGGGCCGAACTCGGCGACGACGAGGCGGCGATCGAATCCCTCCGCAAGGCCCGCCAGCTCGACCTGAAGCGCGACGACCCGGGGTACGCCGGCTTCGATCTCTTCTTGATCGCCCAGGCCGAGTTGCGGCTCAACCGGGCCCCGGACGCGATCATGACGCTCGGCGAGGCCCTCCCCCTACTCTCGCAAGCCGTCGACCGCGACCACGAGGCCGACGCCCGGCTCTCGCTGGTCCGGGCCCTGGTCGGACTCGGCCGCGCCGAGGAGGCCCGGCCGCACGCGAAGCGGGCCATCGCGCTGGCCGAGGGCCTGGACGACGCCTGGCGACTGGCCGACGCCTGGGCGTCGTCGGGCCAGGTCGAAGGGTCGATCGGCCGCCACTCGCTCGCCCTCGAACGGTTCGCCGACGCCCGCGAGCTGTTCGAGCAACAGGGTCGGGCCGCCGAGGCCGCCTGGATGGAGACCGTCTCCGGCTCGACCTTGCTCTTGCTCGGACGGCCCGACCTGGCCCTTGCCCGGTTCGAGGAGGCCGCCAGGCTCCATGATCACCTCGACGACGGCGGCTCCCTGTCCGAGGACCTCGCGGCCGTCACCGGGCTCCAGCTCGACGCGAACAAGCTCCCCGAGGCCCTCAAGGCCGCGACCCGCGCCGTGGAGAAGGCCCAGGAAGCCGACGATCGACCGAGAGAAATCGAGGCGAGGGTCCGGCTGGCCCAGGTCCAGGGCCGCCAGAACGACTGGCCCGCCGCCGCCGCCACCCTCGACGAGGCCGTCGGCTTGATCCGCCAGGTCGCCCGCGACGACCCCGCCGAACAAATCCGCCTGCTCCTGACCGCCGCCGACGTTGACCGCCGCGCGGGGCTCGGGGCCCGTTCCACCGCCCGCCTCGATGCCGCGATGAAGCTGGCCGAAGATTCGAACCGAATCGACCTCAAGGGGGTCGTCGAGGAATCTC
>JAABUK010007474.1_pt1 | contig 15769 bp, 8 predicted proteins | sample 5559141 | NCBI WGS metagenome assembly JAABUK01 (sample SAMN10711869, study PRJNA513367) | rock metagenome | isolation source: Antarctica rocks | place: Antarctica: Victoria Land, Pudding Butte nord | collected 2016-01-03
CATCTCCACTGTTATTTCTTTGCTATATTCATGCAACAAAGCCACTTCGAATCTAATAATATTTACCATTGAATTGTAAGATAAGTTCACAGTTGAACGCTAAAAGACTTTACTACTGCAAGTATTTTAAAGTTAATATCTACACATTAACTTTTTACAAAAGCCTTCCTACCAATTCGGACTTTGTATCAAACTCGGGGCATTCGAAATCTCACTCGAAACTAAAGGCCAGAAATAATTCTTAGCAGTGAAAACCCTATCCTCAAGTTTGAAACGTTGCATCTTATACTTCACACCACTTACATCCAAAGTTCCGCTGGGGTCAGCAACAGGCCTCATACCGTGTGCATACCTTTGCGTTCTAGGGTAAGGCCATACCATAGGAGGATTAGGTGAGGCTTTATATGCGGCTTCCCTTGCCACTTCTTCAGGAGAATCCGGTTCTAAATTCCAGCGAGCATAGAAGTAGCGCTTGTTTTCGTAGAAATGCTCCACACGACGCTCTCTCTGGATGTATTTATGAAGCTCATTCTGTGTCAATCCGGGAGGAACGGGAGCCATGAATGACCGGGCACGCAGCGCATTTAAGATAGTATAAATTTCAGCACTGGGACCGGAATACTTGTTCATTGCTTCGCAATAGATCAACTGTATTTCCGGGAGACGGATTGAAGGAAAATGTAAGGGCCAGTTTCCGCTTCTTTTCCAGTCTTCATGATAAAATTTGCGCAGGTAATATCCGGTTGAAGTAGCATTACTTGCACCGATTTTATCTGCACCGGTAGCCGTGTTTATAATCTTTGATTGGTAAGTAGCTCCATGATACATAACATCGGAATAAAAACGTGGATCGCGTTTTTCGTAAGGCTGATTTTCATCCCAGCCCATAGCTTTTGCTTTAGGATCATAGGTTGCATATCCATAGCCATCGTTACCGACAAACTCATATTCATCTACCTGCTCCTGTATTGGTTGCAGGCGTGAAGCGCCACCAAAAGAAGGAGGGATATGGTCACCCTGCCAGGATTCTGCTTTATTATTGGTTATGATCAGGAGCCACTCCGCCTGAATAGCGACAGTACTGATATAAATCTGCTTGATCCTTGCATAAACCTTATTGTTACTTTCAGCCTGAAAGTCGCTTGCATTACCCATATATAAATTGTAACGCGGAGCCCCGTTATTTGTAAGATCCATCAAGGCTTTAGCTGCATTAGCTGCCAGCTTCCATTTTTCCTTATCATAGGCAGCGTATGCCTCTTTACCAACGCGGGTATCGCTGCCCGGTAGTTTGCCACCGTTGTACAGCGGGCTTGCATTCATATAAAGCACGATTGCTTTCAATGCCATAGCTGCACCTTTATCTATTCTTCCAAATTCAATATCCCGGTGACGGGCCGGTAATTGAGCAATGGCAAAGTCAAGATCTACCATTATTTTTTTTACAAATTCCGGCCATGACTGACGGACAAACTTTTCTTCGGCTCCTAAATCAGCAACATAATCCATGTAAACAATGTCTCCATACCACCGCGCTGCCAGCCAATGAAAATATGCACGAAAGAAATGCGCTTCTGCCACACGATTATTCAGATCGCCGGGTTGCAATGGATTATCAGGCGATTTATATTTTTCCACGTTTGTGATAAATACATTCGCTTTACGGATGGAACCATAATAATCAGCCCAGTAAATGCCGTTTGATTTAGACGGTAATCCAATAGAGGGACCAAAGCTTCCAAAGTTAAACTGGTCAGGAATGGCCGCCTCTACCTGAGTTCCTTTTGTTTCGTCGGTAATGCCGGACATTGAAAAGTCATTAAGTGTAACGATTCCTTTGTCGCGATCGCGCATTTCCCGGTACAATTTATTGGCTTCACCATTAACTTTATCCCAATTAGTAAAGACTTGTCCTTCTGTTATTTTGTTATCAGGCGACCTGTCCAGGAATTTACTGCAAGAAGTAGATAGTAAAATAAAGCTGAGGGTTATTAAGGAAATATAATTTTTCTTTTTCATAATTAAGCTGGTTAAAATGTTACGTAAACACCAAAATTTACAACTCTTTGAATAGGGTACCAGTCGCCGACTGGATTGGATTCAGGGTCTATATCGAACTTCAACAATTTGTCCCAGGTTAATAGGTTAAGACCCTGCGCATAAAAGCGGGTCTTAGTAAAACCAAACCTTTTCAAAAGGGTGGTAGGAATGGTATAGCCAAATTCCAAACTTTTCATCCTCAGGTAAGAACCATCAGTAAGAAAAAGTGAGCTATTTGGGTTTTTATTATTTACATAGGTACCATAATGTAAAGCAGGATAGGTTGCTGTGGCAGCTGTTGCAGGAGTCCAGCGATTCATATGTAAAGGCTTCACCCTACCTATAATATCCTGGCCATAAGTGGGGAAGTCGTAGGCGTTAGCATCTGTTAATTGAACGCTGGTATGAGTAGAGCCCTGGAATAATAAACTTATATCAAACCCTTTATAAGAAGCGCCCATTGGAATACCGAACTGGATTTCAGGATTACGGGGATTTCCAATGGCAACCCTGTCTTCCTGGTCCGTAATCTGGCCATCGCCATTCTGATCTTTGTAAACAGCATCACCCGGAATCATCTTACCCCATTTCTGGTAAACCTGGGCATTTAATTTATCAGCTTCTGCCTGATCTGCAACAAAATGATCAAATATGTAATCAAATTGTTCACCAATACGTTTGCCTGTACGTGAAGCATATGAAACAGATTTACCATTAGGAGCGAAACGATCCACTTCGTTTATGAATACAATTTTATTACGGGCGAATGAAAAATTTGGCTTGATATAGTAACTGAATTTTTTTCCGATGTTATCTGTCCAGCCGATTTCCAGGTCTATCCCGTGATTGTCAACAATTCCAAGATTTATCTGCGGAGAACTTTGTCCTACTACAGCAGACAGGTTCCTGGAGCCGTTAGTTCCTGGTTGAGTTAGGATGTCATAACGATGTTCGGTAAAAACGTCCGCGGAAAGGTTTAACCTGTTTTGAAGTGTCCTGAGTTCAATGCCGATATTTGCTTTTCTAGCTTTCTCCCAGGTTAATAAAGGGTTGGCAAGTGCGCCTTCAAATACTCCTGCGGGAACTCCTGAATTAAGATCGGTGCCCAGGTTATAAGTATCACCGTTTACATTAAAGAATTGAAGGTATCCAAACCTTTCACCAGGAAGCTGATCGCTACCTACAAGGCCATATGATCCCCTGATTTTCAAATAATCTATAGCAGATGTCTTCTTCATAAAGTTTTCGTTACTAATTACCCAGCCTGCTGCTACCGCCGGAAACAAGCCAAAGCGTCGCCCTTTGGCAAAGTTTTCAGAACCATTGTAAGCTGCGTTTACTTCAAAAAGATATCTTTCATCATAGTTATAAGTAGCACGAAATGCCAATCCCTGGTTGGTAAAAGGAACATCGTTCTGGTAGACACGTTTTTGTTGCTGCCCTAATAAGAGCCCGGTAACATTATGATTGCCAAAAGCCCTGGCATAATTCAAAGATGCCTGTACGTTATTTTTTCGTTGGGGAGGGGGAGTGGATGCATTAAACCCATTATTCATGGTGTTGTTCTCCACACGGCGAGGTGAAGCATATGCACCTGCATAGTGACCGCCATTCATAAATACATCGACACCAGCTTGAGGATAGAAAGTGGCATAGCCACCGTATTCCCTATAACCTTCTGATTCATGAGGAATGGTTCTGTCAATAGTATTACCAGACTGGATATCGTAAGAGAATTGAATATCAAACGTCAATCCCTTCGTGATAAAATCAAGCTTATGTCCTAAAGCAAAACTTCCATCCATAAATGTTTTATACTCATCGATAAATCCTGAATAAGCTAATTCACCCAATATATTATAGCGATACAATTGTGATCCAAAAAGCAATCCCTCGGGATGTTTTGCGATATAAGCCTTGTTTGCTGCATTATCGTTGTTTTCCAGTATTATGGGATAGATGGAAGGTTGTGTATTTGCGATATTAATGGCTCGTGCAGCGGTAGTTCCTGGCGCAATCCTGTTTTGTATACGGCCACCGAGGTTCAGTTTCGCATAAAAATTATCAGTAATATTAATATCGATATTTGATCTGAAATTATACCTTTTAAATACCGCATTGGTATTGCGCGGGCCCATGTCAGTATGTTGATAATTACCATTCTGATTAGTATAACCAGCTAACACAAAATACTTAACCGATTTATTTCCTCCCTGGATGTTCATGTTATAATCCTGTTGCATACTTGGTTTGAAAGCATAATCAAAAAGATTGACATTATAGCCCAGTCCATCAGAGTTGTCTCCTTTTGCTTTTCTATAGTTGTCGATCTGTGCAGGTGTGAAAAGGGCAGCAGTTGTATTTGGATTATCATTCAACCTTGCTTCATTATAAAGCATTGCGTAGTCTGCTGAACCCAGGTACTCGGGAAACTTAATCGGGGACGAAACACCATCAGATGCTTTAAAGGTAACAGTTGCTTTATCCATTATTTTTCCCCTGCGGGTTGTTACCAGTATTACACCGTTCGCACCCCTTACTCCATATACGGCGGTTGCTGAAGCATCCTTTAAAATTGAAAATGTTTCTACTTCTTCCGGATTCAGGTATTGAAAGTCTCTTTCAATTCCATCAACGATTACAATAGGTCTTTGGGAATTATTACCAGTATTATAGGTTGATATGCCTCGGATAAAAATTTCACTCTGGTCAACACCCGGTTCACCACCGGCAAACTGGTTAACCATCAAACCCGCCATCCTGCCGGCCAGTGCATTCGATAAGTTTGTTGTAGGAGACTGCCTGAGTTCAGAAGTTCCTATTGATGTGATCGCTCCAACAACTGATACCTTTTTCTGGGTTCCATAACCCACAACAACCACATCATCCAGTGATGCTACCGCTGAGTTTAATGTAATATCAAGAGCGCCGCCATTGCTTTTAACAGGCAATGTTTCTGTTTTAAAACCAACATACGTGAAGCTTAACACACCATTCTCCGGAGCGGAAATAGTAAAATTTCCATCTATGTCTGTACTTACGCCACCTTTTGTTCCCACTATTGAAACCGATACCCCGGGAAGTGCCTTACCGTTCTGATCTTTTACTGTTCCTTTCACGATAATAGGAGGAGCGGCAGGAAGATTGTTGGCAATTTTCAATCCTTCTTTTCTATTTGCATTTCCATTAGCATTTACCTGCAAGCAGGCGGCAAATAGTAAAACAGCTGTCAGTTTCATGACAAGCAATGTTTTACCGGTTATTACCATTGCCTTGCTTCGGTATGGTAATGAACATTTTTTTTTCATACGTTTGTTAAGTTTTGGTTTTAAGATTTATTGTGATAATAAACACGATAAGCTATTTAAGTATGTAATCTTTCATGAGTTGTTTTTAATATATGATGAATTGAAGTTCGATAGAAGTGCTTAAAAGCGTATTTATCTCCGGCTGCATCTTTTGAAAGCAGGATGTAAGCATTATTTGTTGAATGATCGGACAAACAGTTAGTGGTTTGGGATGGTTTAAATAATGGAAGTGACTAAGTTAAGGATTTAATTCATGTTGTTTAACAATCAGTTAAAAAAAATGCTGCAATAATCAATTACTGCTTCCTGTAGTTCCGGTATTGCTAACGAAAGCAATTTTTTTACTGTCGGGCGACCATGATGGAGTATTCATACTACCTTGTCCACCATACACATAAGCCAAAACTTTTATATCCCCTCCGGCAAATGGCATCATACGGATATACACATGCTTATATGGCGGATGCAAACCAGGTGGCACCTCTTCTTTTAAAAACGAAATGAAAGCAATCCATTTTCCATCCGGTGAAATATGCGCGAACCAATTATTGAACCCGTCATTTGTTACCTGTTCCTGATCTCTGCCATCTGGTTTCATACGCCATATCTGCATGGAGCCCGAACGTACAGAATTAAAATAAATGTATTTACCATCAGGAGTGTATTCAGGGCCGTCATCAAGTCCCTTGGTATTTGTAAGCCTCACTTCAGCACCACCTGAAACAGGAACTTTATATACATCAAATTCACCATCGCGCTGGCCGCAAAAAACAAGCGACTTACCATCTGGCGACCAGCCATGCATGTACGACGGACCTCTTGGTGTTACCTGCTTTGGCGACCCTCCGGTAATAGGTACGGTATAAATGATGGAGCCACCAAGTTCCTTAACATTGTTGCTTAATGCCAGCATTTTTCCATCAAAAGAAATCACATGGTCATTATTGTTTCTTGTAACTGTGTCGGTATTTATAGCTGTAGCCTTTTTTGAGGCCAGGTCAAAATTGACCATGATACCTTTAGAGTCATTATAAATTAAACTTCGGCCGTCAGGGGTCCAGTTAGGCGCCTGGATAGAGTAAGGTACCTTATAGATCACCTCACGCTTTCCTGAAGCCACTTCCACAACTTCAAGGTTACTGCTCAACGACATTTGAATGTTAGTTTCCGCATCGTCTTTATGCGGAATTGTAATACTTACATTACTAAACACACCGGTTTCCAGTACATCTGCATTATGAGATCCTACAAACAATCCTACATATACTTCATCACCTAAATTAATCCCTGATATGGTATCAGTAATAAAAGGATGACCATATATGGCTGCCCTCATAATATAGGTATTACCCTTTCTTTCCAGCTGCAGGATATTGGCTTTAGTCATTTTCATTTTTATCTCTTCAGTCTGAGCGCCGGCTGTTCTTCTGAATTGAAGAGAAGTAAGCCCATCACCATGTTCTACGGCATTTACATGGGGAGAATTGCCGTCAAGGGATTTACGTACCATCCACCCTGCTTTTTTATGATAGTCAACCCATGTTCCAAGAAACTCCGCTTTTGTGTGAAGTATAAAATCACCTTTTATTTTTTTCCAGGCATAATGAAATTCATCATGGTCGGCCCAAACATTAGTACCAGAGCCCGAAATAATATACTGATCTGTTTGAGCAATGTAATTGCTAACGCCAGGTTTTACATTGGTGCCGATATCACCATAGCCATCAAAAATACCAACTGCCTGCTTCTGTGCAAAACAAGCAAAACAAAGCAGCAGGGAGACAGTAAGCATTAATGAATGAAGTAAATATGTTTTTTTCATGTTGAAAGCATTAATTATAATAATGGTTATTGTTAATTTAATGTCGGTGATTTAAGAAATAGTGTTATGACCTTTTAATTTTGAATCATGTTTAATCTAGATGATATTTCTATGGTCAATGTCATCAATTTATAGTCATGTTTGGTTTAGAGGATGACCTAAAAAATTATTTAGTATTTAAATTTTTTAAATCTCCAACAAGAGGGAACGACCTGTGAGGTTTCTAAAAACCTCACAGGTCGTTCCCTCCGTTTGGTCTGTTGTAACCAGTTGGTAACTTCTTCCAGTCAACAGCATTCACAGGTAATTTATGAATTTTTAATTACCGTTTTATTAATAGTTTTGATAAACCTGAATACGCTCTCTTCATTGTCGTCATAATCCAGCAATTGTTTATTTTCCGAATATAAAAACATTGCAGGATATTTTTTAGGTTTAAACTTTGTGATAAATTGATACAGATTATCCTGTAACAGCAATACATTTTTCTGCTCTTTCAGTTGCCTGCCATATTTAGCTATAAACAGGTTTATATTATCAGGTTTATCCATAGAGATGAGATACAGCGATGCTTTTTTAAATGACTGGTAATGCTCATTTATATAGGTAATGGTACGTTGGCAATGTTCACATCCCGGATCAAAGAAGAGAAAAAATAATATTTTACCTTTTGCTACATCTTTTTCTGTAAACGGACTATTATCAAGCCTGAAGAATTTAAATTCGGGCAGCGTTAGAGCCGGTATTTGGGCAGATACTCCTGCAGCATTAAACGTAATTAAAAACATCAGATACAAAATACGCGGCGTCATTTTAAAAATGTTATTATTGAACATTGAGGGATATTATTGAAAAAGAAGACCGGGTTATAGGTTTATGATATTGTTTTATATTTCAAATTCCCTAGTCAAAAAAAATGTATTTCCTGAATTATTTAATTGAATTATATATTTTTATTTATTTAAATATTAGCAATTACGGAAAACCTCATTTTTAAACGTACATTTACGATACGTATTAATATAAGGTTTACATGATTATCCCGAAGTTAAAATTTAAAGTAGATACGATAAATAATTCGCTCCGAAATTATTCCTTATGTCTTATTAAAGAGGAGTTATTATCAGAAGCTATCAAAAAAGATGAAATTAATGCCGCTGAGATTTCAACTTTGATTATTGAAAATGAAACCGATCTTGAACGTGCAGAAAGGCTTTTAAACATTGCAAAAAGTCATCGCCTGAATAAAGACTCCTTATTCTTGCTTCAAAAATGTATGGAAATAAATGCTTCAGAAATTATCAAGTTTATAGTTAACCACAACCAAAAACAAATAATTTATACTTTAAAAAGAAATGGTTTTAAAAACCGCAGGTATCAATTTCAAATATCCAATAACGGCAGGTTAAGTGTGTTTTTAGTATCGTGTTAAGCATAAAATCTCTTATTAATAGCTGTCAGCAGTTAGGAAATCAACATCAGTATTCTCCTGACACTGATTGCTGAAAGCTGATAGTAAAAGTGTTATTGTTTCACAAAGAAATTATCTTTTATCCCACCAGACTTTTGATATATAGCTATCGCCATTAGACATCCTTGCTGATGCAGTCTTGTAATTTTCTGTATTAAGCAATGCTTCCCTTGAAGAATAAATAGTACGACGTGGAATGGTTCCATTTGTTGAGCCTGCAAAAGGTCCGGGCTTTAAAGTGGGATAACCCATTCTTCTCCATTCAATAAAAATGCTTCATAGGAACGACCGAATAACTGTATCCACTTCTGCGTGCCAATTTTCTCCAGTTTCTGTTCTTTACTCAACCCGGTGAAGGAAAGCTGATCAGCAAAGTTTGCAGGAACAGTGGTTATATTATATGGATCCTGTGCCAGTGCGGCTCTTAAACCATCCTGGTAAAAACCCTCGGCCTTATCAGCAGTAGAGCCCCAACCTTCCAGCGCTGCTTCAGCTTTATAAAATGATACATCAGAAAACGACATCACCATACAAGGAATAGCCGGACTGTAAGCTCTGTTAAAAAATGTAAGGGTAGATACCGTAGAGTAATTATCTTTAATAATCGTTTTTAAAATATCATCTGTCAGCGCTACACCAATGCCTTTGTAGGCAGGTGTTCCTGCTCTGACTGAGTTTACAGTTGGCTGCACAATCCTTGGCAGACGCGGATCATTTGTTGATACAAGCCTGGCAACAAAAGCATCCGCCAGGTATTTAAGATCAGGGCTGCCACCCAGGAATTGGTTTAGCACAGGATGTACATTATCATTGGTTGCATTGTTAAAAGTAGGAACAGTTGCATTATCACTGTTGCTTAACAATAACGGCTGACCCAATGCCTCAGTAACTGTTTTTTGCGCCAGCGCCGCATCGGCATAACGGACACGCATACCCAATCTTAGTTTCAGAGAGTTCGCATATCTTTTCCATTTAGCAACATCACCTTTGTAATAAAAATCAGCGGTGCCATAACCGGCATCAGTTGCATTCAGCTGACCCATAGCTGCATCAATATCTGTGATCAATGATTTGTAAATAGATTCCTGAGTATCGTAAGCCGGTTTTGTATTTATATTCGCAACACCTAAAGCAGTCTGCGAATAGGGGACATCTCCAAACAGATCTGTCAGTCGCTGCCAAACCGATATTTCAACAATCCTGGCAATGGCCAGTTTTGTTCTGCCCGAAGGATCATTTTCAAGACCTTTCAATATCTCATTGCGAATCTGGCTGATATTCCTGATCAAAGTATAATGCGCATCCCAGGTACTATTATCACTTTGTTCAATATAGCGAGAACTCGAGATTAAAACACCGCCTGCCCATTGTTGAATCCAGGAGCCAAATTGATTATTAGGGTACTCATAACCTTCTGAAAAAGCTGCGTCTTTCTGCACTTTGCTTAGTATAAGTCCGGGATCAATAGTAGTAACTGAAGTCGGTGGTGTATTCAGTTTTTCAAAATCTTTGGTGCATGCCGGAAAGCAGCAAACGATGCCTGCCAATATAAATAACTTAAGTAAATTTTTCATGTCTGTTAATGATTTCTGTTAATAAGATTAAAACTCCACATTTAAACTCACACCAAGATAACGAAGCAATGGTAATGCCGTTGATTCCAGGCCCAGTGAAGAATTATTTACATTGAAAGAAGATGCTTCGGGAGCGAAACCTTCCGTTTTGCGTTGCAGGTAAAAAAGGTTGCGTCCGTAAATGCCGGCGCTAATTCCTTTGAACGGCGTACGACTCACCAAGGTGGACGGAAGCTGGTAACTTAGTGTTAATTCACGGAATATAATATAACTGGCATCATTCAGCATTTCTTCCGGTACCACATTATCCTTTATCAGGCGCTACTACGTTCCAGTAATCCTGGGCGTTAACCCGTTTTGTATTTGCCTGACCGGTTCCAGCCCATGTTCCATCCTGAGCTTTTGCTGCTGTTATACCTTGTGCAAGGTAAGAACCATCACGTCCGGGTAATGTTTTTTTGATGGTACCATAGATCAATTCTTCACGCAGACTTTGTGAATAAATCTTACCACCCTGGCTGATGTCTATCAACCCTGAAAGTGAGATTGATTTATAACGAAAGCTGTTGTTTATGCCACCGATCCAGTCGGGAAGTGCATTTCCCATATCATAAAGTATCTTGCCATTTGATTTCAAAGGAAGACCCGTAGCAGGATCGATCAAATGGTTGCCATTGGCATCACGAAGCCATTGAAACCCATTTCCTACAATGGTTCCAAACGGTTTTCCTGGTTCTGCTACTACATTTACACCCCGGTCAGTACCAAGTACATAAGTATCTACACCATTGGCCAGTGATACCACCTCATTACGGTTCCTGGAATAATTAAAAGTGATGTCCCATCTGAAACCCGAAGCAGTTTTGATAGGTGTACCATTTAAAGTTAATTCCACCCCATGGTTACGAATTTCTCCTGCATTTATACGGCGTGAAGCAAATGTACTGGAAGTAGGCAGTGGCACATCTAGTATCTGGTTTTTGGTAGAAGCATCATAATATGCGAATGTAAGGCCAGCGCGGTTTTTAAAGAATCGGGCTTCCACACCAATTTCAGTGGAGGTTGTCAGCTCATTCTTAAGATTTGGGTCTGGAATAGTAGAAGAAAAAGAACCCAATGGAATTCCACCCTGTGGATTTTGATCCAGTGAATAAGTTCCTGTAAGCTGATATGGATTGCCTGAACTTCCTGCCTGGGCAACCGATCCTCTTAATTTAAGAAAGCTAAGTGCATCGCTTTGAATCTTTAATGCATCGGTTACAATTAAACTTGCGCTTACAGCCGGGTAAAAGAAAGAGTTATTTGCCGGCGATAGGGTAGAAGACCAGTCGTTTCTTGCAGAGTAATCGAGGAATAAAATTTCTTTGTAACCAAGCTGGCCAGACAGGTATACTGAGTTGATGGATGATTCCGATAATCCAAATACATACGAGTTGGTAAGTGTATTATTGATAGCGTATAAATTGGGTACGATAAATTCATTCCCGGTATTACCCGTAGTGCGCGAATAAAATTTTTGGTGATTACCACCAAGGCTCAAAGCAAATGAAAAATTCTTCAATAATTGCGGAGTTAGTGACAGCAATACATCACTGTTGTCTTCACGTACACGTGATACTTGTTCAGATATATCTCCATTTTTATTGGCACTTTGGTAAGTACCTTTTTCCCTGTAACGATAACGCTCATCAGTATAAAAGTCAGTACCTGTTTTAGCTGTTAAACGAATCCAGTCATTAAAAATATAACTCAGTCTTATTCCCCCGATCAGGCGCTGACGGTCATCAGAATTAAATGTATGATCTCTTGTCCAGGCCGGGTTAGCCGTGGATGAATTGGTAGCATAGGTTTTTTCCAAACCCACCAAAGGAACGGTTCCATAACCCAGCTGTTTGCTTACATCATTAGCGGTCCATGCCGAATTCTCAAGAATACTCATCGGAATACTCCGTGGCTGACTGATAAAAATATATGCAGGATTATCGCTTGCATCTGAAACCGTAGGGCGGTTCGCACCTTTCTGACCAATGTAATTCGCTTTTACATCGAGTTCCAGTTTAGAGGTAAGCTTTGCAAGCATGCTTAAGTTTATATTATTACGCTTTAATGTATTGCCTGGTGTGTACCCATTGATATTAGTATTACCATATGACAAACGGTAGGTTATATTATCATTGCCACCTTCCAGGCTGAGGTTGTTAACCAACTGCTTTTCAGTATTAAAATATGCCTGGAAAGTATTAGGCTGTGGTATGAAGTTCAGCACATTTCCCCATTGATCTTCATATTGCTGACCCTGCATTTTGGCTCCCCAGCTTGAACGTGTGAAACGATCCCGTCCACCGCTTGTTTTCGGCATGCCTTGTATGTTACCCGCCTGTGCAGCTGCCCAGGTATAAATTTTGCCGTCATTGCCTTTGAAATGCGTGAAATTTCCATCCAGGCCCTGACCGTATTCATCCTGGAAATCCGGTAACACTAATGCATTACCCTGGGAGTAGTCAATGCCGTATTTTATGCCAATGCCTTTATGCGATTTACCGGATTTGGTGGTAATCAAAATTACACCGTTACTTCCGCGTTGACCATAGAGTGCAGCAGCATTTGGTCCTTTCAAAACAGATATCGTTTCTACATCATCCGGGTTAATATTTGAAATGCCATCTCCAAAATCAATACCACCGCTGCTTCCGGGAGCATTTGGATTACTGTTATTCATAACAATTCCGTCAATAACATATAGTGGCTGGCTATTACCAACCAGTGAATTGGTTCCCCGGATAACCACGCGTGAAGACCCTCCGGCTCCGTTAGCAGAACGGGTAACCTGAACACCTGCCATCTTTCCAGCCAAGGTAGTAGCTATGTTTGCTTCCTTGGCTGTTGATACTGCTTCTCCTCCGAGTTCCTGTACCGAATAACCCAGTGATTTTTTATCACGTTTAATACCTAAGGCTGTAACTACTACTTCCGCGATACTCTCAGTACCAGATATAAGGGTTATGTCAATTACGGATTGGCTACCCACTATCTCTTCCTTTTGAACATAACCTACAAAGGAAAATTGCAATACAGCTTTCTCACCTGCTGCAATAGCGTATTTACCTGATGCATCTGTAGCACTGCCCTGGGTAGTGCCTTTCACAACAACGCTGACGCCGCTTAGTGCTTCGCCTTTTGTACCAACAACGGTACCCCGTATAGTTTTTTGAGCCTGAGTTATTGCTGCCAGAAAACAGAACAGGAATATCCATGCACCTTTCCGGAAGAATAAAAAGTAAATTTTCTTCATAAATAGTTTGATTAGTTTTGGTATGTTAAGGTAACAAAATAAAGTTGTTCTGAAATAGAATGAAGAAAATCATCTGTTCTTTTCGCACCTGGATATTAAATGCCACAAAGGCACGGAGGCACAAAGGAACAGAAAGAAATTTCTTCCTGCTCCTTTGTGCCTCCGTGCCTTTGTGGCCTACTTGTGTCCTAACGGTAGCCTTGAAAAAGGAGGGAAACCAGAACCTGCCCTCCAATCCTTAACTTAATGACATTGGCTGGTAGGCATAACATATCACCACCATCTGATCAAAGCGTATTTACTTTTTCACTTCACACCGTTATTATCATCCCACCATCCTTTCATCTTTCTTATATAAAGAATCTGACCAGTATGGTATGCATTATGTGTACCTATATGAGCGAAAGTAGAATACCATTTTTTCAATTTTATATCATCCGCAGTTTTTACAGCAGTTTCAAAAGCAGTAAGTACACTGTCCAATCTTTGTACTATTACTTTCCATGTGTTTTCATTAACTTCTGTAAATGTTTCTTTATTGTTACCGCTGAAAGTATCAGGTTTTATGCCTTCGAATTTATCGAGTATTTGTTTATCCCAGAAAATAAGATGGGTTGTTAGCTGTGCAATAGAATGGTTGGCGGAGCTGTCTTTCCAGTTAGCCTGCCTGGCAGTAAGTCCGGCAATAGCAATGGTTGGCGGCACAAACCAATCTTTTTCATTGTGCGTTGTTTTAAGTTGTTCCAACAAAATTGATTTTAAAGTGGGTGTCGAATCATTCTGTGCATAAGATGCATATACAAAAAAATAAAAAAACAAGCTTAGATAATATTTCATACTTTATCTTTTTAAGATAAGAAATTGCTGGTGCAGAATTATTAAAATAAACTTTACCATTGAAATGCTTCACTATGTTTATATAAGCGGTGATTTTCTGTTATTGCTGGTATTATAATTTGAATGCTGACTTCGGAAGTCTTGATCAAGCGAAAGGTTGTATTGAGGGCTTTGATCTTTCAAATTTTTTGCGATTGCAATAATATCATACAATTGCATATACCTTGCGATCTTAATTAAGCAACATAGAATTAATAATCTGCTATGCAATAAAAAACTTTATAAATATTGCAAATGATGTAAACAATGAATATTAATTTTAAGTTTCTTACAATATGAAAAGATTTAAATATTTCCTTTTCCTGTATTTTTTTCTTCAGATAAGTGTTTCTGTAACTACCATAGTGTCCGGTGCAGCGGTTCAACCTGTTAACTTACAATGTGAACATTTGGTAAATCCTATAGGTATCGATGTTGTTCATCCACGTTTAACCTGGCAATTGCAGGATAGCCGTATTGGTGCAGCACAAACTGCGTATCGAATATATGTTGATACCGACTCAGCTGCACTTAATACCACTAAAGCAATCTTCTGGACATCGGCTAAAATTAATTCATCTGCAAACCTGGTAAGCTACCAGGGCAAACAGCTGCAAGCCTTCACCAAATATTTCTGGCGGGTAGCTGTTTGGGATAAGAGCGGCCAGCAATCACGTTCATCCATTCATTCTTTTGAAATGGGCATGATAGAAATGAAAAACTGGAAAGGCGCCTGGATCAGCGATCATAACGGCATAGATGTAAAACCCGCACCCTATTTCAGGCAGACCTTTGAAGTTAGTAAAAAGATTATATCAGCAAGGGCATACATAGCAGTAGCTGGTTTGTATGAATTGTATATCAACGGGCAAAGAATAGGCAACCACCGCATGGATCCTATGTATACACGTTTTGACAGGCGCACTTTATATGTAACGTATGATGTTACAGCACAAACACAGGCAGGCAAAAATGCTATTGGCGTGTTGCTTGGCAACGGCTGGTACAACCATCAGTCAACTGCTGTCTGGAATTTTGATAAAGCGCCATGGCGCTCGCGTCCTGCTTTTTGCCTTGACCTACGCATTACTTATGATGATGGCTCCATAGAAACCATCACCTCCAATGAACGCTGGAAAACATCCTTAGGCCCTCTTATCTTTAACAGCATTTATACCGCAGAACATTATGATGCCAGGTTGGAACAACCAGGCTGGAATACAACATCCTTCGATGATAGTAAATGGAAGACTGTTTTTATAAGGCAGTCGCCATCCCAAAATATTGTTGCACAGGCATTGCAGCCTATCCGTAACATAGAAGAGATCGCATCAAAATCTGTTCACCGGTTTAATGATACAGATTATGTTTTTGACATTGGCCGGA
>JAABUK010007475.1_pt1 | contig 15764 bp, 15 predicted proteins | sample 5559141 | NCBI WGS metagenome assembly JAABUK01 (sample SAMN10711869, study PRJNA513367) | rock metagenome | isolation source: Antarctica rocks | place: Antarctica: Victoria Land, Pudding Butte nord | collected 2016-01-03
GCACCGGTGCCGCCGGGTGCTGCCCGTACGTAGTCCTGGGTCAGCCACAACGAGATCGGCCGCAACGGACCCGGGAAGTAGCGGCCGGCCGGGGACGCGAGCACCAGGAAGCGCACCGAGTCGCTCGGGTGCACCATCAGACTGCTTTCGTCTGCGAACATCAGCGGCCGCAGATAGAGCGACTCCCCGTCGCCGTCCGGCACCCAGTCGACATCGGTACGGACCAGCAGCTCGCAGGCCGCCAAGAAGTCCTCCACCGGCAGCTCCGGCAGCGCCAGCCGGCGGCAGGAGGCCGCCATCCGGGAAGCATTGCGCTCCGGCCGGAACAGCGCCACCCCGCCGCCCGGTTGGCGGTAGGCCTTAAGACCCTCGAACACCGACTGCGAGTAGTGCAGGACGGCGGCCGCCGGGTCCAGGACCAGCGGTGCGTACGGCAGCAGCTGGCCGTCGTGCCAGCCGGCGTCGACGCTCCAGCGGGCGCTGGCCATGTGGTCGCTGAACCGGCGCCCGAAACCCGGGGCCTGCAGCGCGGCCGCCCGCACCTCGGGATCGCTCGGCGCCACGCCGCTGATGTTCTCGAACCGCACGCGATTTCCTTTCGAGGGACCGCTTAGCGCGGTCGGGCAGCTGATGTGGTAGTCCGCAGGCGGGCGTCGAGCAGCACGAGCTCGAGGTCCGCGGTGGTGCGGTCGACGACCAAGACGCTGTTGTTGGGCAGGTCCTGCCATCCCGCGTCCGACGGCTGCGGGAAGCCGGACGAGGCCACCACGACGGCGCCGTTGCTGCGCCGGTAGCGCAGGTCGAAGTAGGTCTCGTCCGACTCCTGCACCGGCCCGAGCCGGCCGCTCTCCGACGGGCGCGGGACCGGCAGCTCCGGTCGCATCGTCGGGTCGTGGCAGGAAATCACGTAGAGCGCCTCTGGCGTCAGCAACATGGCGTTGAGGCTGCTGGGCGCGTAGTCCGCTGCCAGCCGGGAGGTGACCCGGTTGATCCCAGACGGCAGGTCCACCCCGCCGTCCTCGACCTCGGCCATCAGCGCCAGGTAGTAGTGCTCGCTGTCGGTCGTGCCCTGCAGCCGGCTGCGCCAGGGCGGGGCCAGCAGCTCGGGCAGCCGGTCGAGCGGGTAGATGCCGCCGTTGTGCGCGAACGCCGACGTGCCGTAGCGGAACGGGTGGGTGTTGCGCTGCTCCACCGGCAGCCCGGGCGTCGCCCATCGCAGGTGCGCGATCGCGGCCTCGGTGACCGCGTAGCTGGACAGCGCGGCGAACTCCGGGTCAGCAGACGCGGCGTCGGGAGACTTGCGGACGGCCAGTTCGCCGTCCGCCGCGTAGGCCAGCCCCCAGCCGTCGGCGTGGATCCGGGCCAGTTCGGTGAACGTGGGGTAGTTGGCGTCGCCGAGGGCACCGCGCAGGGTGATGCCGGGGCGGGCCACCCAGCCGAGCAGCCGGCACATCAGACATACCGGCCCATGCCGCCGGCGACGTCGATGGACGTGCCGGTGAGGTAGCTGGCCCGGTCACTGGCGAGGAACGCCACGATGCCGGACACCTCGCCGACGTCGCCGAACCGGCCGAGCGGGACTTCTGCGCGGGCCATGGAGGTGAAGAACGCCTCCGGTGACAGTTCGGGCGCCCGGCGCTGCCGGATCCGGTCCCACTGAGGCGTGACGACGAACCCGATGTTGACGGTGTTGACCAGGATGTTCTCTGGTCCTAGCTGGATTGCCAGCGCCTTGCTGAAGTTGAGGCAGGCGGCCCGGTTGACCGTCGTCGCGAAGAAGGTCGGGTCGGGCTGGCGGGCGTAGATGGCGTTGATGTTGATGATTCGGGCGGCGGCGCTGCCGCGCAGGTGCGGCAGCGCCGCCCGGCTGCACCGGATCTGGGAGAACAACTTTACGTCGATGTCGCCCTGCCAGTCCTCGTCGGTGAGCGTCTCAAAGCTGCCCGGGTGGGCGGCGCCGGCATTGTTGACCAGGATGTCGATGCCGCCCAGCGCGCTGGCCGCACCGTCGAGGAAGGCGGTGACCGCGGCCGGATCCGTCACGTCGGCGACCTCGGCGTGCACGGTGCCGCCGGAGGCCCTCAGCCCGGCGGCGGCAGCCTGCACCTCGTCGGCGTTGCGCGCGCAAAGCGCGACCGCTACCCCCTCGCCGACCAACTCGTGCGCGACAGCCAGCCCGATGCCCTTCGAGCCGCCGGTAACGACGGCCCGTCGGCCGGTGAGTCCCAGCTCCACGTCAGCGCAGGTCCGGCTTGGAGCTGGCCTGCGCCGCCGCGGCTGCGTGGTCGAGCAGCGTGCGACGGGGAGGAGTGAAGGTGTCCACCTCGTAGCAGGACTGCTCGCTCGTACGTGCGCCATGCGGCACCCATGACGGAACAACGGCGACGTCACCGGGCCGCATCGTGCGCACCTCGCCGTCCAGCTCGAAGTCGAACTCACCTTCCAGCACGACGACGATCTGCTCCTCCTCGTGCACGTGTAGCGGCGCATCAGTGTGCGGCGCGAACCTGACGAAGTTGGTCAGGGTCTTCTCGCCGAGCACCGGTCGGAACTCCAGGCCGGGAACGAACTCGACCGGGGCGACCGAGGCCACCTCGACGAAGCGGCCCCTGGCCGTCGGCGTACCGGCGCCCTCGGTGGTGAAGTGGGAGGTGGTACTCATGGGATCTCCTAAGCGGTGGGCGGGAACAGGGCCGCCAGTCGGCGGACCCCCTCGTCAATGTCGGGCTCGGTGACCCGGCTGAAGGACAGCCGCAGCTCGCGCTGGCCGCGGCCGTCGGGGTAGAACGGGGCGCCGGGCACGAACGCGACCCGGGCCTCCCGGGCCGGGCCGGCCAGCGCCTGCGTGTCGATGCCGGCGGGTCCGGTCAGCCAGCTGAAGAAGCCGCCGGTCGGCCGGGTCCAGCTGACCCCGGCCGGCATCTCCCGATCCAGCGCCGCCATCATGGCCCGGCAGCGCCCGGCGTACAGGGACCGCGACGCGACCAGCTGCCGGTCCAGGTGGCCACCGCGCAGGTAGTCCTCCACAAGCCGCTGCCCGAGCGCCCCGGCGCACTGGTCGGAGTTCTGCTTCGCCTGCACCATCTGGGCGACCAGCGCCACCGGCCCGGCCGCCCAGCCCAGCCGTACGCCCGGAAAGAAGGTCTTGGAGAAGGTGCCGATTTGCACGACCACGTCGGGGGCGAGAGTCCACAGGCTGGCCTCGCGGTCGTCGGCAAAGGACAGCTCGCGGTAGGCGACGTCCTCGACCACGAGCAGCCCATAACGCTCTGCCAAGGCGGCCAGCGCCCGCCGCCGGTCCGGCGCCAGCGACCGACCGGACGGATTCTGGTGGTCCGGGATCGTGTAGAGCAGCTTCGGCCGCAGGCCGCCGGCGAGCAGCGTCGCCAGCGCCTCGACGTCAAGCCCGTCCTCGTCCATCGGCACGCCGCGAACGTCGGCCTGGTAGCCGGCGAAGGCCATAATTGCGCCGAGGTAGGTGGGCGCCTCGACGAGCACGACATCACCAGGGTCGAGCAGGCTCTTGGCCAGCAGCTCCAGCGCGTCAATCCCGCCGCTGGTTATCATCAGCTCCGCATCGTCGGGCCGCCGACCCTCGCGCGCCGCTAGCCGGTCGGCGATAGCGGCCCGCACGCTCGGCAGGCCAGGGGTCGGGGAGTACTGCAAGGCAACAGCGGCGTCGTCGGCCAGCAGCCGGCTTGTCAACTCGGCTAGCACGGCCACCGGGAACGTCTCCGGCGCGGGAAAGCCGCCGGACAGCGTGATGACGTCGGTGGCGTTAGCCAGCTCAAGGATCTCGGCAAGCGCGTCGCCGCCGTGGCCGGCAACGGCCCGGGCGGCCAGGGACCGGGACCAGTCCTGCGTCGTCGTTGTCGCCATGCGTCCTCCTCGTCCCCCGGCTGTGACGGCCGAGATGAGCCTTGACAGCGTGCTCGCAACCGTAAATGCTGCGCCAGCAGAAGTCGAGCAACCGACAGAGCGACGTAAGCACCACCTGCCAATTGCCAGTTTTTTGTCGGACGGAGATGCCGCATGAGTACCGTGGACGCTCCGCTCGCTGGGCTTGTGCACCTCAGCCTGCCGCCGGCCGCCCCTGTCCGGCTTGATGACGTCGACGTCGCCCTGCTCCGCCTGCTGGCTGAGGACGCCCGGGCCTCTCAGCGCAGCCTGGCCCGGGAGTTGGGTATGTCGCCGCCGGCCATCGGCGACCGGCTGGCCCGGCTGGAGCGCACCGGGGTGATCCGCGGCTACAGCGTCGTCATCGACTGGGCCGCCGCCGGCTTCCCGGTCGTCATCTACCTCGCCATCACCGCGTCGCAGGGCCACGACCTGGGTCCGGTCATGGCCGAGGTGAGCCGGCTGCCCGAGGTCGAGAACCTCACCGTCGTCACCGGCGACCTCGACCTGCTCGTCCGCCTCCGGGTCCGCGACTACGCCCACCTGCGCGCCCTCCTGCTCGAGAAGGTCTGGCAGATCAGCGGGGTGCAGCGAACCGAGACCTACCTGTCCATCGCCGAGGGGCCGCCGAAGAACTTCGTGGCCGAGCTGGTCGCGTCCGCCGGTACGACCGACGTCGCGGCGACATCGCTAGGAGGAGAGAGCGCATGAGCGCACGCAGAATCGAGGGCATCGGGCGCAGTGGCTTCGTGGCCGAGCATGGCTTGCACACCGCCGAGCAGCAGGAGGCTGCGCAGCGGGTCGCTGCGCGGATCCGCGAGCTGGACCTGCGCACGATCCGCATCATCGTCGTCGACCAGCACGGCATCCCGCGGGCCAAGTTCCTGTCCGCGGAGGCGGCCCTGGCCGGCCTGCGCAACGGCGTCGACTTCTCTGCGGCCATCTACAGCCTCGATACCGGAAACGCTGTCTTCCCGCCCGCCTTCGCCGAGGGCGGCGGCTTCGGCATCCCCGAGTTCACCGGTTTCCCGGACGTGGTGGCGGTGCCCGACCCGACAACGTTCCAGGTCCTGCCATGGGCCGACCGAACCGGCTGGCTGCTGTGCGACACCTACTTCAGCAGCGGCAAGCCGGTTCCCCTCGACGGCCGCCGCATCCTGCGCGACCAGTTGGCCCGCCTCGGCGATGCCGGCTACCGCTACCTGGCCGGCCTAGAGGTGGAGTTCTACATCGTCCGGCGGACCAATCCTGTAATCGGGCTGGACGAGACCGGCGCGCCGCCGCCGCCGCCGACCGTGGACGTCTTCGAGCATGGCTACCAGTTCTTGTCTGAGGTGCGGCTCGACGGCGTCAACGACAGCCTAACCGCCCTTCGCGATGCGCTCTACGCGGTCGACCTGCCGCCCCGGTCCATGGAGGACGAGTGGGGGCCGGGTCAGATGGAATTCACCTTCCGACCGATGGAGGGGCTCGGGGCCGCCGACGCGATGGTGCTGTTCCGCAGCACGGTCAAGCAAATCTGCCAGCGCCGCGGCCTACTCGCCAGCTTCATGTGCCGGCCGGGGCTGCCCAACTTCTTCGCGTCCGGCTGGCACCTGCACGAGTCACTGCTCGATCCGGCCGGCGACAACGTCTTGGCGAGCCCCTTAGAGACCCTTTCCTTCGTTGGCCGCTCCTACATCGCCGGTCTGCTCGAGCACGCCCAAGCCATGACGTTGTTCACGACACCGACCGTCAACGGGTTTAGCCGGTTCCAGCCGTACTCCTTCGCGCCTGACCGAGTCAGTTGGGCGGTCGAGAACCGCGGGGCGATGGTTCGCGTGCAGGGAGGTCCTGGGGATCCCGGCACGCACCTGGAGAACCGGCTGGGCGAACCGGGCGCCAATCCCTACCTCTACTTGGCTGCCGACATCGCGGCCGGACTGGACGGCCTGACCCGCCAGCTGACGCCGCCCCCTCCAGTGGAGGCCGACCCCTACGCCGCCGACGCGCCCGCGCTGCCATCGTCCTTCGAGGCCGGCATCGAGGCCCTGGCAGCGGACTCGTTCTACCGCAAGGCTTTTGGTGACGGTTTTCTCGACTACTACCTAATGATGAAGCGGGCCGAGCTGGCCCGCTACACCGCGGACGTGAAGGACAACCCGCCCGCCAAAGGCGCATCGGTCTCCCCATGGGAGATGCGCGAGTACTTCGAAATGTTCTGACCGCGTAGAGAGGTCCGACTCCGTGTCCCTGCAGCACATCGTTCTGTTCAGCTTCCCCACTGATCTGTCAGCCGAAGACGCTCGCGAGATGCGTGATCAGGTCGCCTCGTGGGCCACCGAAATTGGCCTCATGGATCGCCTCCGCCTGGGCAAGGACCTGACCGGCGCCCGCACCCGCGGCTACCAGTACCTGCTCTACAGCGAATTCGCTGACGATGCAGCGTTGGAGGCCTACCGCGTCCACCCGGTCCACCAACGCTTCCTCGCCTGGGTCACCGAGCGCTCCGGCACACCGCTCGCCTTTGACTACCACCTCGACGCTACGACCGTGCTCGGCCCCGAGCCGGTGCCCTCACCCAAGGAGTTGTCATGAGCCCTACCTCCAGCGAGGCAGCAGGCGCGACCGTGGCCGCCGACAAGCAAGAACAGCATCTCGCCAAGGGCGCGCTGCGGACCATCGACGCCATCGCAATCTCGATCTCTGTCCTGTCCCCCGGCATGGCGATGCTGCTCAACGTCCCCGGCGTCGCGGCCGTAGCGGGCGGCTCCACCCCACTCGCCTTTCTGTTCGGCGGTGTCGCCTGCCTGGCGCTGGCCTTTGTCATCATCGGATTTACTCGACGAATGGCCTCGGCCGGCTACGCCTACACCTACGCCAGCCGGAGTCTAGGCAAGGAAAGCGGCTTCATGGCCGGCTGGCTCTACGCCTTTGGGCTGATCTGTTTCGTCCCGATGACCATGGCCGGGACGGCCGGGCTCGCGGTCGACCTGCTGGGCTTGAGCACCGGCTGGTGGTTCCCGCTGTTCCTGGTCGGAATGCTGCTGCTCATCGTCCTGTCGATCGTGCGGATCTCTGTCACGACTCGGCTGCAGCTCGTCATCGGTATTCTGACCGTAGTCATCATCCTGGTGGTCGACCTGGTGGTCACCGCCAAGGGCGGTACGAGTGGCAACACGCTGTCGCCGTTCACGTTCTCGCACACCGTCAGCGGCGGCTTCAACGGTGTCTTCTACGGGATCATTCTCGGCGTCACCTCCTACATTGGCTTCGAGACCGCGGCCGACTTCGGTGAAGAGACCGCGAACCCGCGGCGTTCCATCCCCATCGCGATCCTCGCCGCAACCATCTTTGCGATCGTGCTCTACATCTTCACCACCTACGCCATGACGATCGGCTTCGGCATCGACAATGGCAAGGGCTTCGGCGCCGACGCGTTCGCGCTGAAGACGATCGCCGAGAAGTTCGTTGGCGGCCCGTTCGGGGTGCTCGTCGAGATCGGCGGGATGCTGTCCGCCTTTGTCGTCTGCGTCGGCGTCGCGACCGCCGGCAGCCGGACCCTGTTCGCGATGGGACGCGAGGGCGTGCTGCCGGCCTGGCTCGGCCGGACGCACCCGAAATACCAGACCCCGGCCAACGCCACCATCATGGTGGCGATCGTCAGCACGTTGGCCGCGGCTCTGGTCGGCTTCACCGACGGCGCGGCGTTCGGCACCGCGACCACTACGGTCTACTACTTCTACGCCACACTCGGCACCCTATCGATTATCGTCGTCTACATCGGGCTGTGCATCGGCGGGATGGTCTACTTCCGCCGCAACGAGCGCTACAACGTTTTGCTGCACGCCGGCGTCCCGCTCGTAGGTGTGATCATCTTCGGCGCCGCGCTCTACGGGTCGGTTCACCCGAGTCCCCCGGCGCCGCTCAACCTGACGCCCTACATCACTACCGCCTGGTTCGTGCTCGGGCTGGTCGCCGTGCTGGTGCTGCGGTCCCGCAACCCGCAGGCGGTCGAGCGAATCGGCTCGATCCTCGGCGAAGAGGGCGGCGAAGACGCCTCCCTCAGCGCCGATGCCCCGCCACTGCCGGCGACCTGACCTAGATCACGCCGACCGTTGATCGACCACCACGCCCATCCCTTCCCACTGACGCGGGCCGACTTTGCCCCGGCGGACGTGACGCTCGACGTCGCCACCGGCGAGTCCGCCAAACGGCGCCGAAGCAGCCTCGGCCCAGGTCGGCTGGCCGTGGAGATGCTGCAGATGCGGCTGGCCGGCTACCTCGGCTGCGCAGTCGAGGACGTGCCGGCGGCGCGGACCGAGGCCACGACGGACTGGCCCGGCTACGTGCGCGGCCTGTTCGCCGATGTCGGCTTGACTGGGATGCTGCTAGACCCCGGGGCGGAGACCTTTCCGGCGGAGCAGGGCGTGGCCGCGTACGCCGAGATCGCCGGCGCGCCGATGTGGGAGCTGGTCCGGATCGAGCCGCTGGTCGACCGGCTGATCGGAGCGGGTGCCCGTACGACCGAGATCCTCGGTGCGGTTGACGGGCTGCTCGCCGCCGCAGCCGCGCGCGGGGCGGTCGGCGCCAAGACCGTGCTGGCCTACCGGACCGGTTTGGCCGTCGACCCGGACGCGACCGTGCAGGCAGCGGAGGAGTCGCTGGACAACCCGCTGCCGATCCGCCGCAGGGCTAAGCCACTGCGGGACCTGCTGTTCCGGCACGTGCTGGCCACCTGCGCCGAGCTTAAGCTGCCGCTCCAGGTGCACACCGGATTCGGGGACTCAGACCTGCGGCTCGCTGGCGCCAACCCGGTGCTGCTCGACGACGTCCTGCGGACGCCCGAGGGGGACGCGGCCAAAGTGGTGCTCATCCACGGTGGGTTCCCTTGGCACGAGCAGGTGGCCTATCTGGCCGCCGTCCGGCCGGGGGTGTGGGTGGACTTCTCGCTGTCCAACTTGGTCAGCCCCGCGACCACGGCCGACCGGTTGCTACGACTGCTCGACCTCACGCCTACGGGACGCCTGCTGATGGGCAGCGACGGACACGGTGCACCGGAGACGCACTGGTTCGCCCTGCACGTCCTGCGGGATGCCTGGTCGGAGGTGCGTAAGCGGCTGGGCGCCGTGGCCCGCGCTGAATGGCTCGGCGACGCCGAACGAGCAGTCTTCAGCGAGAACGCTCGAGAGCTGTACCGACTGTGAGGAGCCCGCAACGATGAAAGTCAATGTATCCGCGGCAGGCATGCCGTCGTCCGGTATCCGCGAGATCATGAACGCCGCCTGGGGTCGGCCCGAGGTGATCCACCTCGAGGTCGGGCAACCAGACTTCGCCACGCCGGCGCACATCATTGCCGCGGCCCACGAGGCGGCGCTCGCCGGGCGCACGGGTTACACGCCCACCGCCGGCATTCCCGAGCTGCGGGCCGCGCTCGCCGAGAAGATCCTGGCACGCAACGGCTTCAGGGTGGATCCAGCTCAGGTGGTGCTGGGAAATGGTGGGACGCAAGCCATCTACGCCACCCTCGCCGTGCTGACCGAACCAGGTGACGGCATCCTGCTGCCGGACCCGGCGTGGCCCAACTTTGCGATGATGGCCGCACTGCTAGGACTCGACGTCGCTCACTACTCCCTCACCGATGCCGGCGGCTACGTTCCCAACCTCAATGAGCTGGAGCGGCTCATAACACCGGGCACCCGCGTCCTGCTGCTGAACTCGCCGTCGAATCCTCTCGGCTCGGTGATCGACGCCGAGCGCATGAAGGCCCTGTTAGCTTTCGCGGTCAAGCACGACCTGTCGGTGCTATCCGACGAGTGCTACGACGAGATCACCTACGAGAGCCCCGCGGTGAGTCCGGCGACGTTCGACACCGACGGCCGAGTGGCCACCGTTTACAGCTTCTCCAAAACCTACGCCATGACCGGCTGGCGGCTCGGTTACGTTGCCGCATCCCCGGCAGTGGCCGAGGTGCTCGCAAAGGCGCAGGAACCGCTGATCTCCTGCCTCAACACGCCCACCCAGTACGCCGCACTGGCCGCGCTGCAATCCGCGCCCGGGGTTGTCGCGACAATGGTGGCGTCATACCGGCAACGCAGGGACACCGTCACCGGACGGCTGACTGCACGCGGGATCGACGCCTTCCGCCCGGCCGGAGCGTTCTACACCTGGGTCGACGTGTCCGCCTGCGGCGCGGGCTCCCGCGAATTTGCGCTCCGCCTGCTGTCGGAGGAGGGCGTCGCGGTCGCACCCGGATCCGCCTTCGGCGCCGGTGGGGATGGGTTCGTCCGGATCTCGCTCGCCGCCCGCGAGCGCGACCTCGAAGTGGGCTGCGACCGGCTGGCAGCACTCTGGCACCGGATGGGCAACACAAGCGAGGCGCGTCGATGACGTACGACGGTGGAGGCGGATCCGATAAAACGATCTCCCTGGCGCTGGTGGGCGACGTCTTCATCAGCCGCGACAACTTCGGGCTGGACGGTGGTGCAGCCGACGAAGGCTTCAGCGGAGTCGTGGATCTTCTCGCGTCAGCAGACGTCGCCTTCGCCAACTTCGAGATACCGCTATCTGAGAGGGGCTACCCCGCTGACAAGTACATCACCATCCGCACGTCTCCTGATCGCGCCCGCGACGTGAAGAGGATGGGCTTCGACGTCGTTTCGCTCGCTAACAACCACATCATGGACTACGGCCCAGAGGCGCTTTTCGACACCATGGCTGCGTTGAACCGAGCGGGCGTCGAGCACGTGGGCGCGGGTGAGACCCTCGATGACGCCATGCAACTTTGGGTGCGTGAAGTAGGCGGACGCCGCATCGGGTTCCTGGCGTGGTCGACCATTCTCCCCCCGGGCGCCGCCGCCACCGACACCCGCCCTGGGGTGGCGCCCATCGCGATCCACACCGGCTACGAGGTGCTTGTGCGGCTGCTCGAGGCGCCGTCGGCCCCTCCGGTAATCACCTGGGTCGACCCCATGGCCCAGGAGCGCGCCGTCGAGCAGGTGACCCGAGCGCGACAAGCCGTGGACTACCTCGTCGTGTCGGTGCACTGGGGTGCGGACTTCGGCGACGACCTGGCCGACTACGAGCGGCCGCTCGGTCGGAGCTTGGTCACGGCGGGGGCGGACCTTGTAATCGGGAACCACCCGCATGTGGTTCGCGGGATCGAGGTGTATCAGGGCAAGCCGATCCTCTACGGGACAGGCCTGTTCGTGGAGCAGGTGCCCCGTGAAGGTTCCTCGGAGGAGATCCTGGCTCTCTACGAGAAATTGTCCCCCGACAGCTATGTGGCCCTTCTCGACCTCGGCCCCGCGGATGCGACCAGGCTACGGCTGGTCGCGACATCGAACGAGGGGACCGGGCTGCCGCGCGTGGCGCAGGGCGAGGTGTTCGAGCGAATCGCGGACAGGCTGGTGCAGCTCTCAAAGCCACTGGGCACCGAGCTGGTCGTCGACGGAGGAGGGATCACCGTTCCGCTGCCCCAAGGCGGCGCTAAAACAAGCGGAGTTCGAGCTCACTGTTGCCGGTGATCGCGCCGCCGAAAGGCAGCAGCCTCTGCACCCTCCGTGGCGTGTGGATTTCGGGCAGCAGTACCGAGACGCTCGACCCACAAAGAACTTACCGACGCCCGGCTGACGCGCTGGGGGGGAGCCGCTCGAGGACGAGGCGAGTCTCGCAACCCCCCCTCTCGACACGATGGGTGTGTCGCTTCGGCGCATTGTTCGATGGCGGTCGCATGGTCGTGGCATGCCCATTCGCAGCAGTGCCCTGGACGACCTTGCGCCGCTGGATGGCGGCGAACGTAGGCGGCATGTCGGACAGCGGCGCCTGGCGATCGACCCCTCTCACCGACATGGAGAACAGACACATGTACGGGGTCATCCTCGGTCGGTTAGACGTCACCCCATGAGAAACGGATGCCTGTCCTCCCGGGTCCTGGGTAGCGGGAGGGCATCTGGTGCTGTCTGGCTCGACCTCGGTCCTGAGAGCCTGCCTGAGCCGTGGCCGGGAAGCGTGGTCTTGAGTCGCTGCCGAAGGTGGCTGACGCGGTTACGGTCCGGACATGGCGGCGGACAGCGTGAGCAGCGACGGCGACGACGACCGGATCGACTTGGGTGCGTTTCACCCTGATCTGATGCGGGCGGTGGCGACGCCGGCGCTCACTGCCTCGCTGGTCGCGCTCGACGCGCAGGTGCAGGACCTTGCGGCGTCTGTGAGCCGGACGCTGGCAGCCCAGGTCGCGCCGGTTGCGCTGGCCGCGCAGCGGCAGCAGGAGTAGCTCGTCCGCGAATTCGCCGGAGCCGTCCTGTCGAAGCAGCGCCTGGACGAGGCGCTCCGGCCGATCAGCGAGGAGATCGCCGCGGCGCAGACACGGTGGGCTAGCGCTCTGGCCGTGCCCGTGATGGCTCAGGCGCGTCTGACGGCCAGCATCGCCGGCTTGGTGGTGACCCCGGAGCTGACGGCCGCGCTCGACCGCATCAACGACGTGGTGCGGGTCCGCATGGTTTTCCCGGACGGGGACGGGATCGCCCGTCTCGACTCGCTGATCACGTCCGGGTGACGTCGACGCGGACATCCTTGCCGCGGCGGAGGCGGCGTCGCCTCGGACGCCGAGCTGTCGGCGGCAATCGGCGCGGCCGCCGACGTCCTCGCTGCCGCCCGGCCGTGGATCCCTCGGGAGCGCGCCCGGCAGCTCGTCACCTTCTGGGTGTGGGCCATGTGGTCCGCCGCGCTGTTCGCCGTGTCGGTACTGGCGCCGCCGGAGGTCGTCACGGCGTTGGGCGCGATGGGTGCACCGGCGGCCAACACGGTGGCAGGCCGTGCGCGCGAGGAGTTCGACAGGCGCTACCCGCCCGCCGACGGCACGGACGACGCGCAGGACTGACCACCGACCGCCGACGGGCGACGGGCGACGGGCGACCCGCGGGTTACCGGCCCTCGGCAGTCCGGTTGTCCGCTCAGCGGCGGATATCGCGGCCACGCCAGACCGGGCGCCCGGCTCGGCCGGCCCGCGAAGCCGCCGCGGCCTACGCCGAGCGCTGGTAGGCCGCCTGGAACGCCCGACACCTCGCGCGGATACTGGACCTGTACGACGACCCGGTCGTGCTCGAGAGCCCGAACGCGTTGCGCCGCCTGCTCAGAAGGCCCGACGGGAGGGTCGCCGGGCCGGCGACCGCCTGATCCGGCTGTCCGACATGGCCTAGGTGACGGACCCCAGCATCGTGCAGGGCATGCCGGCGGACGAACTGGCCAGCGTCCCGGAGGTGCTGGCCACAGCAGGGGGACACGGCTTCGACCTGCCGCGGCAGTACCTGAGGACGGGCCCGCACGCTGTTGCTCCCGCGCACTAAATTCGATGCTCGCGCGACGACGATGCCGAACAACATCCGCGTTGGGGGAGTGACTGGGTCGAGCAGGAGATGCCGGAGCATCCGTTCCTTGTGCCGGCCCCCGTCGCTGTACACAGTGATGAGCTCGGCACGGCCCGTCATGTGGGCCTCCACGCGAACGTCACGCACCGCGGGTCGAAGTACGGCTCACCTGGCTTCCACCCGGCCGGCCGGCCGCGGTGACCGCGCTCAATGGTGACCGTCACTAGGGTTTCGACGATGGCACGGCGGCGGGTCACGTCAAGGGTGGGCCAGATCACCGCGGCCTGCGGCCCTGTCACCCCATCCAATGAGGTGGAGGACACGGCCGCGGCGAGTTGCCGGTCAAGCACGTCGAGCTGCTCGCGGAGGTTGGCTGAGCCCCGCTGAAGCTGACGAGCGGTGATGTCTCCAGCGGCGTGCAGGTCGGCAAGCTCGTCGAGGCGAGCTCCCAGCGATAGCCGCTCGACGTGAACGGAGGTGGCGTCTGATGTGGCCGGCGCCAGGGCCGCATCGGGCCGGGATAGTCGCTCGACCACGACTGAGGACACAAGCTCGTCGACCTGCTCGCAAAGGCGCACCACGTGCGCAGACAGGCAGCGGTAGGCCGGGACCGAGCGGCGCTTCCCCGTCCCACCCGTCGATGCTCGTATCGGACCCCCACAAACGCCACAGACATACAGTCCGGTACCGAGCCATCGGCGGACGGCGCCGACGTTCGTACGCCGGGACTGGTCGACAAGCAGGGCGCGGACCGCCCTCCACGTCTCGGGCTCGACGATGGCCGGCCACTGTGCCTGCCCGATGACTTCGCCGCGGTGCTCCATCAGCCCTGCATTCCGAGGACGGAGCAGCAGCCTGCGCAACTCAGGGGATCTCCACGGACCTCCGGTCGACGTCGTAACGCCGCGGCGGTTGAAGTCCCTGGTCAGCGCGTTGAGGCTCATTCCGGCCAGCAGGCCAGCAGTGGCGCGGCCAAGCTCCGCTGCTTCAACAGAGCGGATGGTTACGCCGTCGGACTCGTAGCCGAACGGTCTGCGGCCTCCTTTCCATCGTCCATCCGTAGCCGCCTGCAGCTTCGCTCGCTGCTGGCGCTCGATCATGTGCTCAACCTCGTAGCGAGCCATGTTGCCGAACTGTCGGGCCACCATGCGCCCTGATGGGCTAGCGAGGTCGACCGCGCCGGCCTTGACCGTCTGCGTGATGACGCCGCGCTTCTCGCACCTCTCTATGTAGGCCTCAAGCTCGACTGGGCGGCGGTGCAGGCGATCGGTGTGCCAAACCAAGACGGCATCGGCCCGGCCCGTGTCGATGTCCTCCAGGAGCGCCTTGTAGCCGGGCCTCGGCTTGCCCGTGTAAGCGCTCAAATCGTTGTCGCTGTGATGACCGACGATCTGCCAGCCAAGTCTTTCTGCCAGCTCGAGGCAGTCTGCGCGCTGGCGCTCGACACCTAGGCCGGCACCCTCTCGGTCCTTGCTGATCCTGGTGTAGAGGACTGCGCGCCTACTCATGCTTAGAAGTGTCTCACCTGGCACTTTGACCTGGCGCTCGCCGCGGCCGTGCTGGCCGCCGACGGGGCCGTGCCTGCCTGCGCGCTGCAGGGCCGGATCCTGATCGGGGAGCTGGGCCTGGACGGCTCGGTGCGCCCCGTGCGGGGCGTCCTACCGGCGGTCCTCACGGCCAGCCGTGCGGGCTACGAGCGGGTCGTCGTCCCGGGTGGCAACCTGGCCGAGGCACGGCTGCTCCCCGGGATGTCAGTGACCGGTGTCGCCTGCCTGCGCGACCTCTTGGCACTGCTGCGCGGTGAGCCGTTCCCCGAGGTGGAGCCCGGCCCGACCGCGTACGACGAGGTGGTCCTTCCGGACCTGGTGGACGTCGCTGGTCAGCCGACCGGGCGTACGGCTGTGGAGGTCGCCGCCGCCGGAGGTCACCACCTGTTCCTGCTCGGACCGCCGGGCAGCGGCAAGACGATGCTGGCCGAGCGGCTCCCGGGCGTCCTGCCGCCGCTGGGGCTGGCCGACGCCCTTGAGGTCACGGCTGTCCACTCCGTCGCCGGGCTCCTGCCGGACACCCAGCCGCTGCTGTGCCGAGCGCCGTTCCAGGACCCGCATCACACGGCGACGATCTCCTCGATCGTGGGCGGTGGCAGCGGGATCGCCAAGCCCGGGTCAGCAAGCCTTGCGCACCACGGCGTGTTGTTCCTCGACGAGGCGCCCGAGTTCGCGAGCGGGGTCCTTGACGCGCTGCGGCAGCCCCTCGAGAGCGGTCGGCTGAGCATCACCCGCGTCGGCGGCACCGCGCACTACCCGGCCCGGTTCACCCTGTTGCTCGCCGCGAACCCCTGCCCGTGCGCGAAGACGGGCTCGGACTGCTCGTGCCCGCCTGCGTCCAAGCGCCGCTACCTCTCCCGGTTGTCGGGGCCTCTGCTCGACCGCATCGACATGCACGTCGAGGTGCCACGGATCACGCGCGCCGAGCTGCTGGCGGAGGACGGCCGAGGTGAGTCGAGCGCTGCGGTGGCAG
>JAABUK010007478.1_pt1 | contig 15761 bp, 11 predicted proteins | sample 5559141 | NCBI WGS metagenome assembly JAABUK01 (sample SAMN10711869, study PRJNA513367) | rock metagenome | isolation source: Antarctica rocks | place: Antarctica: Victoria Land, Pudding Butte nord | collected 2016-01-03
CTGGCGCTGACGCTGTCCGGTCTGCCGCCGCACCCGTTCCTGTTCCTGGGCTTTCCGCCGCCGCGGGAGGCGGCTCGGCTGCGCGCATTCGGCATCCTGCGCGCAGCAGAGCGGGCGGGCCTGTCGGCGACGCTGATCTGGCACGAGGCGCCGCACCGGCTGGCCGAGACGCTGGCCGACCTCGAGGCAGTATTCGGCGATCGGCCGGCCGTGGTGGCGCGCGAGTTGACCAAGCGGTTCGAGGAGGTCCGCCGCGACCGGGTGACGGCGCTGGCCGCGTTCTATGCCGAACATCCGCCGCGGGGCGAGATCACGCTGCTGCTCGGACCTGCGCCTGAAGAGGCGGTGCAGGCCGACGATCTCGACGGCCAGCTGCGCCTGGCGTTGGCTTCGCACAGCCTCAAGGACGCTGCCGCGCTGGTCGCGACCGCCACCGGGCTGCCGCGGCGCGCGGTTTATGCGCGCGCGCTGGCCTTGGCCCAGGGATAGCGGCTACTTCCGGCTACTCGGGTCGATCCAGCCGATGTTGCCGTCCGGGCGGCGGTAGATGACGTTGAGCTCGCTGCTGGCACTGTTGCGGAACATCAGCACGTGCTGATCGGCCAGGTCCAGCCGCATGACCGCCTCGCCGACCGAGAGGACGTTGATGTCGGCCGGGCTCTCTGCGATCACGGTGGCGAAGGTCTGCGCGGTCGCGTCGCCATTGGGCTCGGCGGCCGGCGCTTCCTCCTCGGCCCGGAGCACATATTGCCGGGCGATCTCCGGGCGCGCCCGGTGGACGAGGTCGCGTGCATGATCGTTAACCCGGCGGCGGTAGCGGCGCAGGCGCTTGGCGATATGCTCGGCGGCGTCGTCGAACGCGCCGTGCGCATCGGCCGCCTCGCCCTCTCCGCGCAGCGTGAGGCCGCGGCCGGCATGGACGTTGATATCGCAGGTGAAGAAACTGCGGGCGCGGCCGAACGTCACGTGGGCCTCCTGTGCGCCGTCGAAATACTTCCCCGCGATCACATCGAGCTGCTCGGCGACGCGGACGCGCAACGCGTCTGAGAGCTCGACCTGCTTGCCCGATACCGTGATCTGCATGCGCGTTCTCCCGTGCGAGCCCTTGTTGCCTCAGCCGACCCGGTCCAGGGCTCCCACCCCGGCTCGGCTCTTCTCCCGCTTGCGCTGCACCGAGCTGGGAATGCGGAGCGCTTCACGGTATTTGGCCACCGTTCGGCGGGCGATGTCCACGCCCTCCCGCCGCAGCACGGCAACGATCGCGTCGTCGGAGAGGACGTCTTCCGGGTTTTCGGCGCCGACCAGCGCCCTGATCCGGTGCCGCACCGCCTCGGCGCTGTGGCTCTCGCCACCATGGACCGCACTCAGCGCCGTCGTGAAGAAATATTTCAGTTCGAACACGCCGCGCGGGGTGGCGATGTATTTGTTCGCGGTAACGCGACTGACGGTGCTCTCGTGCATCTCCACGGCGCCGGCGACGTCACGCAGGATGAGCGGACGCAGGTGGCCCACGCCCTCGCGGAAGAAGCCGTCCTGCTGGCGGACGATCTCGGCGGCGACCTTGAGGATGGTATTGGCGCGCTGCTGCAGCGATTTGACGAGCCAATTGGCGTTGGACAGGTTTTCGCCGAGGAAGCTTTTGTCGTCGCGCCCGGCCTTGGCGCTGACCCGCGCGTGGAAGGATTCATTGACCAGTACGCGTGGCATGGTCTCGGGATTGAGTTCGAGCAGCCACTCGCCGTTGGGCAGGGCACGCATGAGGACGTCGGGGATGGCCTGCTGCAGCGGCCCGTCATCCCAGCCGGCGCCGGGCTTGGGGTCGAGCGCGCGGATTTCGGCGATCATGTCGGTCAGGTCCTCGGCGTCGATGCCGCAGACCTGCATCAGGGTGCGCAGCTCGCGCCGGCCGAGCAGCTCGAGATTGTCGAGCAGGGCCGCCATGGCGGGGTCGAGCCGGTTGCGGTCGGCGAGCTGGGCGGCCAGGCAGCCGCGCAGGTCGGGGGCGAACAGGCCGGGCGGGTCGAACCGCATCATCGTGGTGCGCACCGCCTCGATCTGCGCTTCGTCGATATTGAGGGCTTGGGCGAGGTCGGCGTTGCTGAACGGGACCCGGCCGGCCGGGTCGAGCAGGGCGATCAGCTGGGCGCCGATGAAGCGGGCCTTGGGCTCGAACAGGCTAAGCCGGAGCTGCTCGTCAAGATGGGCACGCAAATTGCGCGGCATCTCGGCCAGGTCGTCGATCCCGCGCTGGTCGCCATCGGCGCGTATGCCGCTCCCGCTGCTGGTGCGGTGGGCGAACCCGTCCGACGCGCCGCCTTCGTCGAAGACGTTGGTGGTGTCGGTCTCGACCGCGTCCGGCAGTTTTTCCATGCGCAGGAGCGCGGCGGCGTCGCGATCGGTGGGCGCCTCGGCGCGCTGGTCCGGGGCGGGGACCTCCGGCGTGGTGTCGGATCGTTCGTCGCGCTCGAGCAGCGGATTTCGCTCAAGCTCGGTCTCCACGAAGGCGACGACCTCGAGGTTGCTGAATTGCAGCAGTTTGATGGCCTGACGCAATTGCGGCGTCATGACCAGGGACTGCGTTTGCCGGAACTCTAGACGGGGACCTGTCGCCATAAGCGGGAGTCTACAGGCTAAACCTTTCTCCAAGGTATACTCGGCGAACATCTTGGTGCGCGACGACCTCCTGCGGGCGGCCCTCCATCAGCACGCGGCCGTCGTGCATGATGTAGGCGCGATCGACGATCTCGAGCGTCTCGCGGACATTGTGGTCGGTGATGAGCACGCCAATGCCGCGATCCTTGAGGTGCGAGATGAGGTCGCGGATCTCGCCGACGGCGATCGGGTCGATGCCGGCGAGCGGTTCGTCGAGCAGGATGTAGTGCGGCTGGGTCGCCAGGGCGCGGGCGATCTCGAGGCGGCGGCGCTCGCCGCCGGACAGCGCCAGGGCCGAGGTGCGGCGCAGGTGGGTGATGCCGAATTCGGCCAGCAGGCCGTCGAGCATCAGGTCGCGCCGGTCGTGATCGGGCTCGACGACCTCGAGGGCGGCCATGATGTTGCTCTCGACGTTGAGGCCGCGGAACACGCTGGCCTCCTGCGGCAGGTAGCCGATGCCAAGGCGGGCGCGGCGATACATCGGCAACGGGGTGATGTCCTGGCCGTCGAGGGTGATCTTGCCAGATTCTGGCCGGACCAGGCCGACGATCATATAGAAGGTGGTGGTCTTGCCGGCGCCATTGGGTCCGAGCAGGCCGACGGCCTCGCCGCGTCGGACGTTGAGCGAGACGTTCTGCACCACCGGTCGCTTCTTATAGGTCTTGCCCACTCCGCGGACGGTCAGTCCTTCCTCGGTCCCCTGCATCTGGCGCATAAAGTTCATTTTTTCGCCGGCTTGGGGGTTTTGCCCGGGGTTGCGCCCGCGTTCGCGTCGGGCGTGGTGTCGTTCGGCACGATCACGCCCTGGACCCGCTGGCCCGGATTGCGGATCAGGGTCGAGATGCCGGTCTTCATGTTGACCAGCGCCTCATCGCCATTGGCGCGGTTCTGGCCCCGGGTGATGTGCACGTTGCCGGCGATGCGGGCGATGCCGCTATCGGCGACGTAGACGGCGCGCTCACCGGTGATGGTCTCGGTCGCGGTCCGGACCTCGACGTTGCCGAACGCCTCGACGCGCTGAAGCTTGCCGCCGGTCGCCAGTGAATCCGGGCCCTTGGGCTTTGCCGGCGCGGCGGCTGGAGCGGTTGCATCGGGCGGGGTGGTGTATCCGACGAGCACGTCGGCGGAGAGGCGGCGGCCGTCCGAAGTGGTGACGGTGGCCAGGCCGCGGCCGATCGCCATGTGCTTCTGCGACCAGTATTCCATGGTGTCGCGCGCGGTCATGACGTGGCTCGGCGTGGTCAGGCTCATGTCCTTGCCGGTCATGACGAGCACGGCCTGGTCCATGTCGTAGACGGCGTGGTCGCCGACAGCGATGTCGGTCGGGTTGAAGATCTTGACGTGGCCGTCGGCTTCGAGGCGGTAGATCTCGTTGGCGCCGGTGTCGGTGCCAGGGAGCATCGAGCCGGTCGACGCGGCGGCCTTGGTCGCGGCCGGGGCCCCCCCGGGCTTCTTGCGGTAGTGCGCGGTCAGCGTGTCGGCCAGGATCTGGACGTCGCCGCGAACCGCCCGGGCATCTCCGCGCGCGACCACGACCTGCTCGTTCTGGCGCCACTCGATGCCCTCGCGCGAGGTGACCTCGATCGGGCCGCCCTTGGACATGTCGAGCCCTTGGGCCCACGCGGTGGTGCTCAGGCTGGCCAGCAGCGCGACCGCTAGGGCCAACCGCCTCATTTCGCGCCGCCGTTGACGATCAGCCGGGCCGGACCCTGGAACTGGATCGCATTGCCCTTGTCGACCAAGGTGAAGCCCTGGGCGTCGAGCACGCCGAACGGGCCCTCCGCGTGGGTCTGGTCGTTGCTGCTCGCCGCGCCCTGCTTGGCATCGACGGAGGCGGCTTCGGTGCGCATGACGGTGCCGTCGTCGCGGTAGAGCACGACGTCCTGGCTCAGATCCAACTGCTCGGTATGCTGGATGAATACCCCGCGCTGGGCGTCGACCTGCATCCAGTTGCCGCCTTCCAGCACCATGTCACCCTTCGGGTCGCCGAGGTCGATCCGGTTCTGCCCGGCCTGGCTCGCCCAGGTGCCGGTGATGGTATAGGGACGGCCACGCTCGTCGACGCCGCGGTAACGCGGCTGCAGCATACGGCCGCTCTGGGCCTCGAGCGAGAACGCGCGGCGGAAAGACAGGCGGGTATGGTCGCCCAAGCGCGCGATTTCGGGCCACAGGACCACGGCGCTGAGCAGCACGATCGCGAGCAGCGGCAGGCCGAGTTTTCCGGCCAGCACGGCCAGGCGCCGCATGCGCAGCCGGCGCGCGGTCATCCGCCCTCGCCGCCTGGTCCCCTGCACGACGATACGGTCGCGGACCTGCTCGATGTCGGCCATGCTCAAAGCACACCCATGCTCAAAGCACACCCATGCTCAAAGCACGCCGGCTCGCAGCAGGTCGTGCACATGCACGAGTCCTTCCGGGCGACCGTCGGCGTCGACCACGAACAGGCTGGTGACAGGACGCGCACCGACATTCATCGCCCGCAGGGCGTCGGCGGCGAGGGCGTGGGCGGCGATGGTGCGGGGGGCGGAATTCATCACATCCGAGACTCTACGGCTCAGGAGGTCGGGCCCCATGGCGCGACGGAGGTCGCCATCGGTCAGGACACCGGCAAGGCGGCCGTCTGGGCCGGTGGCGCCCAGGCAGCCGAAGCCCTTGCCGGTCATGAGCAGCAGCGCGCGATCCATCGGCAGGTCGAGCGGAGCGAGGGGGACGGCGTCGCCGCGGTGCATCAGGTCGCCGACCCGGCGGAGCTGGGCGCCGAGCTTGCCGCCGGGGTGGAAGACGGAGAATTCGCTCGATGTGAAGCCGCGCCGGGTCAGCAGGGCGACGGCGAGCGCGTCGCCGAGCGCCATCTGCATCGTGGTGCTGGTGGTCGGCGCCAGGCCGAGCGGGCAGGCTTCTGGGGTCTGCGGCAGGAGGAGGGTCACGTCGGCGGCGCGGGCCAGGGCGGACTGCGCCCGGCCGGTGACGGCGATCAGGGGCAGGCCGAAGCGCCTTGCGTGGGCGACGAGGTCGGCCAGCTCGGTGGTCTCGCCGCTGTTGGAGAGCGCCAGCACGGCGTCGCCGGCCAGGACCATGCCGAGGTCGCCATGGGAGGCCTCGGCCGGATGGACGAAGATGGCGGGCGTGCCGGTGGAGGCGAAGGTCGCGGCAATCTTGCGTCCGACATGGCCGGACTTGCCCATTCCAGTGACCACGACCCGGCCGACGCAGCCGGCCAGGCGGTCGACGGCCTCGGTGAAGGTCGCGTCCAGGGCGGCCGAAAGCGCGCGCAGGCCAGCCGCCTCCGTGGCCAGAACGGCCTGGGCGACGCCCACGTCGGGCGTCCGGTCGAGCGCGAGGGCTGCGGTCATCAGCCTCTCTGTATGAGGACGGCTTCGAGGCGGGTCAACCGATGGCGTGAAATCGTCGCCGGGTTGCGTCAATGCGCAAATATATCAGGCATTTCGTAGCCGAGCAGATCGAGGCGGCAGCGGGCCGGCAGGAAGCCGAAGCAGGCTTGCGCGAGCTCGAGCCGATTCTCGCGCTGCAAGAGGGCTTCCAGGCGCGCCCAGAGGGCATGCAGGTGCAGGACGTCGGAGGCGGCATAAGCGAGCTGTTCGGGGGTGAGTTCGGGGGCGCCCCAGTCGGAGGTCTGCTGCTGCTTGGAGATCTCGACGCCGAGGAGTTCGCGGCAGAGGTCGCGCAGGCCGTGCCGGTCGGTGAAGGTGCGGACCAGCTTGGCGGCGATCTTGGTGCAGCGGACTGGGGCGACGGTGATGCCGAACGCGCGCTGGAGCACGGCGACGTCGAAGCGGGCGAAGTGCATAAGCTTGGTGACGGCCGGGTCGGCCATCAGGCGGGCGAGATTGGGCGCGTCGTAACCATGGCCGCCGAGTGCCTCGGGGATGAGCTGCACCAAATGGGCGCGGCCGTCGCCTGCCGAGAGCTGGATGAGGCACAGGCGATCGCGATGCGGATTGAGGCCCATCGTCTCGGTATCGACGGCAACGACGGGGCCGAGGTCGAGGTCTGGCGGCAGGTCGTGCCGGTGCAGCTTCACCATGCCGTCCTGCTGGAACTGCGTAACGGTCACGGGAGGGGTGGTGCCCAGGAAAAGACTCGAACTTTCACGACCTTTCGGCCACAGGTACCTGAAACCTGCGCGTCTACCAATTCCGCCACCTGGGCATCCTGTGCGGTGGGGCGGGGACTTAACCCTGCGCCGGGGTGCCGTCAAGCCGCCTTGAGAGGGCGGCACCCTTGAGGCGGCGCGGCCCTCACCATAGTAGAGGGCGAGGCTTCGAGGATCCCCGACGATGGCGACGCGGAACGTGGCGACGGTGATTGGCGGCAGCGGGTTCATCGGCCGCTATGTCGTACAGCGGCTGGCGGCCCGGGGGCACGTGGTCCGCGTGGTCGGGCGCGATATGGAGCGGGCGAAGGACCTGATGGTCACCGGCTCGGTGGGCCAGGTGGTGGCGCTGTATGGCTCGTTTTCCAACCCGGCGACGATGGCGCGCGCGGTCGAGGGCGCCGATCTGGTGGTCAACCTGGTCGGCATCCTGAGCGAGCGGCGGGCGGGCGATTTTCAGCGGCTGCAGGCCGACGGGCCCGGGATGATCGCGCGTGCGGCCACCGAGGCCGGGGTGCGGCGGATGGTGCAGGTGTCGTCGATCGGCGCGGACGTGGGCAGCCCGAGCGCCTACGGGCGCACCAAGGCGCTGGGCGAGCAGGCGGTGCACGCGGGCTTTCCGACGGCGACGATCCTGCGGCCGTCGATCGTGTTCGGGGCGGAGGACAAGTTTTTCAACCGATTCGGGGCGATGGCGATGTATTTGCCGGTGATGCCGGTGATCTGCGGCAACACGCGCTTCCAGCCGGTCTACGTCGGCGACGTTGCCGATGCGATCGTGGCGTCGCTGGAGCGGGAGGACGCGATGGGCTCGACATACGAGCTGGGCGGGCCGCGGATCTACACGTTCCGCGAGTTGTTGGCCTGGATCCTGCACGAGACGCGGCGCCACCGGGCGCTGGTCGAGATCCCGGCCGGCTTGGCACGATTGCAGGCGCGTCTGGGCGAGTTGGTACCGGGCAAGCCGTTCACGCGCGACCAGCTGGCGATGTTGGAGCGGGACAACGTCGCGGGCCCCGGCCCGGGGCTGGCCGAGCTCGGGATCGTTCCGACGCCGATCGACTTGGTGGTGCCTGAGTATCTGGACCGGTATCGCCAGGGTGGGGGCAAGCGCGAGGAGGTGCCGGTTTAGGGCCGAATTGGTCATATTTTGAGGTAAAAAGAGCAACTCCGCTTGAAGTGCTGTAGAAAACCAGTCAAGAAATGGCCGGTCCGGCCTAATTTCTGCTGTTTTTCCTTTTATCCGGCCCCGTGACGTTTTATGTCCATACCTGCGCAACCGAAGCTGCGGGGAGTAGGACAATGGTCGATCGTCGGATGTTGCAGTTCGTCACTCTGCCGCAGCAGCAGCCGCCGAAGCGGACGGTGTCGGCTCGGCGCGAGGATTTCGAGGAGATCTATCGCGATTTCGACACCGCCGAGGCGTCGACGCAGAGCAGCCGCTGCAGCCAGTGCGGGATCCCGTTCTGCCAGGTGCATTGCCCGCTGAACAACAACATCCCGGACTGGCTGAAGCTGACGGCGGAGAACCGGCTTCAGGAGGCCTACGAGGCCAGCAGCGCGACCAACACGTTCCCGGAGATCTGCGGCCGGATCTGCCCGCAGGACCGGTTGTGCGAGGGCAACTGCGTCATCGAGAAGGGCTTCGAGAGCGTCACGATCGGGGCCGTCGAACGGTTCATCACCGATCATGCCTGGGAGCAAGGCTGGGTCAAGCCGCCGCAGCCACGGCAGGAGCGGCCGCAATCGGTCGGCATCATCGGCGCCGGGCCCGGCGGGCTGGCGGCGGCCGAGCGGCTGCGGAGCCTGGGTTATCAGGTGCATGTGTATGACCGCTACGACCGGGTCGGCGGGCTGATGATCTATGGCATCCCGGGGTTCAAGCTCGAGAAGGACGTGGTGCTGCGGCGCTGGAAACTGCTCGAGGAGGGCGGGATCCAGTTTCATCTCGGGGTCGAGCTGGGACGCGACCTGTCGTTTGCGGAGTTGCGGGCGCGGCATGACGCCGTGCTGATCGCGACCGGAGTCTACAAGGCGCGCGACATCGGCGGCCCCGGCTCGGGTCTGGGCGGGATCGTCGCGGCGATGGAGTATCTAACGGCGAGCAACCGCCAGGGACTGGGCGACGAGGTGCCGGCATTCGACAGCGGCGCGCTGAACGCGGCGGGCAAGCGGGTCGTGGTGATCGGCGGCGGCGACACGGCGATGGACTGCGTGCGCACCGCGGTGCGGCAGGGGGCGGCCAGCGTGGCCTGTCTGTATCGGCGCGACAAGAGCAACATGCCGGGCTCGATGCGCGAGGTGAAGAACGCCGAGGAGGAGGGGGTCGAGTTCGTCTGGCTCTCGGCGCCGGAAGCGTTCCTGGGCGACGGCGAGGTGAGCGGCGTGCGGGTGCAGAAGATGCGGCTCGGCATGGCGGACGCGTCGGGGCGGCAATCGGTGCTGCCCGGCGATGCGCGGGTCACCGTCGAGGCGGATTTGGTGATCAAGGCGCTGGGGTTCGATCCGGAGGAGCTGCCGCGACTATGGGGGCAGCCGGGCCTCGAGGTGAGCCGCTGGGGCACGCTGAAGACGGATCACCGCACGGCGATGACGACGCTGCCGGGCGTGTTCGCGGCGGGCGACATCGTGCGCGGCGCCAGCCTGGTGGTGTGGGCGATCCGCGACGGGCGGGACGCGGCCGCGCAGATGCACGAATACATGCAGGCATCGGCGATGGCCGTGGCGGCCGAGTAGAGCGCGGGACAGGAGAGAGCGGATGGACTACGTCGCTGATTGGAACGCCAACGTCGCCCGGCTAGAGGGCACCTACGATCCGTCGCAGGAGCATGATGCTTGCGGCGTCGGCCTGGTGGCCGCACTCGACGGCAAGCGGCGGCGCGACGTCGTCCAGGCCGGGATCGATGCGCTGCGCGCGGTGTGGCACCGCGGCGCGGTGGATGCCGATGGCAAGACGGGCGACGGCGCTGGCATCCATATCGAGATCCCGTACGATTTCTTCGTCGAGGCGATCCAGCAATCCGGCAACCGCGTCGATCCGGCAAGCTGGATCGCGGTCGGCATGGTGTTCCTGCCGAAGACGGACCTGGGCGCGCAGGAGCGGTGCCGGCAGATCGTCGAGACCGAGATCCTGAATTTCGGCTACAGCATCTATGGCTGGCGGCAGGTGCCGATCAACGTGGCGGTGATTGGCGAGAAGGCCAATGCGACCCGGCCCGAGATCGAGCAGATCATGATCAACGGCGGCGACATCGATCCGGACATGTTCGAGCGCGACCTGTACGTGATCCGCCGGCGGATCGAGCGGCAGGCGGTGGCGGCCCAGGTCGGCGAACTGTATCTCGCCTCGCTGTCGTGCCGCAGCATCATCTACAAGGGCATGTTCCTGGCGGAATCGCTGACCGAGTTCTATCCGGACCTGAACGACGAGCGCTTCGTCAGCCGGTTCGCGATCTATCACCAGCGCTATTCCACCAACACCTTCCCGACCTGGCGGTTGGCGCAGCCGTTCCGCATGCTGGCGCATAACGGCGAGATCAACACGCTGTCCGGCAACGTGAACTGGATGAAGAGCCATGAGACGCGCCTGGCGGCGGGCGACCTCGACCCCTACATCGAGGACGTCAAGCCGGTGATCCAGGCCGGCAGCTCGGATACGGCCACGCTCGACCAGGTGTTCGAGCTGCTGGTCCGCGCCGGGCGCGACGCGCCGATGACCAAGGCGCTGATGATCCCGGCCAGCGTCGGCAACACCGCGACGATGAAGCCGGCGCACCGCGACATGTTCCTTTACTGCAACGCCGTCATGGAGCCGTGGGACGGCCCGGCGGCGATCGCGGCGACCGATGGGCGCTGGGTGATCGCCGGACTCGACCGCAACGGGCTGCGTCCGCTGCGCTACACGATCACGGCGACCGACCTGCTGGTGGTCGGGTCGGAATCGGGGATGGTGAAGTTCGCCGAGGCGGAGATCATCGCCAAGGGCCGGGTCGGGCCGGGGCAGACGATCGGCGTGGATCTCGAGACGGCCACCTTCTACACGGACGAGGAGCTGAAGGACGTTCTGGCCGCGCGCCAGGCCTATGGCGACTGGACCCGCCGGATCGTCAGCATCGACCAGGTGGTCAAGACCGACGCGCCCGAGCCGGTGCTGTTCGAGGGCGAGGGGCTGCGCCGTCGCCAGCTGGCGGTCGGCACCACCCACGAGGAGCTGGAGATGATCCTGCACCCGATGGTGGAGGACAGCCAGGAGGCGATCGGCTCGATGGGCGACGACACGCCGATCGCGGTGCTGTCGGAGCGCTATCGCGGGCTGCACCATTATTTCCGCCAGGCCTTCGCGCAGGTGACCAACCCGCCGATCGACAGCCTGCGCGAGACGCGGGTGATGACGCTGAAGACGCGGCTGGGCAATCTCGGCAACGTGCTCGACGAGGACAGCAGCCAGTGCGACCTGCTGCAGCTCGAGAGCCCGGTGCTGTCGAGCGCCGAGTTCGCGGCCACCACCGCGATGATGGGACAGGGGGCCTGCCATGTCGACTGCAGCTTCGCGGTGGCCGATGGCGAGGCCGGCCTGCGCGCCGCGATCGAGCGGATCCGGCGCGAGGCGGAGGAGGGCGTGCGCGCCGGCAGCGCCCACGTGATCCTGTCGGACGAGCACCAGAACGCCGAGCGGGCGGCGATCCCGATGATCCTGGCGACGGCTGCGGTGCACACGCATCTCGTGCGGCAATCGTTGCGGACGTTCACCAGCCTGAACGTGCGCGCGGCGGAGTGCCTCGACGTGCACTACTTCGCGGTGCTGATCGGCGTGGGCGCGACCACGGTCAACGCCTACCTGGCGCAGGAGAGCATCGCCGACCGGCAACGGCGCGGGCTGTTCGGCAACATGTCGCTCAAGGAGGCGGTGCAGCACTATAAGAAGGCGGTCGACAAGGGATTGTTGAAGGTGATGTCGAAGATCGGCATCTCCGTGCTGTCGTCCTATCGCGGCGGCTACAATTTCGAGGCGATCGGCCTGTCGCGGGCGCTGGTGGGCGAGTTCTTCCCCGGCATGCAGTCGCGCATCAGCGGCATCGGCCTGTCGGGCATCGCACGCAAGGTGCTGCACCTGCATGCGGCGGCGTGGGAGAGCGACAACACCGCTTTGCCGGTGGGCGGCGTCTACAAGTTCCGCCAGAAGGGCGAGGTGCATGCCTTCGAGGGCAAGCTGATCCATACGCTGCAGACCGCGGTGGCGACGGACAGCTTCGAGACCTACCGGCGCTACGCCGACGGGGTGCGGCGGCAGAAGCCGGTGGCGCTGCGCGACCTGCTCGACTTCCGCCGCAGCGGGACGACGCCGATCTCGGTCGACGAGGTCGAGAGCATCACCGAGATCCGCAAGCGGCTGCTGGCCCCGGGCATCTCGCTCGGCGCGCTGAGCCCGGAGGCGCACGAGACGCTGTCGATCGCGATGAACCGGATCGGCGCGCGCAGCGACAGCGGCGAAGGCGGCGAGGACCCGGCGCGGGCGACGCCGCGGCCGAATGGCGACAACCCGAACTCGGCCATCAAGCAGATCGCCTCGGGCCGGTTCGGCGTCACGGCGGAGTATCTCAACAACTGCCGCGAGATCGAGATCAAGGTCGCCCAGGGCGCCAAGCCCGGCGAGGGCGGCCAGCTGCCGGGCTTCAAGGTGACCGAGCTGATCGCCAAGCTGCGGCATTCGACGCCGGGCGTGATGCTGATCAGCCCGCCGCCGCACCACGACATCTATTCGATCGAGGACCTGGCCCAGCTCATCTACGACCTCAAGCAGATCAATCCGGACGCGAGCGTCTGCGTGAAGCTGGTGGCGCGCAGCGGCATCGGCACGATCGCGGCGGGCGTGGCCAAGGCGCGGGCGGATGCGATCCTGATCAGCGGGCATTCCGGCGGCACCGGCGCGTCACCGCAGACATCTGTCAAATATGCCGGGCTGCCGTGGGAGATGGGTCTGTCGGAGACGCATCAGGTGCTGATGCTGAACCGGCTGCGGCACCGAGTGAAGCTGCGCACCGATGGCGGCATCAAGACCGGGCGGGACGTGGTGATCGCGGCGATGCTGGGCGCCGAGGAGTTCGGTATCGGCACGGCGAGCCTGGTGGCGATGGGCTGCATCATGGTGCGGCAGTGCCATAGCAACACCTGTCCGGTCGGCGTGTGCACGCAGGACGAGGCGCTGCGGGCCAAGTTCGAGGGTTCGCCGGAGAAGGTGATCAACCTGTTCAGCTTCATCGCCGAGGACGTCCGGCACATCCTGGCCTCGCTGGGGCAGCGCCGGCTGGCCGATGTGATCGGGCGGACCGACATGCTGGCCCAGGTGAGCCGGGGGTCGGAGTTCCTCGACGACCTGGACCTCAACCCGCTGCTGGCGCAGGCGGACCCGGGGCCGCATGCGCGCTACTGTACGCTCGAGGGGCGCAACGAGGTGCCGGAGACGCTGGACGCGCAGATGATCGCGGACGCGGCGCCGCTGTTCGACCGGCGCGAGAAGATGCAGCTGCAGTACAACATCCGCAACACGCACCGGGCGATCGGCACCAAGCTGTCGTCCAAGATCGTGCGGGCGTATGGGATGACGGGACTGCAGCCGGGTCACGTGACGGTGCGGCTGCGTGGGACGGCGGGGCAGTCGCTGGGCGCGTTCGCGGTGCAGGGGTTGAAGCTCGAAGTGTTCGGCGACGCCAACGACTATGTCGGCAAGGGGCTGTCGGGGGCGACGATCGTGGTGCGGCAGGCGCCGAGCTCGACCTTGATCAGTCGCGAGAACACGATCGTCGGCAACACCGTGCTGTATGGCGCGACCGCGGGCGAGTTGTTCGCGGCGGGGCAGGCGGGCGAGCGTTTCGCGGTGCGCAACTCGGGTGCGACGGCGGTGGTCGAGGGCTGCGGCAGCAATGGCTGCGAGTACATGACCGGCGGCACCGTCGTTTCCCTGGGTCCGGTGGGCGACAATTTCGGCGCCGGGTTCACGGGCGGGCAGGCGTTCGTCTACGACCCGGAAGCCGCGTTCGAGCAGCACGTCAACCCCGACACGCTGACCTGGCAACGCGTGCAGCATCCATACTGGGGCGAGATGCTGCGCGGGCTGGTGGAGCGGCACGCCAAGGAGACGAGCAGCCGGTTTGCCGAGATGATGCTGCTGGATTGGCCGCGGGCGCTGCCGCAGTTCTGGCAGGTGGTGCCGAAGGAGTATGTCAAATACCTGCCGGTGCCGCTGGCGGAGGCGGAAGCGTTGCGGGCGTGATCTCATGCTCGGCGGCGCGGGGCGTCAATCTGCAGCGAACGCGGATTGGCTGACTCGGCGGGGGGTGTCATAGGTGCGCGATGCGTGTGCTCTATCACCTGCCGCTCTCACCCTACTCCCGCAAAGTCCGCCTGGTGCTGGCCGAGAAGCGGCTGCCATTCGAGCTCGAGATCGAGAAGGTGTGGCTGCGCCGTCCGGACTATCTGGAGCTGAACCCGGCCAGCACGGTGCCGACGCTGGTGGACGAGAACGGCCTCGCCATCGCCGATTCCGGCGTCATCTGCGAGTATCTCGAGGAGGCCTACCCGGACGCGCCGGCGCTGCTGCCGCGCGGCCTGGCCGAGCGGGCTGAGGCGCGGCGGCTGGTTGCCTGGATCGACGGCAAGTTCGGGCTCGAGGTGGTCGCGAACCTGCTGGGCGAGAAGTTCATGAAGCGGCTGCTCGGTCGTGGCAATCCGGACGCGTCGGCGCTGCGGGCCGGTTATGCCAATTTGCGGCATCACCTGGAATATATCGGCTGGCTGGCGGAGACGCGGCGGTGGCTGGCGGGCGACGAGATGAGCCTGGCCGATTTCGCGGCGGCCGGGCATCTGTCGGCGCTGGACTTCGCCTCCGACGTGGATTGGTCGATCTCTGAGCCGGCACGGGATTGGTATGCGCGGATGAAGTCGCGTCCGAGCTTCCGGCCGCTGCTGCAGGACAAGGTGCCAGGGGTGACGCCACCGGCGCATTACGCCGATCTGGATTTTTAGCGAGAGGCTGGGAAGGCGTGGATGGCCCGGACAAGCCGGGCCATGACGGTTGGGTGAGCGGGGCGGGTTAGCGCTGGTCCATGGTGACGTAGTCGCGCTTGGCGTGGCCGGTGTAGAGCTGGCGGGGACGGCCGATGCGCTGGGTCGGGTCCTCGATCATCTCCTTCCACTGGCTGATCCAGCCTACGGTGCGGGCGACGGCGAAGAGGACGGTGAACATCGAGGTCGGGAAACCCATCGCCTTGAGGATGATGCCCGAATAGAAATCGACGTTGGGGTAGAGCTTCTTGCTGACGAAATACTCGTCGTGCAGCGCGATCCGCTCCAGCTCCATGGCCAAGTCGAGCGTCTTGTCGTCCTTGATGCCCAACTCGTTGAGCACGGCGTGGCAGGTCTCCTGCATGATCTTCGCGCGCGGGTCGTAGTTCTTGTAGACCCGGTGGCCGAAGCCCATCAGCCGAACGTGGCTGTTCTTGTCCTTCACCTTCTCGATGAAGGCGGGGATGTTCTTCGCGTCGCCGATCTCGTCGAGCATCTTCAACACCGCTTCGTTGGCGCCGCCATGGGCGGGGCCCCAAAGGCTGGCGATGCCGGCGGCAATGCAGGCGAACGGGTTGGCGCCGGTCGATCCGGCTAGCCGCACCGTGGAGGTGCTGGCGTTCTGCTCGTGATCGGCGTGCAGGATGAAGATGCGGTCCATCGCGCGTTCGAGCACTGGGCTGACGTGATAGGGCTCGGCCGGGACGGCGTTCATCATGTGCAGGAAGTTGGCGGCGTAGCTGAGGTCGTTGCGCGGGTAGATGAACGGCTGGCCGATCGTGTATTTGTAGGCCCAGGCGGCGATGGTCGGTAGCTTGGCGATCAGGCGGAAGGCGCTGATCCGGCGGTGGTCCTCGTTATTGATGTCGAGGCTGTCATGGTAGAAGGCCGAGAGTGCGCCGACGACGCCGCAGAGCACCGCCATCGGGTGCGC
>JAABUK010007479.1_pt1 | contig 15761 bp, 3 predicted proteins | sample 5559141 | NCBI WGS metagenome assembly JAABUK01 (sample SAMN10711869, study PRJNA513367) | rock metagenome | isolation source: Antarctica rocks | place: Antarctica: Victoria Land, Pudding Butte nord | collected 2016-01-03
TTGTTGATAATTGATATATAAACGCATTTCATTATTAAGTTTTAAAATAAATAGAACTGAATATTCTATAAATAAAGTTAAAGATTAAATAAATTTCTTCTTCTAATTCTTATTAAGATACTTTTGTAGAATCTTAAGTTCTTTCTTAGAAAGAAAATAGATAGATTTGTAAGTAGATTTCTTATTAGATTTTAAAGAAATCTTGTGATCTTAAAATTAATGCTTAAATAGTGTTAATGCGTTTTTATTCTTAATAAATAAATGTTTAAATTTGTTATATTTAAATAAGTATTCGAAAAAACTCTCTATTATTTCTATTAAATATCTGTTATTGAGTTTTATTTATACTGCTTTTGTGAATAATATTACAATCATATTCAATTTATATGCGCAGTTAGAAAAGCTAATAGTTTATTATTTTTAACTAATTATTGAGTTATAAGCTTCTAATTATGAAATGCTTAGAATAATATTATACTTGATTTTTATAATATTTAATATTACTTGTTTTATATATTACTGAATATCTAGTTTTAATAAATAAGTTTCTACTTTAATTCATTCTTAATTTTGTTTGATAGAACTCTCATTTATTAATGTTAATCGATAGAATTTATCTTTTTCTTGTGTAAATAGACGGGATCGGATTATATATATTAAAGAGATATAGTTCTTAATAACTTTGGAATTGATTATAATCTTGATCTAATATTATTCTATTTGGGTTTATATAATTAAATATTGTGCGTAATTAATATTAGTTATCACTATTTTCTAAGATTTAGAAGTAAATTCTTTATTATATTTTGAATTTAAAGAATCTTCTCGTTTTTTAACTCTATTAATTTAAAGTTTTTAAAATGAGTATATTCTTCTTTCGCGAAATGATATTTTGATTTATCGCATGAAAAGTGTGCGTATAACTTATAAGAGATGTAATATTCTTTATCGCAGATTACTTTTATTACTTCTAATTTCTTAAGTTCTTAGATTTATATTATACTTATACTTTATATTTCTTTAAGATAAGCGGGAGTGTTAATCTTATATAAGTTGATCGCTTTTTAAAGATTATTATTCTGATGATAATAAATTTATTCTTGATTTTAATCTGAACATTCTTTTATATAATATATTCTTAGTTATAATTTTAACTTAATTCTTTATAATATTTTCTCGGGCGTATATACTTTATATTAATGTTGAAACTTTAATTTATAATTCGTGTTTGTATATAACATTACTTTTTAAAATTTAGTAATTATTTTCATGTAATTCTTATTATATTTAAGATTATTTAATATTCATTTTTAAAATATTTTAAAGATGATACTTAATAATTATTAAGCTTTCTTTTATTTAAGTTTCTTAAGATATTATTTTAAGCTATTCTTATCTGATCTGTAAATAACGCACTGATTGTTATAATAAGTAGTTTAGAATATACAGGCGTGAGTGTTAGAAACTATCAAGTCTAGTTATAATAAAGTTCAGATATCAGAGGATTGTGAATAGGAATCACTGTTCTCACATAAAAGAATCAAAGGCAGAGTGCAATTAATAATATAAGTTAATTACGAAAGAAGAGATTATAAATCTAAAGAATAATCGTTCGTTTATATAGTTATTAGTTATGATTCGTGCTCTATATTTCGAGTGCTTCTTTTAAGCATTCTTAAGCACTTACTTCTGAGTGCTTTTATTAAATATTCTCGAGCACTTCTCTTAACATTTAATTTATAATTACCTGTGTTAATTATAGTAATTAAGAATAGATCTATCGTAGACTTATAAGATATTTGTGCGTAAGTGAGATCCCGTTTCTTAGTTCTCTATTAAGTCTATCAGTTGTTAATTCCTTATTATAACACTATACCTCTCCGGATTAACTTGATCTCTCAAGCTACTTAAATTTTCTTCTGAGATTTCTAATTCTTTTACTTCTTCCTTTCTTTATTATACTCTTATATTATATCGGTAAATCTTTCTCTTATAAATAGCGGCGGATTCAGACGAAGAAGATAATATTACTGAGAGTGTTGACTATAATTATATATTCCGTCTATACTACACGAAATTATCTATATATATTTTTTAAAGATGTCTCGAAGTGTTCGGAGTATACTTATTATAATGTTTGTTATAATGATAATTTCTCGAAGATCAACTTTTAGAGACTGCGATAGAAGAAACTGCGATTGAAGACTATTTAGAAGATAACTCTTCTTCGTCTTTAACGAGATGCTGTTAAGATAGTGAGTCTTGACTTTTGCATAGAGTCTTTTTAGGTGACTCAGAGTAATATAATTGCTCGAGAGATTAAGTCTCTGAAGAAGCTTAATTAGAATGAGAGATATTCAGAGGAGAGAGAGTTGCTAATTAGTGCGAGATTGAGCGTCGCTTTTAATAAGGCGCAGCTAACTGCTTTTTTTGATTCTTCTTATATTAGAGATTCCGGCGATGATAATTCTTTAGAATCGCGGGATTAAGATTTATTTCTGATTCTTATATATTTTCTATTATATTATATTCTAATTATTTTATTAAATAATGAGTTTTATTCTTAATCTCTTAATTATCGAGTACTCGCTCTATCTTATACTTTTAATTCTATTTTTCTAGATAAATTGAAATTTATTTAGTATTTCTTAGTACAGATTCTAGAAGAGAAATGTTAAATATTAAATGAATTCTTATTGTATTTAAGAGTTTAAGTCTGTAGATTAATTAATTTAGAACTTTCTAAATTAGATAGAGATTGAGTTTCATATGATTCAGCTTAATACTAAATATTTTTATTTTAATATTTCTGTAAAGTAAGTATACTGAATTTTCTTCTTTAAGATTTGATTCATTAATTCTTTTTAAGTTATAATATATTTCGGATCTTTAATTAATGAATTTAAGATCTTTTCTCAATTCTTGATATAAACTGATTAATAGCTGTATGCTAATTATCGATTTTTATATAAGCTGTTTTATCTTTCTTAATTATTTATACAAAACTAATTTATAATTATAATTAACGTAAAATAATAATATTTCGATTGCTACTAAGACGCTATTATACGCGAACTGCGTTAATAACAGAAGTATTACTTAGTTATTCTAACGATAATTAATATAGCAGCGTAAGTATTGTTCTAGTGTTTAATTGATTCTTTTAGTTTGCTTATTTATTTATGAATGATACGCTGTTAACAACTTATATTTTGTTTTGAGTTGATCTATTAGTAACTTTTAAAACTTTAAGATAAAGAGTTTATTTTAATTTAAAATGATTTCTATTAATATATCATGATTTGTAAATATTATTCGTAAAAATATATAGATCAGATCTTCTATATTAGATATCTTTAAATAATTAATAAAGTAGATATACTTAGTCAATCTGTTAATAATAATCAGAATGCTATTATAACTAATATTTATTATCGAATTCTTAAATAAAGATAGCTTAATAATAAAGTTCAATATTATAAATTTTCAAGCTCTCTTAAATGCTTTTAAAGATCGCATCTCTTTATATAATTTATATTAAGAGTGCTTTACTTTTTAATAGATATTATAATTAGCTATTTATTATTTAACTGCTTTATTTATTTCGGGAAAGTAGTAGAATTTAAAGATATATTTCAGAGTTTTTTCTATTTCTTAATATTTATGAGAGGTTTTCTCGTGATATTATTAGAGAATCGTTTCTTTCACTTAATTCGTGATATATATTAGTTCTTTATATAAGATCAGCCCGCTGTCTTGTTTTTGAAAGACTGAATATTTTTCGGGATTTTTCCGAATTTCGCGGAATAAATGATTGTTTAAATATAATCTTATAATTCAGCTTTTCTAATCTTGATTAGAGATTTGAAAAGTCGAAGCGATTATAGTATAATTATATATCATGATTCCGTTCTCATTCTCTCACAGAATCGATTATGAAGTAAATTTAATATTTCGGGCGTGATCTGTTTAATGGCTTAAAGCATCGACTTTAATATTGTCATTTTCTTTTCGATAAAATATTTTAAAGTTATACGCTAATAATAACTTAGATTATTATATCTGGCGTTTATTTAACATCTTAATAGTGATAAAGTATAATAGATTCTTATGATCTGTGTAAACTTTTACAAAATACTTGAATTCTTTTAAATATACTCGCTATTTATTAAACGCGGTAATTATGACTAAGAGTTTCTTATTATAAATCTTATAATTAAGTTTCGCTGAAATCATCTTTCTAAAATAGAAGATAATAAGTCTTAATCATTCTTTATTATTAAATTGACTTATACACATATTAATAATATAATCTGATATATTCATCTTTAACACAATCTATCTCTTAGAATTAAATATTATAAGAATGAGAACTGTTGTGAATTTTTATTTCAGCTTCTGAAATAAAGATTCTACTTCTATTTCTCAGATGAAGAATACTTTCTTCTTAATTATTTATATTAATGAGGCAATTATTTTTGAGTAATCCATGATAAATCTTCGATAGAAGTTGGCGAATCTGAGAAATGATTGTAATTTCTTCACTGATGTAAATTGCGATCATTTAAGTATAGCTGTGATCTTGAATTTGTTCATTTAAATTCTTATGATTGTTAGAATAAATCTAAGAAATTTGATATTTTACTTATGAAACTCACATTTCTTGATCTTTACTAGTAGATTTTTTATCTGAAGAATATAAAGCATCTTTTGAATATATTTAATATATTATTCTTTAGTTTCAGAGTATATAAGAATGTTATTAAGATAAACAATATAGAATTGATCTAGATATTCTTTAAGAATATTATTTATTAGAAATTAAAAGAAGATTAAAGCGTTTATTAATTTAAAGAATATGATTAGATATTTATAATAATTATAATGAGTTCGAAATACTATTTTTCATTTCTCTTTCTTTTTTATTCTCATTAGATTATACATTTTTCGTAGATTAAGTATTATAAATTACTTAGCTTCACAAATACAATCGTGTAACTTAGAGATGAGAGATAATGTATAACGATTTTTTATCGTTATATTGTTTAGTTATCGATAATTAATATATAAACGCATTTCTTTATTTGATTTTAAGACAAATAAGATTGAATATTTTATAAATAAAGTCGAGAATTAGATAAATCCTTTTTTCTGATTTTTATTAAAATATTCTTGTAGAATCTTAAGTTCTTTCTCAAAAAGAGAATAGATAGGCCCGTATATAAGTTTCTTATTAAATTTTAATAAGATTTCGTGATTTTAGAATTGATGTTTAGATAACGCAGATGCGCTTTTATTCTTAATAAACAAACATTTAAATTTATTGTATTTAAATAGATATTTTAGAGATTTCTCTATTATTTCTGCTAAATATTTATTGTTAGATTTTACTTATACTATCTTTGTAAATAATACTGTAATCATGATTATCTTATAAATATAGTTAGAAAAACTAATAGTTCACTATTTCCAGCTAATTATTAAATTATGAGTTTTCAGTCATGAAATGTTCAGAATCATATTATATTTAATTTTCACGATATTCAATATTATCTTTTCGGTATGTTATTGCATGAATAAATTAAGTGAATAAGTCTCTATCTTAATCTATTCTTCATTTTGCTCTATAGAACTTCCGTCTATTAATGTTAATTAATAGAATTTATTCTTTCTTTGAGTAGATAAACGGGAGCGAGTCACATATGTTAAAGAGGCGTAGTTTCCGATGACTTTAAAGTTTATTATAATCTTAACTTTTTATTATTTAATATGCTTCTGCAAGATCATATATTATGCATAATTAATATTAATAACGACTAGTTTTTGAGATCTAAAAAGAGATTCTTTATTAGATCTTTAATATAAAGGGCCTTTCCGTTTTTTAACTCTTCGAGTTAATAGTTTCTGAAATAAGTATGTTCTTCTTTTATGAAGTAATATTCTGGTTTATCACACAGAAAGTATGCGTATAACTCGTAAGAGGTGCGATATTCTTTATCGCAAATCATTCTTACTATTTCTGATTTCTTAGATTCTTAGATTTATATTATACTTACGCTTTAAATCTCTTTAAGATAAGTAGAAATGTTAATCTTATATAAATTAATCATTTCTCAAAGATTATTACTTTAATAATAATGAATTTGTTTCTGATTTTAATTCAAATAATTCTCTATGCGATATATTCTTAATTATAGTTTTAACTTAATTCTTTAAGATATCTTCTCGAGTGTATATACTTTATACTGATATTGAAATTCTAACTCACAATCTATATTTATATATAATGTTAATTCTCAAAACTTAGTAATCATTTCCATATAATTCTTATTATATTTGAGATTGCTTAATACTCGCTTCTAATATACTTTAAAGATAATACTTAATGATTATTTTATCTTCTTTTATTTAAATTTCTTAAGATATTATCTGAAGTTATTCTTATCTGATTAATAAATAACGCATTAATTATTATAATAGATAGTTTAAAATAAGCAGGCGTGAGATGATTCTGTGATTTTTTAATCGCGAATCTATTTAAGTGATTTATCAATTATTTCTATTAATGATGTCTTGATGTTAACGCAGCTAATATCTTATATATTATCTAATTTGTTTATTCTCTATTCTACTAATTCTTTCGAAGTCGCGTGCAACTATTATTTATTAAGATAACTGTTAACTCGATATTTAGATTTCTTATAATAAAGATATAAGTTCTTTTTCATTTATTTCTCTCGCTGAATTAAAGAGAGTTTGTCTTGATTGAATTTCTTTTCAAACTTTCTTTGATTTGTGATATTTAAATTCATTTCTCGGGGGTATCGAACTTATTTAGATTGATATTCTTTCTTGTGATACTTTTCGGGGGTGAACGTTTAAGTGCGTTCTTATTCTTTTTTCATTTATTTTTCGTATAAACAGTTATCTATTTTAATAGATATATCAATCAAACTTTCTAATTCATCTGATCTTTTAATTTAAGTTAACTTATTCTTAACCGAATCTTTTAGTTCTAGATAATATTTTATTATAAGTACTGCATTATTCTACTTAATTTATAATATAATCTACTGAAACTTGAATGTATACTTTATTACTAAGTCTATTTACTGAAGTTTCTAAATCTCTCGTTTAGTTGTTTATTCTTTATTCACTCTCTTATATATTTATTAAATACACTTCTTGAAGTAAGCGTAATTAAAGAAGATTCTTTTAATTTCGATCTTTTTATTCTTTACAAACTTCTTTAAGTGATTTATTAGATAGGATTTAAATTAATCGAAGGCTTCATCTTTAAGATAAGTAATTATAAATATTATTTTAATTTCGACAGTTCTCAGCTTCTAAGTATTGAATTAAATATATATATTAACTTAAGTTAAAAAAGCTTTAAGCTTTTTTTTATTTTTATGAAACATATTAGAGATATTGATTTTAAGAGAGATATAATCTGTATTAGCGATATCTTTCTAAGATTATTTATATTTAGAATGTGATATGTTCGCGGTAATAAGATCTATTATAATAGAGTGATTAATATTTGATAATAGATAGTTAAAGTGTTAGAAACTGTTAAGTCTAATTATAATAAGATTCAGATATTAGAGAGTTATAAATAGAAATTACTGTTCTTATATAGAAGAGTTAAAGATAGAATGTAATTGATAATATAAGTTGATTATAAAAGAAGAGATTATGAATTTAAAGAATAATCGTTCATTTATATAATCATTAGTTGTGATTTATGCTTTATATTTCGAGTGCTTCTTTTAAGTATTCTCGAGCACTTGCTTCTAAATACTTCTATTGAGCATTCTTGAGCACTTCTTTTAATGTCTGATCTATAATTGTTCGTGTTAATTATAGTGATTAAGAACAGATCTATCGTAGACTTATAAGACACTTATGCGTAAATGGGGTCCCGTTTCTTAGTTCTCTATCAAGTCTGCCGATTATTGATTTCTTATCGTAATAGTGAGATGATTCTGTGAGTTTTTAATCGCGAATTTACTTAAATAATTTAATAATTGATTTTAATATCGATGTTATAATATTAGCACAGCTAATATTTCACGTGTTATCTGATTTTTCTATTATTTGTTCTTCGAATTTACTTAAGATAGTGTGTAATTATTACTTATTTAAATAATTATTAGCTCGATATTTAAACTTTTTATAATAAAGATATAAATTCTTTTTTATTCTCTTTTTTTATTAGATTAAAGAGATTTTATTTTGATTAAATTTCTTTTCGAATCTTTTATAATTCGTGATATTTAAATTCATTTCTTGAGAATAACAAACTTATTTCGCTTAATATTTGTTTTTTCGATACTTATTAGAAATAAAGATTTAAGAGTGTTTTTATTCTTTTTTCATTTATCTTTTATATAAATAATTATTTATTTTGATAAATATATTAATTAGATTCTCTAGTTTATCTAATCTCTTAACTTGAGTCAGTTTATTCTTAACTAAGTTCTTCAGTTCTAGATAATATTTTATTATAAGTGCTGCGTTATTCTATTTAATTTTTAATATGATCTATTAAAATTTAAATGCGTACTTTATTATTAAATCTATTTATTAAAGTTTTTAAACTTCTTATTTAGTAATTCATTCTTTATTTACTTCTTTATACACCTGTCTGATACACTTCTTGAAATAAAAATAACTGATAAAAATTCTTTTTATTTTTACTTTCTTATCTTTAATTATCTTCTTTAAGTGATTTATTAGATGTGATTCAAATTAATTAAAGACTTTATCTTAAAGATATATAACTGCGAACGTTATCTTAACTTTAATTATTTTTAGCTTCTGAATATTAAATTAAATATATATATTAATTTAAGTTAAGAAGATTCGAAATTTATTTCTATTTTTATAGAACGTGTTAGAGATGTTAACTTTTAAGAAGATGTGATTTATATTAACGATTTCTTCTTAAAATTGTTTTTATTTAAAGTATAATATATTTATTTTAATAAGACTTCTTATAATAGAGTGACTGATATTTAATAATAAATAGTTAAAGTGTTAGAAATTATTAAGATTAGTTATAATAAGATTTAAATATTAAAGAATTATAAATAGAAATCATTATTCTTATAAAAAATGAGTTAAAGATAGATTGCAATTAATAATATAAATTGATTACGAAAGAAGAACAAAATTATAGAATTATAAGATAAATGATTATTTATATAATTATTACTGATGAGTCGTGCACAGTACTTTTAAGTGCTCTTTTTAAGCATTCTTAAACACTTACTTTTAAATACTCTTCTTAAGTACTTTTAAACACTTCTTTTAATATTTATCTTTAATTATTCTAATCAAACATATCTTTTTAAATCAGATCTTTATAATTCTGAGAGATATTCATCTGCAAGATCTATTATCTTGACTATCTGTTAAACTTCGGCAGTTAGAGTCGAGTTCGTTAATGACTAGTCTGTAGCTGTAACAAATTATTGTGAAATACAAAAGAATTCATTTCTTTAACAATAATAGTCATCGTTTTTCAGTTAAAGAATAACTGAAAAAGGGCTAAAGAGTATTAATATTTATTGAGATCGATATTTTGAGGCTGATCTATATAAGATTTTATTAAAATCGGCTTAAAATTAGATAAAGAATAAAGAATTTCTGAAATTAAACGATTTTGAAAATTTTCTGCAGCTTCTTCAGGCGGAATTAAAAAGCTATTTAGCTTTTTATCGGCTGTAGAATTGTTGGAAATAGAAGAAGCTATTAAAATATTAATTATATATATATATATATAATGAAATAATAATAAAAATGAGAAGAAATCGAAAATTTTAATATACTTATATGATTATTTGACTGATTTTCGGTTCATTTTTGAGGGATTTTTGATACCCTTTATCTGTTATTAATAGCTAGTGATTGAAGAATTTTTGTAGTATTTTGAGAGTGATTTTGAGGCGTTAAAAAATTCAATTTTAAGTGAAATTCAACTTGAAAAGAAATTTTGACAGAGATATGAGACTGTATCTTCTGCGATTGAGATCTATTTTCAACCAAAGATAAATTAGATGAAGCGTCTGAATCAGAGCTATCTGCACTAGAAATTTCGTCCTCATAGACCGAGAATTGGGCGAGTTGTGAGGCTTTTCGTGGTCATTTAATGCGTTAAATTGAAAGAATTTCATCATATTTGCAGATTTCGGGGGCTGATTCAGCTCGAAGGCGCTTTTTCAGGCGCCCCCGGGCACTTCAAGATGGTTGAATAGTGAGTTGATTTGATGAGAAAGCTGCTAATCTGAAAATTTTTGATTTTGAAGAATTGTAAAGAATTTCTATTAATTTTAACTAAAAGAGCTAGAAATAAGCTTTTTTGATGAGATTTAAATAAAGATATAGCTGAATTCAGTTATTAAGAAGATTTGAGAGTAATTATAAAGAATTTCAAGCTCTTTTAAAACTGAAATAATGATGTAGAAGATTAATTAAGAAGAAAGTTACTTTGAAAATTTTGATATTTCTTATGTCAAGAAATCTACAATTTAATAGCGCTAATAGCAAATTAAACGCGGCAACGCTACTTCTAATAAGAAAATGTAATTAATTCAATAATATAAGAGATAAGAATTTTAAAGATAGATTTAAGTAGCTTAAGAGATTAAACTAATTTAAAAGAATATAGTATTATAGTTATAAATTAGTAGCTGATAAACTTAACTGTTATTATTAAGATTTAATAATAAATTAAAATACTAAATTTTACTTATGCAGAATATCTTTTAGAACTATAGTAGATCTGATTTAAAAAGTTATATCTAATTAAAATAATTAAAGATAAATATTAAGAGAAGTGCTTAAAAGTATTTAAGAGAAGTATTTAAAAGAATGTTTAAGAATGCTTAAGAGAAGTACTTAAAAGTATTACACACAATTTATTAATAATAACTATATAAATGTTTATTTATTTCATAATTTTATAATCTTATTTTTCTTTTATAGTTAACTTATATTATTAATTATATTCTATCTTTAACTCTTCTATATAAAAACAGTAATTTCTATTCACAATTTCTTAATATTTAAATCTTATTATAATTAGACTTAATAGTTCTTAATATTAATTTAATTCAATCTCAACTTATTTAAAATCGAATCGATCGATCTTTGATTCCTTTATATTTGAGATCGGATCGAACTAAGAATCAGATCAGATCGAATTATTCGAGTTGAGACCGAATCATTACGCAGTCTATTCCTTGTGTCATTGAACTGACGATATCTCCTCATTTGGAATAGTATTCCCGCGTTATAGTGTTGAAATTGAGTGCAGTCTTGACATTAAGAACATCAAAATTAAAAAAGATAAAAAGGACTTAAATCAGCTATAGCAGAGTAAGCTTTCTAGCTAGCGTATTAGAAATAGTATTATTAGAAGCCGCTAGTTATTCTCTATATAATAGTCTATTTATATCTATTATTTAACTATTAATTAAGCTGAAAACCAAAATTTAATTAAATTTCTAAAGAGTTCTTAAAGCTTAATTGATTATATAGAGCTAATGATTATAGCTGAGATTCTATAAATAGTATTATTAGAAAGCTAATTTCTTAGACTATAATATAGCTTAGTCAGATTTTAATTAGCTTTTTTTTGAAGTGGGTGCACTCTGATTCTTAATTAAAAGTAATATTTAAAAAGTATAAAAAAAAAAAAGACTAATATATATTAAATATAATATATACCCTCTTTAATTATAGATTATTAAAAATCTAAGTAAGCTATTTAATAGAGAGTTTAATTAACTATTTAATAAAGCTATTTATAGATTTATTTATATAATAATTAGTTGTATATAATCAATAATATATTAGAATTCTATAAAAATCAAGTTAAATATAGATTTTAAGCTTTATAAATAAGATATTAATAGAAATTATAAAGTTTATTATATATATAATCTTTTATATTCTTATATAAATAGTGCTTTCTATTTTAAATAATATTTTAAAGAAAAGTAATGAAATCAGCTATTTTATATATTATTAATAAATGAATCTTTCATCTTAAACTGAATATTACTATATTTAGTTTATTATTAATATTATTAAATTACAGGTTTTTTAATATAAGAAATATTAAAATTTTCAAAGTAACTTTCTTCTTAATTAATCTTCTACATTATTATTTCAGCTTTAAAATAGCTTGAAATTCTTTATAATTACTCTCAGTTCTTCTTAATAACTAAATTCAGTTATATTTTAATTTAAATTATATAAAACAGAGTTATTTTTAACTGTTTTAGCTAAAATTAATAGAAATTCTTAAAAATTCTTTAAATTCAGAATTTTTAAATTCAGAATTTTTTATCAAATAGTCTAGATTTTAAGGCGTTCATTAGTTAGGTTTCAACTAATCTGCGCCCCATTTAATTGTTCTACTTAATAAGACTATTTTAAGTATTCTCTTAAGTATATAATACTCACTCTTTACGTAATATTATATAAATTTAAACAGTCAATTTAATCAATTCTATAAATACTTTCAAGCTATTCAACCCGCAATTTATTTAATACTTTCTCATTAAATAACTCATTAATTAATCATTCTGAAGTGCTCAGAAGCGCGTAAGAAAGCGCCCTCGAGCTGAATTAGTCCTCAAAACTTATAAGAATAATGAAATTCTTTCAATTTAACACATTAAACGCTCACGAAAAGTCTCACAGCTTGCCCAATTCTCTATTTATAAGGACGAAATCTTCAGTATAAATAGCTCTGAAACAGACGCTTTATTAGATTTATCTTGAGCTGGAAATAAATCTCAATCGCAGAAGATACAGTCTTATATCTCTGTTGAAATCTCTTTTCAAGTTAAATTTCACTCAAAATCAAAATTTTCCCCGCCTTAAAATCACTCTCAAAATACTACAAAAATCCTTCAATCACTAACTATTAATAGCAGATAAAGAGTATCAAAAATCCTTAAAAAATGGATCAAAAATCAGTTAAATAATCACATAAGTACGTTATTTTCTTATTTTCTATTATTTCTTTTAATTCTTTCTCTATATTTTATATTTATAACTAATAATTTAATAGCTCCTTCTATTACAGACGATTCTATAGTTAATAAGAAGTTAAATAACTTCTTAATTCCTTCTGCAGAAGCTGCAGAACAATTTAAAAATCATTTAATTTCAGAAATTCTTCGTTCTTTATTCAAATTTGAGCCGCTTTTGTTAAAGTCTTATACAGGGCAGCCCCGAAATATCAATCTTAATAAATATTGGCACTCTTTAGCTCTATTCCAGTTATTCTTTAACTAGAAAACGATGGCTATTATTGTTAAAGAAACAAATTCTTTTGCATTTCATAATAATTCAGCTCAAAATCCGTGGGTTTCTCTTTCTATTAAAGAGTTATATCACTTTTTTGACTGTTTATTATTATTATCTCTTCATAAACAATCTTTCCGAGCTTATTCTTAACATTTAAATGAAGTTCTATCAAAAACTTCTCTTTCAAAAAATCGATTTGAGCAGATTATTAAGAATTTTCACTTTAAAGATCGCGGTTTAAATCCGATTAAAAAAGACTTTAATTGATGGGATAAATTAGAGTCTATTTTCTCTATTTTACGCGAAAAATCTGCTTATTATTGACTTCTCAGTATAAATCTTATTGTGAATGAAGTTATGCTTAAATTTAAAGAAAGAACTTCTCAAAAAATCACTATTTCTGACAAGTCTATTTCCACGGGATTTAACCTATTTGCTTTAGGCGATTCTAGTTATATCTATAACTGAGAATGCACTAGATCGGGTATAGCAGAAGAAATATTAAGAGAGAAAGAAAAAGTTAGGATTTCTATTTCTAATTCTTTAATTTCTACTTCTTTAAATCCCACTCAATTAGTGATCATTCGGCTTGCAAATTCTCTTTCTAAATTCATTAAAGATGAGCTCTTTTTTCATTTCTATTTAGATAATTTATTTATTTACTGGAAATCTGCTCAGGCTCTAAAAGAGCGTGGAATAGCAGTTACTGAAACTGTTTGAAAGGGAGTCACAGACTATCCTCCACAACTTTTACAGTTTAAAAAAATGAATAGAGCTCTAGAATGAGGAGCTCTACAGGCCTCTGTTATAGAGAGAGTAGCCTGCTGGCTATGACAGAATGCAAATGCGGTTATGAGTATGTTTATTTTTTATTTTAATTTTTTTCTATTTTTTTCTCCTTTATTTTCTTTTCTAAAATTCTGAAAAATATCTTCTTAATTACTTCTATTCTTTCTCTATTTAATTATTTATTTTCTATAATTTTAACTCTTCTTTTCATAAAGTTATATCCTCTTTTATATGAATTTTCTCTGAAATTTTCTCTTTTTGAATTTTAATATTATGAAATAATATATTAATAATTTTTTAGAAATGATCACTGAACACAGAATCGAAGACACTATTTTACGACTATGAAAACGCCCTAAAAAGACTGCTTCAAATGCCGCAATTACTCAAAAACCATTTGAAGATTAATCAACTAAAATTCTTTCTATTTCCTTATTTATTGATTGTTATAATCAAAATATGAGGGGGGTAGATCAAGCAAATCAGCTTCAAGCCGCCTTTACTACTTATTTCCCTCGAAATTAAAAGGAATCCTTTTCTGAAGTCTTTTTTGCTATTGATATAGCTGTTATTAATAGTTATAAGCTTAATTTAGCTCTAAATAAATTGAAAACAAACTCTACTAGAAATCGAAAATCTATATAATATCGAGAATTCATTAAATAATTAGTAAATCTTCTATTCTATATAGAAGATGAAGATTTTTCTGATAAAATTACTTAAAAATCTTATCTAAAATATGGATATTAATCAGTTTCAAATAAATCAAAATCAGTCAAAAAAAGAGAATTTTTTGAGAATATTCATCAATTTTCTCAACACTCTTCAATTCAAAATTCAGCTCAAAAATGAGGATATTGTGTTATTTATTCTTTAAGAAGTAATTTAGAGTCTCAAAAAAGAAAGAAAATAGTTGAAAATAAATTTCAGTTAACACTTTAATTGAATAATAATTTAATTGAAGTAAAAAAGAGTATTATATCAAGAATTCGAAGAAATCGAACTATTTAACAGTGTGAAGAGTGTGAAGTATATATTCGTTAGGCTTGTTGGATTTCAAATTATGTAAATAGTTAATAATAATAATTTTTTCTTTTTTACTTATTTGTTATTAATTTATTATTAATTTTTCTATTATTAATAACTTTATTATTTATACTTTTATAATATTTATAAATATAAATAATATAAATTTAAATAACTCTAAATTTAAATAATATAAACTTTAAAATATTACATTTAATAAAGAATTATATTTATATAAGAATATAAAAGATTATATATATAGTAAACTCTATAATTTCTATTAATATCTTATTTATAAAGCTTAAAATCTATATTTAACTTGATTTTTATAGAATTCTAATATATTATTGATTATATACAGCTAATTATTATATAAATTAATCTATAAATAGCTTTATTAAATAGTTAATAAAACTCTCTATTAAATAGCTTACTTAGATTTTTAATAATCTATAATTAAAGAGGGTATATATTATATTTAATATATATTAGTCTTTTTTTTTAATTTTTCTACTTTTTAAATATTACTTTTAATTAAGAATCAGAGTGCACCCACTTCAAAAAAAAGCTAATTAAAATCTGACTAAGCTATATTATAGTCTAAGAAATTAGCTTTC
>JAABUK010007480.1_pt1 | contig 15759 bp, 17 predicted proteins | sample 5559141 | NCBI WGS metagenome assembly JAABUK01 (sample SAMN10711869, study PRJNA513367) | rock metagenome | isolation source: Antarctica rocks | place: Antarctica: Victoria Land, Pudding Butte nord | collected 2016-01-03
TGTAATCGGCCAGAATCATGAGATGGGTGCCGCGGTTTCCGACAATGGCAACGTCAACCACCAGCGAGGGCGTGATTTGTTGTTGCACCGTGAAGTGCCAGCTTTGCACATAACCGGTGGGATTGTTCTTAGGGATATAGCGGGCCTGAGAGGCTAACGGATTAAAATTCGCGGGCACGGCGAAGTTTGCCGGATAGCCTTGCTGCGTGGTGCGGAAGCAGGTGATGGGCTGGCTATCTGGCGCACACAGCGGCATATCGGGAGTTTGATCGATGGTGGCGTCCAGAATTCCCGGGCCATTGTAGGAGAGAAGATTTTCTCCTCCTAAGCGGTTGAACTGGACGTAGCTGATGCCGTAAGCGCTGCGGATGACCGTGTTGGGCGTGGCCTTATAAGCAAGCCCCAAGCGCGGAGCCCAGTTGTTGTATTGCGGGTTGACTAGGGCTCGATCGTAAATAGAACCGTTTTTAGCTTGAATCAGTGTCTGCGTGGCGGGATCGAAATTGGCAAGCCGGTTGTCTTTTTCCCATTGCGGTGTGGCGAACTCATAGCGAACTCCCAGGTTAAAATTCAGTTTCGTGGAGAACTTAAAGTCATCTTGAAGATAAGCGAAATGCATGCGCTGGCGCAGCTCCACGATGGCGTAATTGTTCAGCTCGTAACGGCTTCGTGCGCCTGTCAGAAAATCCGTCAGGGTGTAGGCTTCCTGAAACGCGGGCACGCTCGTGGTTGCCACGCCCGCCGGACGGCTGAATTGTCCGTTATACGCATCGGCGCCGAAGACGGGGTTGAAATCATCTACCGCGGTATCGATGCGTTGATATTCATAGCCCGCTTTCAAGGTGTGGCGGCCCAGATATTTGGAATAGTTCACCTTGGGATTTATGACAAACGGATTTTGAAACTGCGGGTTGCTGGCCTGCCGCCCGAATTGACTGAAGCCGGTAACAGACTGGGAATTCAGGGCTCCAACAATGCGCGGATCAGTCGGCAGCCCGGTGATGCCATTCTGGGTCAACAGGCTTGGCAGGCCCAGCCCGATGGGCGATTTTCCGCCATCGGTCCAGGTGAACCCCAAACGTGCTTCGAAAACGGATGTCGGGCTGAGGCTGTAGGTAATGCCGGGGGCAAGCTGCTGATTAAATTGGTGGAAAAATCCATTTGCGTTCCCGCCTGCAGGGCCGGGGATATTCGGCGGATCGAATGGATTGGCTTCGCGCTGGCTATAACGCACGAAGGAGGTCAGCTTCTGGCTTGCGTAGTAATCCACGCGCCAATCACCTTTATCGTCCACGATGGAGCCGCGCGGAATGGAGATAAAGTTGTTGGCGCCGCCCTGCAGCGTGGTGAGGCCAGGGAAATTGGGGAGCGGAAGGGCATTGAGGACTGCGCGTGCAAAAGGCGTGACGGCAGCCGCGGGCACTATGCCATCCGCATATATCGCGCCGGTGATGGCGTTGCGGACAGGAATGGGAGCGCCGGTAAGAGAATTGGTGAAGCGGCCCGCTTTTTGATCTGCTGTGGGCAGCGTCGCGAATTGCGTGGTGCGGGTGACGCGACGGAGACCTTCATAATCCATGAAGATAAACAGTTTGTCTTTGATGATGCGGCCGCCGAACGCACCGCCGAACTGATTCTGGATAAAAACAGGCTTTGTGACACCGGGGGCGAACGTATTGAAGAAACCGATAGCGTTCAGGTTCGTGTTTCTTAGAAACTCCCAGGCGGCACCATGATAGGAATTTGTTCCGCTACGGATGGAAGCATTGATGACGGCACCCGCCGCCCTGCCGAATTCGGCACTGTAATTATCGGTCTGCACCTTGAACTCAGCCAGCGAATCGGGCGACGCTTGAATCACCTGGTTTGAAAATCCCTGATTGCTAGTGCCGTATGCATTGTTGTCTACACCGTCAAGGATGAAGTTGTTCAGAGCGCTGCGCTGGCCATTCACGTTGAATGAAGCATCGCGGCTGGTGATGGACTGGTTCTCAAGGGCTGAGCGCCGGACGCCCGGTGTGAGCAGAGCCAGATCTGCGTACGATCTGCCATTGAGGGGAAGATTCACAATCTGCTGCCGGTCAATGACCTGACCGCGTTCGCTGGTATCTGTTTCCAAAACGGCGGCGGCACCGGTGACCATTACGTTTTCCGTGACCTGACCTACTTCAAGCTGCAGGTCGACACGCTGGCGCGCATTGACATCGACGCGGAAGGTGCTGGAGGTTGCGGTCTTAAACCCGGCAAACTCGGCTCGCACGGAATATTCGCCGGTGCGGACATTCAGGAAATTGTAGCTGCCGTTGTTATCGGTGTTGGTGCTTTGGCTGGTGCCAGTCGCAATGCTCGACAGGGTGACCCTGCCATTCTCAATCACTGCTCCAGCGGGATCTTTGACGATTCCGAGTACGGTGGCAGTATCGAATTGAGCCCACGCGGTTGCGGCGCAGAACAATAAAAGCAGGGAGGGTAGCAGACGAGGCATTCCGCCTACGATACCAAATTATGATTTCAATGGAAGGACAGCGTGTTTACTTCCAGACGTATCCGCCATCTACCATCAGGTGCGCGGCCGTAATGAAGCTTGCCTCATCACTGGCAAGAAATAAAATTGCGTTGGCAACTTCGCGAGCTTCGCCGACCCTGTTCAGCATGTGCGCGGGTGCCATTTGCGCGGTCCATTCTTCCTTGCTGATGCCCATGCGGATCCATTCACGCTCCGTGGCGCTTGTATAGATGCAGCCGGGGCACACGCTGTTAACGCGGATCTTATCTTTTGCCAGATCGAGCGCCATGCAACGAGTCATGGTCAGGATCGCGCCTTTGCTGGTGTTGTAGGTGACGAAGTTGGGCTGGGCGATGATGCCGCTCATGGACGCCAGGTGAACGATGGAACCTTGTCCGCGCTTGCGGATGTGAGGGATGGCATACTTCGATACCAATGCGGTACCGATCACGTTTACGTTCAGTACGCGGTGCCAATCGGCAACTGTTGCATCTTCGACGTTGAGGGTGGTGAAGTCAGCCGCATTGTTGACCAGGATATCGATTCCACCGTAGGCTTCCAAGGCGCGTTCGGAAATGAGCCGGGCGTCTTCTTCATTTGAAATATCGGAAGCAACCGCTATCGCCTCCGCACCAGATGCCTGGAGGCGTTCTGCAACAGCTTGCGCCGCCTGAATGTTGTAATCAGCCAATACCAGCCGGGCACCTTCTTCGGCGAAGCGAACGGCTGTTGCTTCGCCAATACCGGCACCCGCGCCGGTGATAATTGCGATTTTGTTTTGAAGCCGCAACGTATTAGGAAACTTGCTTCTGAATGGGAAGCGGAGCTAGATCGCGGCTGGTGATCACTTTATCGATCATTCCGTAATCAACGCCCTGTTCGGGGCTCATGATGTAATCACGGTCTACATCGCGCGCCACGCGTTCAAGAGGTTGTCCCGTGAAGTTGGCGAGCATCTGATTCAAGGTCTCGCGCATGCGGAGGATTTCCCGCGCATAGATGTCGATATCCGCAGCCTGCCCCGCTAGACCTTGCATAGAAGGCTGATGGATCATAATGCGAGAATTCGGGAGGCTGAAACGCTTGCCTTTGGCGCCCGCCGCAAGCAGGACAGCCGCCATAGAGGCAGCCTGGCCTACGCAAATGGTAATGATGTCAGGTCGAACGAACGACATAGTATCTAAGATAGCCAAGCCGGCCGTGATGGAACCACCGGGGGAATTCAAATAAATTGAAATATCCCGCTCCGGATCTTCCGCTTCCAGAAAGAGAAGCTGGGCGATTACCAGGTTCGCAACCGTATCATCGATCGGCGTACCTAGAAAGATGATGTTCTCTTTCAACAGCCTTGAATAAATATCGTAAGCCCGTTCGCCACGCGAGGTCTGTTCGACCACCATGGGAACCAGCATGGAGCTGCCCATTATCCGTTTCCTCTCCCTATACCGATGGCCGCGAAGTCTTCTTCGATTCAAGAGCCGGTTTCAGCCCTGTGAGCCGTGGCTTCCGGCTGGCGACCTGGTTTCGCGCTTCCATTTGCCTGACCAGACTACCGACAGTATTGCGCCTCAAGTAATCCATGATACGCGAGTGCAGGGCAATCCAGCTATTGTGCATCGGGCAGCCCATCCCGTCATTGCATTCCGGAAAGCCGACGATGCATTTGGCGTAGTGATCCAGGCCATCAACCGCGTCCACGATGTCGATCAGGCGCACATCTTTGGCTTTCCAGAGCAAGCAGAAGCCGCCGCTTGGCCCCTTCTGGCTCTTCAGCAAACCCTTGCGTGCCAGTTGTTGGAGCAGCTTGGCAAGAAAGTGGGAAGGAATTTTTTCGTTCGAAGCGATATCTTTGGCCATCGCGCATTTGCCTGTTTCCAGGACAGCCAAATGAAGCGAAGCGCGAATTGCGTATTCCGCAGAGCGGGAATAAATCATCGACCCAACCGACGTGCCAGAATGTAAAGAACCATACAGTTCTTACTGTAGGTTGCCGGTTCAGGATTTACAAGTCCTAAATTCGATTACTCGCGTTGCGTGATCTCAAAGTGGCTCAAAGCCTGTGCATAACGGGAGAGGCCGCGGTACAAAGCCTCCGCTAACTTCTGACGGTGTTCCGGCTTACTGAGCAGCCCCTCTTCACGGGCGTTGCTTAAAAATCCTATCTCGGCTAATACGGAAGGCATTTGCGCGCCAATCAAGACAACGAATGGAGCTTTGCGTACTCCACGGTCTTTTGCGCTCCCGCTGTGCTTTGCTTCAAAGTTTTGCAGAGAGGATTGGACGCTTTGGGCGAACTCGCGCGATTCTTCAATTTTGTCGTGCTGCGCAATATTCTGGACCAGGTCTTTCAATTCGTAGACGCTGTTCTGGACGCTAGCATTTTCCCGGGCAGCTACATCGAGAGCTTCGGGGGAGGAAGTGAAGTTGAGATAGTACGTTTCGATGCCCGCAACCCTGGTTGCGGATGAACTGTTGGCGTGGATGGAAAGGAATAAATCGGCTTTGCGCTGGTTAGCCAGACTGGTTCGCTCGCGCAGACCAATAAACGTATCATCCTGGCGGGTGTAAACGACTTCGCTGCCCATGCGCTGTTCGATCAGCTTACCCAAACGAAGCGCCACATCGAGTACCAAATCTTTCTCCAGCAGACCAGCCGTGCCGCTGGTGCCCTGATCATGGCCGCCATGACCGGGATCAATCACGATACGGTTAATTTTTAACCCCAAGGCACGCACCATAGAACGGCTGCCGTCCTGAGAAAAGCGTTTCGAGGGCGCGGCGGGAGGGGGGCCTAAAGAGGAAAGAGCGCTTGGCACACTCGCCGTGGGCTTGGCAAAGATCTGAGGAGGTTTAACGTCAGTTGTGGCTGGATTCTCAATGATGATAGAAGGAGAGGCAAGAGCAGCTGGCATCTTGGCGGGAATGTTGATGCCTGCCAGGATTCGAGAAGGCGGATTGGGAGCCGCTACAGTGACGGTTGCGGGAGATTCAACGTGATTGGGCAGGGGGGCGGGTACCGGGCTGCCTGCGGGACGAAGTTCTACAATGAGGCGATCTGGATTCGAAAGCTGGGAGGCTGTGAACTCCACATTCGATTCCAAATCCAAAACAATCCGGGTAACACCGGGAACGTTTTCGGCAATACGGATTCGCTTTAGCAGTTTGTCATTCACCTGCTTGACCTGAATCTTACGGCCAGCGCTCTTCGGTTTGGCTCCTTCCACGTCGAAAAACAGACGCTCGGGATTAGGAATATGATCTGACTTGTAATGAAATTCGCCCGTGGTCTCGATAGCGACCCGGGTGGTATGCGCAAGGGTCCAAAACCTTACGTCAGATACCTGTAGAACTTGGGTGGCAGGCTGTGCGCAGAGCGTTGCGGCTAAAAAGAGGGCTCCGCAAATCAGCCGCAGTCGCATGCCTTACTGTGTCTTGTAGTAAATCCTGCCATCATCGCCAGTGATGGCTTGGATGGAGTGGGGTTCATCGCCCGTTTTCACTGCAGCAGTTTGCACGAGTTGAGGTTTCGCTTTGCGCTCCGCCGCCTTCAGTTCGGCAAACTCACGGGCAGCTTTTAGATTCTTGCCCACGCGATAAACGTAGTTGATGGTTTCTGAGTAGGGCGGAATACCGCCGTACTTGGCTACTGCGCCTTCGCCCGCATTGTAGGCGGCAATCACTTTTCGGTAATCGTTGTTGTAAAGCTCGATCAAGAATTTCAGGTATTTGACGCCACCTTCGATGTTCTGCTGGATATCAAAACTATTCGACACACCAAAACGATGCGCAGTGGAGGGAATCAATTGCATTAGTCCCTGCGCGCCTTTGGGCGAGATGGCACCGGGATTGTAATTACTTTCCGCTTTGATGACGGAGTGAACCAGCGGTGCTTCTACCTGATTGCGCTCCGCAATGGCATCGATCATGTCACTGATGGAACCGGAGACGATGGACTGCGGGGAAAGATCAGAGGTGGACGGGCTCGATTGGGCAATCGAAGCCTGCAGAACTGCTGGCCGGGGACTTACGACAACGCTACGAATTAACCTGCCGGTGCGTGCGTCTGTTCGGACTACCACCGTGGTGCGGGTGGAGACAAGCTCGGCGTGCAGAGAAAAGCCAAGCAGGATAAGTAGGGAGCATGGCGCGAAGCGCAGGTGTTGGGTCAAGTATGTCAATGATATCATTTCCTGATGAATGAAGCTGCCGCCCTGGCGGGCTTTGTTTTGGTGGGGGGCAGAAGCCTTAGAATGGGATGCGATAAAGCTCTTTTGGAGTGCGATGGCACTCCGCTGGCTAGCCGTGTTGCCGATCAACTGAAACAAGTTTTGGAGCAAGTTACTCTGGTGGGCAGTTCCGCGCTTCACGGGCACCTGGGCTTTCCTGTAATTCCCGATCATGCCGTGGGACGCGGCCCACTTTCCGGCATTGAAGCCGCTCTGGAATCGGAATTCGCCCGGGAATGGAACCTGATTGTTGCTTGCGATATGCCTTCGCTCCATGCCGGATTGTTTGAGGAGCTTCGCCAGAAAGCTTTGCAAGCCAGCCCGCAAACCGACTGCATTGTGCCAATGACCGATGGCAAACTCCAGCCTTTGTGTGCAGTTTACCGGCACCGTTGCGGTGCTGTCGTGAGCGGCGCACTGCAAGGGGGCACACGGCGGGTTGTCGACTTGGTTCAAATGCTGCAAGCTGAAGTGTGGCACGCCGAAAACGCTCAATTGTTCCAAAACGTCAATACCCGCCCCGAATGGCTTCAGTTTCTACAAGAACGGCAGGCTGCGCAATTAAATGACCGATGAGTTTCCGCATTATCTTGAGTTCCGGCACGTAAACAAGACGTTCGACAAGCCTGTTTTAGTTGACGCCAATTTTCACGTGGATGGCGGAGAAACAGTGGCTGTGATTGGCCGCAGCGGCGTGGGCAAATCCGTCAGCCTGAACATGATTATGGGCTTTCTGAAGCCGGACGCTGGCCAAGTGGTTGTGGCAAATGAAGATATCACAAATTTCACCGAAGACCAGATGCGGCCGGTACGCCGGAAAGTGACCATGGTGTTCCAATCGGGTGCACTGTTTGATTCCCTGACGGCGGCCGAGAATATTATGTCGTCTCTTGAACTTCGTGAGGATTACGACCAAAAGAGCAAAGACGATATTGTTGCCGGGCTGCTGAAAATGGTGGGTATCGAAGACGCGCGCGATTCCTATCCGGCGGATCTTCCCACAGGCTATCGGCGTGCAGTTGCGATTGCGCGGGCTGTGGCGGCGCAACCGGAGTGCATCCTTTACGACGAACCCACCACGATGGTGGACCCTATCATGAGCGACCATATGGCCGAGCTGATGCTCCGCCTGAAGAATCAGCTCAAGCTGACCAGCGTGGTGGTGACTCACGATCTGGATCTGATGCACCGCCTGGCGGACCGCGTGGTGTTCCTTTTCAAGGGAAACGTAATTTTCTTCGGTCCGCCTGGGGATTTAGCGCATTCTGGAAATGCGGATATTGAAGAATTTCTGGAGATGGACCGCGTGCTGCGGCCCTAGTTTTCGGCTAAGGCGCTGCGTGTATGGCCGCCGTGCCTGGTTCCGAAGGGTAACCGTGGCTATGCCAATCCGCGCTCATGTTTGTGGGAATGTTCAGCACCCGGACGTGTGCCAACCCCATTTCTTTCATTGCTTTGTAAGCAGGTCTGATGTTGGGGCACTTCTCTATAGGACAGCATCCGCAGTAGATGACGATGTCGGAATTCTTGGGCGTTGCGGCAACCAGAGCCTTGAGTGCGGCAATGCCCTCCGGTTTTGACGCCGCACCGGCATCGAGCGCGTGAACGATGTGCTTGTTGCGGTAAAGCACAGGGAAGGCAACGGAGATTACTATCGGTGGCTTGGATTTTGAGAGTTCCGGCACGAGTGCGGCAGGCTCCACGATCTCGGTTTTCAGCCAGGGGTTCGCCGATGTCTGCGCAAAACAGAGGAATCCTAGAATTGTCAGTGCGAAGAGCTTCATCTTGCAACCCTAACCCGCACCGGCAATCAGCACGATGCCGCAAAGGATCAAGCCGAGTGCCGCGAACTTTGATTTCGTCACCGGTTCTTTAAAGAAGATCCGGCTCCACAAGAGTGTCCAGACATAACCTAGTGACACCATCGGATACAGGACGCTGAGTTCGCCGTTCTTGACACCCCATCCAAAAAAGACACTGGAAAGAAGAAAGAGTGCCACACCAGCGGCTGCTTGCATGCTGATGATGTGCCGAAATCCGTACCTAAGTTTTTCCGCTCCCAACTTCAGGAAGACCGCTCCCAAACTACCGATTAGCGAGGCAATGAACACCAGCATGATGGACGAGACAGGGGTTCTCATTGTTTGCTTGTTGCCTTTCCGAGCACCGTGACGCCAGCCACAATCACCATAATGCCCGCGAGTTTCAGCAAGGTCACGTGTTCGTTGAAAAAGTAAGTAGAAAGCATGGTTACCCACACGTAGGTAAGGGCAATGATAGGGTAGAGCATGGAGAGCTCACCATCGCGCAAAGCCAGCATCAGGAGCAGGGTATTGATGCCGTAGAGGCAGTAGCCAGCAAGAAGCGGAACGTTTTGGATCGCCTGCATGAGGCTGAAATGGGTCATGTTGTTGACGCCGTTCTTCATCAGAATCTGCGCGGCGGCACCAAGGATTGTACAGATGAATACCAGACCTACGGATTGTATCCGGGTAAAAGGTTTATGTTGCGGTTGGGGCAGGGATGTGGCTGAACTGATCATTCTGGACGTGTCTTAGTTTATGTTGCGGAGAACTTACAGGATAACAAGGTTAGCGCGGGAACGCCGTGCTCCCCAATTGAGAGAGAACCATTCCGCTACAATAGAAGGCTGTGGAGCGAGAGAAACTAGTGGTAGCGGAAAAGCCCCTGCCGACCAGCACGGTTGCGCCTGGCGGGGCCAAGGGCGAAAAGAGACAGCGTGAAGCAGACCAGCCGCGGGGGGTAATTGCGGAGTGGACAGTCACGATTATCCTGCTGCTGTTTGGCACCACGACTCTGGTGCAGGCGTTCGTGATTCCGACCGGATCCATGGAGGATACTCTTCTGGTGGGCGACCATTTGCTGGTGGATAAGCTGGCTTTTTCGCCTCCGGGCAAGGTGACCGGTGCGATGTTGCCCTATAGCGACGTAAAACGCGGCGACATCATTGTTTTTCGCTATCCGGTAGATATTCGCCAAACTTATGTCAAGCGCGCGATGGGCATTCCAGGAGACCGGCTCCACCTGGAGAACAAAAAGTTATTCCTGAACGGCCATCAGTTGAACGAGCCTTACGTTGTACACAAAGCCGATTACATCGATTCTTACCGGGATAATTTTCCCGTGGACCCGAATGTACCACTGACGCCATCTGCGCAGGCCATGCTCGAAAAGAACATTGTGAACAAGGAATTAGTAGTTCCGCCGGGTTACATTTTTGCAATGGGAGACAACCGGGATTCTTCCTGGGACAGTCGCTACTGGGGCTTTGTCCCTCGCGAGAATATTATCGGGAAACCGCTGGTGATTTATTGGTCGTATGCGGCTTCCACGGAAGATCTTTCCAACCCGGCAATCGGCGTGGACCATATTCTGGATTTGGCCCAACACTTTTTTACGAAGACGCGCTGGAAGCGCACGCTGAATTTCGTACACAGTTATCCGGTTCAATAAACAAGATGAATTGTTATGGACTGATACTCGCCGGGGGCCGAGGCACGCGGTTCTGGCCGCAGAGCCGCAAACGGCGCGCCAAGCAGGTTCTGAATATAACCGGCGAGCGCACTATGATTCAGGCCACGGTGGATCGCTTAAAGCCGTTGCTGCCGCCGGAACGAATCTGGATCCTGACTAATTCGCTGCTTCGCGATGAAATTATCAGCCAGTTGCCTGAAGTGCCGAAACAACAGATTCTAGCTGAGCCCGAACAGCGGAACACCGCCCCGGCTATTGCGCTAGCTGCGCACATTTTGCATTCCGTTGACCCGGATGCGGTGATGGGTGTGTTCCCCGCCGATCACGTAATCGACCGCCCCAAGCGTTACCTGAAAACAGTGAAAGCCGCTTTTGCTGCCGCGGCTAAGGGCAAGATTGCGGTATTAGGCATTGAGCCACGCTGGCCTGAAACCGGGTACGGTTACATTGAGCTTCCGAAAGGCACCGAAGCAGGTTCCCATGAGGCAGTGCCGGTGAAGAGCTTTCGCGAAAAGCCGGACGCGAAGAACGCGAAGAAGTATGTAGCAAAGGGCAACTTTTATTGGAACGCCGGAATGTTCTTCTGGCGTGCTCAAACGGTGCTGGACGCCATGCGGACGCATCTTCCTAAAACTGCGACGCTGATTTCGAGCTTGCCCGCGTTTGGGGATCGTTCCTTTGCGGCAAAGTTAAAGCAGGTCTTTCCCCTTTGTGAAAGCATTTCCATCGACTACGGAGTGCTTGAAAAAGCGGACGGAGTAGTGGGTTTTGTATGCGGCGAAATTGGATGGAATGACGTGGGTAGTTGGAACGCAGTCTACGATTTGCTGCCGCGGGATTCGGATAAGAATGTGAGCCGTTCCGTATTGGTAGCGCTAGATAGCAGCGGAAATTTTGTGGATGCCGGCAAGAAGCTGGTCGCACTTGTCGATGTGCAAGATCTGATTGTGGTGGACACCCCGGATGCGCTGCTGATTGGCGATCGGCATCAGGCGCAGAAGGTTGCGGACGTAGTAAAAATGCTGGAAAAACGCGGCTTAGCAGAATTGCTTTAAGTTTTATTCCGGATCGTAGACCCGGTGCAGTACAGCCTTCAGATCTTCCCAGGCTTCGCGCTTCGCATTTTGGTTGTATGGGCGCAAAAGGTACGAAGGGTGAAACGTAACCATTAGCGGAATTCCATTCCACTGGTGCCACTTGCCCCGCAGCTTGGTAACACCATCCTTGCCCCCGATAAGCGCCTTGGCCGCGGTGGAACCTAAAGCGCAGATTGCTTTTGGCTGGATGGTGGAAAGCTGCCGGAACAGGAACTGGCCGCAGGTGGCCATCTCATCCGGTTCGGGCGTACGGTTCTCAGGCGGGCGGCACTTCACGACATTGCAGATATAAACGTCATCGCGCGTGACGGCGATGCCTTCTTTCTTCGCGGTGCCATCAATCATTTGGGTCAGCAACTGTCCGGCACGGCCTACGAAGGGCACGCCCTGTTCGTCTTCATCCGCCCCCGGACCTTCACCGACGAAAACAAGGCGTGCATTTTCGCTGCCCGATCCGAAAACGATTTTCTTCCGACCGATATGCAAGCGGCAGCGGCGACAATCTCCGATATCAGCGGTAATCATGGCAAGCGAATCATTGACGGGCGCCATGTAGGGCAGCACGATTTCGCCTTTGGGTGGTGTGGTGTTCATGGGAGGTGCTGGCTGAACAGAGGGTGAATCGCGGCGGTAAATTTGCTCGAAGCCCAGATCACGGAAATATTCCAATTGGCGGCGCAGGTCGTCAGCCGGCATGAACCCCTGCTTGTTTTTTATGGAGCAGTCCCGAGATCTCATTCCAGATCGAGCGGGCTACTTCTTTCTTAGAGGCACGGGGCAGTTCACGAAACTCGCCGGAGCGGAACGCGAGAAGCACTTCGTTTGAATCCGATTCGAATCCACTGTCCGGCGCGCCGACCAGATTGCCCACCACAAGGTCACAATTCTTTGCCGCCAGCTTCCGTGCGGTTTCCTCGCGCAGGTTGTTCGTTTCGGCGGCAAAACCAATCAGAAGCCGATTTCCTTTCTGTTGACCGAGTTCGGCCAGAATATCGGGAGTGGATTCCATTTCAAGCGATTTCGAAGCTGCCGATTTCTTGATCTTGTTCGGATCTGGATTTACAGGGCGAAAATCGGCCACCGCCGCGCATTTTATGATCACCGTTGCCGATTTCAGATTGGCGAAAACGTTGTCGCGCATTTCCGCGGCAGTCCTGACAGAGATACGCGTGACACCACGGGGCACATCGAGCGAGACAGGCCCGGAGATAAGGGTGACATGGGCTCCGCGCGCTGCGGCTTCAGACGCCAAAGCATAGCCCATTTTGCCGCTTGAGCGGTTGGAAACGAAGCGAACTGCATCAATCGGTTCCTGTGTTGGGCCAGCGGTAATAAGCACGGTCTGCCCTTCCAAATCGCGATTCGAAGGCGCAAAGGACGCGACAATTTCAGCAGGCTCCGCTAAACGTCCGGGACCGACAGAGCCGCACGCCAGGTAGCCATCTCCAGGGGAAACGACGCGCGCACCCCGTTCCTGCAGTGTATTCAGATTGCGCTGTGTGGCCGCATGACGCCACATGTTGTCGTTCATGGAGGGCGCGAGTACTACTTCGCCCGTGAAGGCCAGATACAAGGTAGAAAGAAAATCGTCAGCGAGCCCGTTAGCGAGTTTGCCAAGAATGCCGGCTGTGGCGGGTGCAATCAGCAGAAGATCGTGCTGGCGCGCCGCCTCTATATGCTCCACGTAACTGGAGGCTTCAAACAGATCTGTGATGACCCGCTGGCCGGTGAGTGTGGCGAACGTGAGCGGCTGAATGAATTCTTGTGCGGCGGCGGTCATGACTACCTGAACGGTGTCGCCGCGCTTGATTAGCAGGCGTGCAAGTTCCGCTGATTTATAAGCTGCAATTCCGCCGCCTACCGCCAGAATGATCTTCATCGAACGCCTGAAAAGGCTTGGGTTGGTGGGTTATACGCCGAGCGTAGCGTCGGGTACAACGTCTTCCACCACAATTGGGGGCAGAATTTCATACTGCACTAATCCGCGGCGCACTTCCTCTGCTGCGATGACGGTCGCCTTCTTCGACGAGGTAGGCAGCGCGGGACGCGCGCCTCCCTGCAATTGCCGGGCGCGCTTAGCGGCCACAATGATGAAGCGGTACGTGCTCTGCTCGGCGTCATCCGGAATGGTGCAGTGTGCGTTATTGCGCGGCGTGTCCATGTTTTCTTCCTTCCGTACTTTTCCAACAACCTTCAACAAGTCTCTTCAAACGTTTTCAGAATCGGCCGAATCTTATCCAGAATTCGAATTCTCCTAGCACGTTCTGCTAGAACGATTCCAGCCAGCGTCTGGGCTGAACGGTCCAGATCGTCATTAATCACCACATAATCGTAGCGATCGTAATTCCGGATCTCTGCCGCCGCTTCACGAAGCCGCCGCGTAATCACCGTATCCGGGTCTTCACTTCGAAGTCTTAAGCGCTGTTCCAGGATGCTGCGGCTGGGTGCAAGCACAAAAATAGTGACCGCGTCCGGAAGGCCTTTCCTCAATTGTGACGCACCTTGCACGTCTATGTCGAGCACCAGATCTTCTCCGGCCTGGCGCGCGCTCTCCAAAATGCCGCTGTGGGTGCCGTAATAGTTGCCGAAAACCTGCGCATGCTCCAGAAATTCGCCCCGATGCAAGCGCTCTTCGAATTCTTCCCGGCTGATGAAATGGTAATCTTTGCCCTCTTGCTCTGCGCCGCGCGGCTCACGCGTGGTGTAGGAAACGGAGAACCGCAACGCAGGCACCTGCTGGAACAGCCTGCTGACCAGAGTTGATTTGCCCGAGCCCGACGGAGCGGAAATAATGAAAACGGTGGTCATAGGCGCCTCACCGTTATTCAAGATTGAGCGCCTGCTCGCGGATTTTATCGATTTCGGACTTCGCGCTTAGCGCCGCGTCCGTAATGCGGAGCCCGATTTCGCCCAGGCCGCCGGTTTTAGAAAGAATTGTATTCGTCTCGCGATTCATCTCTTGCAACAGAAAGTCGATCTTCTTGGCTGCTTCGGAATCCGACCGCAGCAGCACACATAATTGTGCGGCATGCGCGCGCAAACGGACCAGCTCTTCGGAAACATCGCTTTTCTCCGTTAAGAATGCCGCTTCCTGAGCTAGCCGTTGCGGATCGATTGCGGTGCTCAGCAGTTCATTCAACCTGACGGTAAGCCTCTGATGGAATGCCGCAGACGCGCCTTGCCTGAGCTGCTCGATTTCTTCCGCTAGCAGCTCCACGGCATGGGCGCGGGCCAGCAATTCTTTCGTAAGGATTGCTCCTTCGCGAGCGCGAAACGCGTTCCACTCGCGCAATGCGGCATGCATAAGAGGCAAAATTTCCGGCAACTCGCCTTCGGGCGTGGAGGAAACTTCAAACATGCCCGGCAACCGGAGAGCAGCATTCAAATCCGGCTCGGTGGATAGGTTTAGTTCGGCGGCTGCTTCGCGAAATGTTTTGAGCCAGGCTTGAAGCAATTCTCGATTTAATCCGGTCTTGCGCTCCGTAGTCCAACTGATACGGACCTGCACGGTTCCGCGTGAGACTGAATCTCGAAGAGCACGCCGCAACTCTGGTTCAGAAGCTTCAAGCGCCGCTGGCAAATGAAAATGAAGATCGAGTCCTTTATGGTTTACCGATTTGATCGACAGCGTAACATCCGCCGCTGTAACGGAGGCAAACCCGGTCATGCTCCTCACCGACCCGCCTCCATAAATTGCAACTCGTGCAGGCGCTGATAGATGCCGCCCCGCGTGATCAGTTGATCGTGCGTGCCCACTTCGGCAATCTCTCCGGAATCCACCACAACGATACGGTCCGCCCGCCGGATGGTGGAAATACGGTGGGCGATAACTATAACGGTGCGGTTTACCATCAGGTTTGCCAGCGCGCGTTGCACCAGCATTTCACTTTCGGTATCCAGGTGGCTGGTGGCTTCATCCAGAATCAGAATCGGCGCGTTTTTTAACATGGCGCGCGCAATTGCCAAGCGCTGCCGCTGGCCACCGCTGAGCCGAACCCCGCGTTCGCCCACCAGTGTGTTGTAGCCGTTCGGAAGCCGCTCAATAAATTCGTCAGCGAGTGCATTCCTGGCCGCTTCCCGAATGCGCCGCGGTTCAAAATCATTGCGTCCATACGCAATGTTGCGTTCAATGGTGTCGTTGAAGAGGAAGGTGTCCTGGGCTACTAAACCTACGTTGTTTCTCAATGACGCCACTTGCAAATCTCGCACATCGTGGCCGTCGACAGTGACACGTCCTAAAGAAACATCATGGAAGCGGGGTAGAAGATTGGCAAGTGTAGTCTTGCCGGCACCGCTCGGTCCAACCAGCGCGACAACCTCACCTGCTTTCACTTCCAGGTTGATTTCACGAAGCTGATAGTGGTCCGGCGTGTTGGGGTAGCGGAAGCTTACGTTTTCAAACCGGATACTCTCGCGAAAAGTTTCGAGCCGCGTG
>JAABUK010007481.1_pt1 | contig 15757 bp, 17 predicted proteins | sample 5559141 | NCBI WGS metagenome assembly JAABUK01 (sample SAMN10711869, study PRJNA513367) | rock metagenome | isolation source: Antarctica rocks | place: Antarctica: Victoria Land, Pudding Butte nord | collected 2016-01-03
TCAATGTTCGTGGTCAATGTTCGTGGTCAATGTTCGTGGTCAATGTTCGTGGTCAATGTTCGTGGTCAATGTTCGTGGTCAATGTTCGTGGTCAATGTTTCGAATGTTCAATGTTTCGAAGGTTCAATGACTGTTCTATCGAGCCTGTGCGGAGATGATGCTCAGAATGTTAGATACAAGAGCATTTTGTAACGCGTAGATACGATGCATCTTTCTAGTCAAGTAATTCGAGACTTGTTCAGTGCCTTCGCGTTGACTGGTCCAATGATTGCGAGCCTCGTAAAAATTGACCGAGTTCGTAACATCTCGTACGTGATCATCCAGTTTTCCGTTAGTACGGTCTCCATCGTAGGGGCGAGGTTTCTCCACTTTGGGTCCGGAACTGGTTATAGGAGGTCGTGATAGAGCTTGAGGTTGCTATGGCATCTGACCTTGGCTCCATTGTCCCATGGCTTGGGTCAAACCAGTCACAGCTCATATAACAGAGCGAATTTTGCCTTCAAAGGCGTTAAATGCTTGTCTGTCGCAAATCGTATCCTTCTCGGTATTTCCCTTTTTGTCGACACTTTCCTCTAAGGATTCACAAAGCTGGACCAACGTATAGAAGATGCGTTGACCGTCTTTCTTCAATTCCATAGCCAAGTGTAACGTCATGATAATAGTATATCCTGGGGTGCTTTGCAAGGGAGCAGCCGCCCGTTCCACGACGAAGTGAGGATCTCTTTACTCAGGTGTAATGGCCCAATCCTCATTTGAGAATACCTCTTTCAGCTTTGTGCAATCCAGGTACTGACATAGTGTTCATATTTTCTTTGAATAAGCTCATTGTTTTCGTTGAGGATCTCAATAGAATTTTCAATTCTTTGAAGTGCTCTCTGAAGAGTAAGATTAAGAGCACGGGTTGACCTGAAGCCTTCATTGAAGCGATCAGATAAGTATCCTATTTTTGAATCCCACACAGTAGCCGCACTTAGGTTGTGCAGCCTCACAACAATCTGCTGTCTCCAGCATCTCGCACGAAAGGTCCATAATGTTTCTTAAGAGCCTTTCCTCTCTTGTCCTTCATGTCGATCATGTGCTGTGACGAATAGTTGAGTCAAATCCGTAAGATTAGAGGTGTAGATTTCGAGTATTCCTTTGCCGCAAGCTCCCAATTGTCAATCGGCCTGGCAGCCACTTGAAGGTATGACTCAAGATTCCAAATGCAAATGGAGAGTTGACACGGGCATGCATTGAGCATTTAATCGTTTAATGAAGAGCGATAATTGCAATGCTCTGCCCTCATCTCAGGCTGTAAAAGCTTCACCATGGTACGCAGGCCTCTTGGCTGACTGATTGATGGTGAGATGGCTCTGTCGCTTCAGCTGAGATCAGGCGTTTGGTACTCCGTGGTCGAGCTTGAATTCATGGAGATGGGATGAGATGTCTTCGGGCCAACAAGAAGGAGATGTCTATGGGCCAGAAGTGGGAGGCTGGAAGAAGTGATTGATGTGGACCCTGAATCGATCCCCCGCATTCCTTGGCATCCAAATTGGAGATAAATCGTTCGCTTCGCATTCAGGACTTAACTCTTGCTGTAAACGACAACTATGTAAATATCTGCTATTTAACTGTCAGCGAATTCACATTGGGCGTCATGAAGGGCTTCGTACAATCTGCCGGATCTAAGACTAACGCGCCGCGACCTTTCCAACCACACCCAGCCGATCTTCCCCAATCGAGCACGTCCGGAACAGATCAAGAGACCATATTCATCAACATCCACACTTACCCCTGGAATGAAGACGCGGAATTCCAGGCTGGCCTGTCCTCGATCTTGGGAACCGCAGAACCACCCGCTTCGGGAGGTCAGGGTTATCACGAAATAGGTCTCGTGCTTGAAGCGCAGTGCTTCTACTTTGCAAGGCGCGAAGCTTCCGTCAACAAAAGAAAAGAGACAGCTTGAGCTGATTGTCAGCAGGAAATTCAATGTCTCCACTCCAATCGACGTCGCAGCATACAAATCATGGATGAATAAGCAAGCACAGAGCAAGCCCGTGGCCGAACCTGCACCCATCAACACTCGCGAACTGCTCTATGATTCTCCCCACAACCAGTCCTCATCCGCTAACACACCTCCCCTCCTTCCTCAAAACAACAAAAACTCCTCATCAGACCCATCAATCGTCTCACAAACTTCAAGCGCCCCAGCATCGCAACCTTCGTCACTCCAACCCTCACGACACCCTTCACAACCACAACCCCCCTACCCAACCACCTTCGCCTCAATAGTCGACCTAATAGCGCGCAACCAACCCATCCCCGGCATTGAAGAGATTCCCTCAACCAATCTGGACGCTAGCCTATCAGCCCCAAACAAAACACCTAAGAGGCGCAAGCCGTGGGAGAAAGACGTGGATGCTGAGAACGACACTACCACCATCACAAACCATGCCAACACAATCGAAGGTAAGGAACAAGAGGAGGTAGAGAAGGAGGAAGAAGGGAATCCAGGGGACAACACATGGATTGAAGCGATCAAGCGAGGCAATGAAGATCAAGGCGCAAAGGCCACGACAGAAGAGAACCAGGAAGGAGCTGCAGATGACACCAATCACCTGGAGCCGCACTCAGGAGAAGTGCAAAGCCAAGATACCGCCGGATGAAGCGAGGAGTGATCAAAATATGAAAGTCAGACTCGAAGCAAAGCCTCCCGACACCTGCACAACGACCGGCCAAGTTACATCACGGAGCCGATCCATCTTGAGAGCAGCGGGTACTGACTAGACGTTGTCAAATAGCGTCGCGCATATGGCTCTGGTCCTTGGTCTTGTAAACGCCTTGACCAACCACCACCTAACGAGGGTAGGTCACGTCCTAGGTGAGCAGCCAGATCATCAAAGGTGCGTATTCCGCTGTGAGCTGGCGAGTGGGAAAGCCGGGCACAGCATACGTGGAGGGGAGGCGAGGCAAGGCGCGACATGGTTGAGGTCATTGCACGGATAGCTATCTGCGGTAGTTGGGAGATCTATCAAAGCAGAACTCAACCGATACTCAGTCAGATACATATCCAGATAGCCTTAGACCGCAAATCTCAGCACTCTTTTTGATCCCTGCTTCTGTATCACCTGCCTGCTCGTCTGCTACAAATGATCTAGATGGCTCAATCACACACAGAGAATTAAAGAAACCTTCGATTTCGTGGTTAAGGCACATGATATTCCTCAACGAGAGTGTTGACTGCAACTGCATAGCTAAGTTGACCTGCTGATCGCTTGACCCATGAGATACATACATGTATCGTTGGTTGGTTGGTGGTGGTAGCATGATAAAGCAGTGAACAATGAACAGATGTTCTGCGCTGATGCTATCCCTCTTTGTACTGTGAGGGTGAAAGAGAAAGACACATGAAGGGGAAAACATAAGTTTTGCTGTGTGATGTCTTTTCCGCCCAAGTCATTTTTCGACGCCAACTCGGCCTTGCCACATAAACTTTTGTATCATAAGTGTGATAACATGGAGAATCTTGTGCTGAAAGTAGCATGATACATGCAGGGGATAGTGCAGGAAAAGGGGGACGTGGATTGCCAGCAGAAGATGCCACCATGTTGAAAAGCCAACCAACATAGCTGGCTGTCTTCCACCCGAACGATCCTTCAAGCGTATTCCAAGCATCAGGAGATGATCCCTATGCGTTATTGACAATCTTTAGAATACCTTGATCTCTGCAAAAATGGGAAACAGTAAGTTAAGGAAATCGTCCCAAGAGGCGTCGGAATAAGTGCCTTGCAACTGTGTTGTAAACAGCCAAAACCACCACTAAATCGATAGTCTCTTTTCGTCGCATGTCTTGATCGTCAAGAATGCTGCCCTAGCGGTAGCGACCCCAGCCACCTCCACGAGGTTGACCCGGGGCTCCAAAAGGATTGACGATGACACCTGGACCGGGACGGGTGATAGATGCAGGATTGCAGCACAGCATGGCAACACGAGACCCAAACTTGGAGCCACGGAGGGAGACCATGTGCTTGCTGAATAAGATATTAGTTACTGTGCAAGACTATAAGGATGGATCATGCTCACCGAATATGGCTGGCGACCTGCTCACGCTGGTGGTGATGAGTATTCATGAGGATCCACTGGACCAAGTAATTGCCATACTGATCACCAGAAACTGTGGATGTGTTAGCCAGATCATTGAAAAGGACTGGTAAGCGGCCTTACTGTCGATGAGGGGAATGCGAGGACGGTCAGGATGAGCAGTCGTGACGACTCCAAGGTAGCGTTCCATGAATTCGGGACCACCGATCTTCAGACATTTCTCGACAACTTTGGAAGCAAATTGGTCGATGCTGTAGTTGTAGGCATTTGCAAGAATGTGGTCGACCACACGGCGTTTGTCAGATGGGGAACCATGCTCACACAGATGCTGGATACACCAGTTGCCAAATTGACCGTGAGCGATGAGGTCAATGCTCCTAATGACTTCCTCGATGGCTGGACGCTGAACGGAGAACCAGTCAGCATTGTCTTGAATGTGTTGCAAAGTGGTGACTTGCCTTTTCCTCCTCAACACAGTTCTCAAATATGTTCTGCACAACCAAGCTGCCTGTCTCTCCTAGCGCGACTTCATGCCACATGCCACGAAGAGCCTCGTTGACTTTGAGCATGATCTGAGGTGGCTCACCACTCCAGCGCAACTCAAAGAGTTTCTGCCAAACATGACAAGCATAGCGATGAATGACGGTGTCTGGAATGCGACGAAGGAGTTCACGAACCATGTCAGCCTTGTGGTTTTCTGGAACAGAGTCAAAGGCCTTTTGAATGACGTGACAACCGAAAGCATCCATGCTGAGCGATAGAACGTTGCCATGGATAGCGCTGGCGATAGCAACAACCTGATCAGGTGTGCCGTGCTCGAAGCAGCGTTGGACCAAGAAATTACCGAAGCGGTTGATCATCAGTGGATAGGCTTGGTCCACGATGGCCCCCACGATTTCGAACTTCTGTTCTGCAGTGCCAACCTTGAGCTTCTGCTGGAGGAAGATCGAAGCCTGCTGATCATTGCTGCAAACAATCTTGTCAACAATGTACTTCCAGTCGCACGAAACAGTCTTGTCGAGCAGACGACGATAATTCATGGGCTCCAGAGGTGTGACATAGGTCTGGCCACCAACATTGTTTCCCTGCGTGAATGTCAGAAGGCTGTAGTGTCAGGGATGCAATGGCTTACCGTTGACCAAGCAGCCCCAACATTTGGAAGAGCGGTGGTATTGAATTCGGACGCATTTGGAGACAAGGGTGTCCCGATAGGGCGGGGTTGATGTACAAGAGGACCACCATATCCCAACGCAGTCATCGGAGATGTTGTCAATGCCGGAAGCCCTGCTCCAAAGCTGCTGAAAGGACCTGCTCGATTGTTGTAACCGGAGCTTGGACGATTGTATTGACTCGTGGTACGCCTCATGCCACCGGGATTGTATTGAGAGCCATCGTCGGCGAAACGACCTTCAATGCCATATGTGGGGACAGCAGGGCCAGAGAAGACACGCTGATTTGCAGGAATAGCTGCTTGACCCGCTTGCATACTGGTTGCAGGTGGCCATGCTCCATGCAAGTTGCGATTGTCCATGAAGTTAGCCTGCTGGGACAATGACGGAGCAAAAGTGGCGCCATAAGTGGGCTGGTTGGGAACATTCCAAATGCCACGACCGCGGTTGGAGCTACCTGCGGGCAAACCGTCTGAGTAGTCAGAGCGAGAATCTTCTTGTGGATGCCAAGAATCAGCACGAGCGGTGAACGGACGAGCGGTGGCGTTGAAAGCACCTTGAAGATGGTTAATGGTGTCTTCATTCATGTCTCGACGGTTGCCGAAGTCTGCCTCAGATGCTGGGCCCATGGCTTGATCGATGGTATGCTTCAGGTTTCGGGACTCTGCCAGCTCTTGCTCTTGGCGTGTAATGACAGACTGAGCAGCAGCGAGTTGTTGCTTGACACGGAGCATCTCAGCGGCCTCGAGCTTTGAAACGTCAAATTCCTTTGCCTCAGTAGCTGACACAATATCGAAAGACTCGGTAGCAGGAGTGAATGGTTCGGACGCGGAAGAGCGATCTTCTTCCTTTTGGACATCGGAATCAGACTCTCCTTTATTGTCAAGCTCTTGCCTCTTCAACTCGCCCTTCTGCGATTTGAGATCAGCAATCAATTTGTCCATGACTTCCTTTGAATGGTCTTTGACAGTTGAGGTGGATGAGCTGCCCTGCTGTTTGCCTTTGTTTTTGAGCTGCATCTCACGCACGCGAGCAAGGATATTTTCCATGCTGGAGGGATCGTCAGACATCGGGTTGAGACCGTTCTCCATTTTGCTCATCTGTAGCTTCAGTCAGCAAGGCTGCTGGCAGGAGAAGGCGAGCAGTGAAGTTTTGGGTAGACTTACTAAGCTGTTGGTCTTGGGCTGAACGTTCCCCAAATTGCCAGATTGCAACGGAGCTGGGCTGGCTCTGGAAACACTGACCTGAGACGCCTGGTCGAATGATGTTAGCCTAGACTGGGGGCAGGTATGAAAGGATATATGCTGAAGGCCGAAGTGTTCCTCGAGTGTTCAGCTTAGGCTTACCGAGCGCGCCGCGCTTGCCTTTCTTTCATCTTCGTTCCGATCGAGGACAACGAAGTTGGAAGAGGCTTTCTTGCCTAGCTTTGGCGAGCCCGTGGAAAGCGTGGACGCCATTGCTGCTTGGTGATCTTGAATACCAGATCGAAGAATGGGGCTTTGAGGGTACAGAATAGAGCTGAAAGTGAGAAATGCAGGATTTCAGAATCAACTATCACTGCGGTTGCACAGAGCCACCAGGCAGTTGTTGGAAAGTTCTCAATAGGTCAAGGGCAGACAGCCAAGTGAGGGCGAGAAAGTGGATGTGGGTTGTAAGAGGAAACACGCTGAAGGACGGTGAAATGGGAATGAGGAAACAGAGTCAAATCGGACCAGGCAGGTGGAGCTCAGACTACTTACTGTTCGTGACTGCTTTTCCACCGGACGACAGAGATTGGGTACGTTTGTTATTGTCGAAGTAGCGACGGTGAGGGATGCCGAGAAAAAGTAAACGAAAGGGTAAACGAAGGGGAAAAAGGGTGGGTTGTCAGGACGATGTGAAATTGAGAAAGACTGACCGTGACCTGGGACGCGGTCCTGCCATTGAAGCAGCCTTGGCGAGCGCGCTGGGTGTCTTCACTTCACGACCAGATGGAACACCGCAACGACGACGGTGGCGAAGGGGGAAGGGGAATGGGAATGTGTCTGCACGTGACATCTGACATCGCTGCTTTGTGCGCTGCCCATGCTGGGGCCGGATGGGCTACCTACTGGGACGGCTTTGTCTGCTGGTGCTCAGGGCATGTAGGATGCTTGTGAGATCTGCCAGTCATGGTCGAAAAAGCCCATTGCCAACACTCCTGCATGACCCTTCCATCGGGCATCGTTGCCCAGCACTATGAAGTCTGGCTGCCCTGCTCCCGTCAATGTAGGCACCATGCGGACTGCCTGTTGCAGACCAACTTCGTCGTGGCCCCAAAGAACCATTTCAAGATTCTCATCAGGTAGTGGGCGGAGGAAGGCAGTCCCCAGGCCAGGCTGAGAAGGTATCCGCCTGACCACCTCAGTATATGGCCGCCTCATCTCGATGCCGCCTGCACTGATTTGGACAGGAAAGTTGTCCACAAGGGCAGGCGGGACCGCCTTTCCAGTGAGAAGCGTGATGACATTTCCCCCCTTTTTAGCTTCACTAGGGTATTCAGGGGTAACAATCTCGGCATCGGCGCCGTAATATTGCATCAGGTTCCGGCTCACTTGCAAGGCAGTCTGGAAAACTCCATCTGAACACACCTGTATCCGGAAAGCTGAGCGTGTTCGCAAGATGGCAGCAACACTTCCCCGTTGCCTTCCATAGCGCATTGACAGACCACTCCAGTTTTCGCTGTCAACAACCCAGGTGCCGCTTGACAAAACAATGCCCACTTCGTTAACCTCATCAGATTTAGAAGGAATGTCAATCAGAGTCCCATCGACGAGAGTTGCTCTGGGCTGCTGAGCACCTGGAACAGGAAATCGGAAAAGCATGCGGTGGATATTTGAAGATGTGATGTGCCAGACATGCTCTTCGTCTTTCCGGTGAACACTAAGCCCACCGAAACAATCTGGTGATTGAAGCTGGCGGACCAAGATGCCTGCCCGAGATCCAATATCGCCCGTGTTGGGGATGACGAAGTTAAATTCTCGTGGAAGTTGCCTTTTGGATGTTTTTAGAGCCAGCACAGACGAGTAGAAAGTCCGAAGAGGATAGGTGGTCATGGCTCCGTCGAACCAGTGGCCTCGCTTGGGCAATTCAACGTACTGTGGTGAGGAATCAGATTGGTGAAGAAGGCTGTTAAGAAGTCGTGAATGGTAGGGAGGGACGTTGTCGTCTTTGGAGCCATGCTGCTGGTAAATAGGAATTCCTTTCACGTTTTCGACCAATAGCTCATGCCGATAGTCGCTCAAAGAATTTTGGATGATTGAATCAGCCAGGGGACTTGCTTCCCTCCACATCACATAAGGAACATAGTTTTGGATGGAAGAATAGCCGGACACAGCAGCTGTAGCAACAACTTTGTCTGGTTGATGTGTTGCGATGAACCAGGCACCTTGTCCTCCGTTCGAATGACCAGTCACAACCCAGCTCTCGGTATCAACCCCTGGCCCAGACCAGTTCATGTTTCTGATCCAGTCGGGAATGGCCATCACGGCTGCTTGGACATCTGCCAAGCCCCACACATGCCAGTCATCCCCACTCCATGGGCTCATACCAGTTGGAAACAATACCCAGGCATTTAGTTTGGGGACGGCATCTAGCATATGACGTACTTGGTGGCTGTCGGCTTCCAAGCCAGCACCATGAAGGTTCAAGAGGACAGGAAACCTTGACTCCATCACAATGTTCGTCGGAGGCCGCAGGATTGCGTAAGACACAGCTCCACTAGGATGTAGGAATGTAAATTTGTGAGGATCTTGAATGGACCTCTGGGCGAAGTCAAGCTTGAGAAAGCATGTCGTTTGTTCAGTTTGATAGCTAGCAACATTGTAAACAAGGGCAATACTAATACCTTCCGCAAGATCAAGACGTCGAGAACTGAACCAGAGACCGATAGATCGGGATTGGCCAGATGCAAGTGATATTTGTGAAGAATTGAGCAGCGTGACATGTGGAGAGTCCTTTCCCGCGTCAGTAGCTTGATGTATACACGAAGAGGATAGATGCACTGACTTTGCAACCTCGTATTCCCACGACCACGGTCCAGTCTTCAGTCTCGTTGCACACGGTGACAGAGGCATAAGGGCTTGTTAACTTTCCATTGATCACATCGGGTAATACTGCAGATTTTTCGACAACATGCAAGCCGGCAGTGCACGGCCGGAGACTCAGTCGAACAGATATTGAAGGGTCACCGATGCCACCCATAGTTCGGACATCACGAACTAAACGTAGATCAATCTTGTTCTCACCCGGAGCAAGATTCAGAACCAATGGCGCACGACGGAACCCATAGATGTCACCGCCGAAAAAGGGTTTGTCGTTCACGGCAAACTCCAGAACATTGTCGGTGTAAAGCCTCACCCTGCAGGAAGAGTGCCCTCCCAAAGTGATGAAGCCGCGCGCGAATGCCTGATATTGCGAAGCTGCCCAACCATATATGGATTGCTGGAACGCCCAATCCACCGCTGGAAATGCGAACTTGAGCTCGATCAAGGGGCCGACTCCGTTCGTGTCTTCACTTGACACATCATCGATAGTTGACCACTCCACAATTCCATTCACACCGAGGGAGCTGTGAAAAGTTGCTCCATCATCCACTGGCAATTGGTGAAAACCCCCGAAGGCTTCCAGTGGATTAGCACCCCAGATAGCCTCTGGACTTCGCCGTCAACTACACCGCCACTGCAACGTCTTTGATGATCATGAGTACCTCGAGTGCCTATCCGAAATGGTCCTAGAAGATGCCATCGTTTGGAAAAGTGGATGTCAGGAGGAGATGACTCTGCTCCAACCATGACTCGGCCAATGGTGTATCACTCTCGGATGCCTTCGTACCTACTGCTGTCGTAGAAGCGTCTCCTGGATACAATTGCCGGCGTGGGAATTTAGGTTAGGAACATCGCTTATAGCCTCTGCTTGGTGATGAAGAGCAGGTGGTGACGCGAGTGGAAGTGATTGGCAGCAATGTTTCATTTGGAACCTGGACGCGCGGACCATGTGCCATTTTAGGAAGTCCGTATCCACTGGTACTGAACGTTTGAATGTCTACCCTCTGCAACTACGACACCAATTGAGGTTTCCAAAGAGAAGGGAGTGTCCTTCACCAACGGCCACCGTCAGAATAGTCTGACCGATTTGTCGAGACCAGCTACCTTTTCCCCTTCCCTTAAGTTGCAACCACGTGTGGCAACCAAGTCGACCGTCTCGGTTACATGGCCGGGCAATATGATCATCTGTAGGACAGCTTCTCAAATACCTTGATTTTACTTCTCAATTTGCTAACATGTCCGCCAGCCGCCAAAAGGTACAATGACAACGACCAGAGTCATGAATTCTAGTCCGACACGATTGTCCTTCCCGCCTCAATCGCAGCATCGGCTCACGCCTCAACCTCACTACATGGAACACGTGGGGGAGAAATTTCCTTCATTCGAAGATACTCGATCAAACGAGAAGCTACATACCGTTTCCAGCCCGCAGCAAATTACTGCTCCTGTTAACCCGCTGTTCGTCAATAATTGGCCTGTTCGAAAATCAAGTCAGACGGGTTGGGAGAGCAGAAATGGTGGAGGATTGCACAAACATCGGCCGAAAAAAAGTGTCAGCGAAGCTTTCGACAATTTCCGCCAAAGGCGAGGTAGTGTCAGCGCAAATACACATGAGCTTGCCGAAGCTCTCAAAGCACCAATATCATACAAGCTTATTGTCAGTGTCTTTCTCTTCCGTTGACAGACAAGCATCGATGCTAATGTTTGGCTAGGTGCTTTGTATTGTTTGGTATATGACTTCGGCGCTCACCAATACTTCCTCAAAATCTATATTGAATGCCTTCCCGAAACCTGTCACATTGACGATCGTTCAATTTGCGTGTGTCTCACTATGGTGTCTCATATTTGCCTACTTGGCTTCGGCCTTCCCCAGCTTGAAGACAGCTATTCCAGCACTCAAGAACGGTATCAGATATCCGTCCAAAGAGGTCATCGCGACAGCAATGCCTTTGGCAGGCTTCCAGCTTCTGGGTCATCTTCTCAGCTCTACGGCTACGTCCAAGATTCCAGTCTCCTTGGTGCATACGATAAAAGGACTCTCTCCACTTTTTACTGTGCTGGCATATCGAGTTATCTTTCGCATTCGATATGCACGTGCGACTTATTTGTCACTTGTGCCCCTAACTCTAGGAGTGATGCTAGCATGTTCGACTGATTTTTCAAGCAATTTTGTCGGGATTAGCTGCGCTTTCGTTGCGGCTTTGGTGTTCGTCAGCCAAAATATCTTCTCGAAGAAACTTTTCAACGAAGCATCAAGGGCTGATGCTGAAGGCAACTCACACCACAGCAGGAGACTAGACAAGCTTAACTTGCTTTGCTATTGCTCGGGTGGGGCTTTTCTCCTCACAGCACCAGTATGGGCGCTGTCCGAAGGCCCCTCGATCGTTAGAGATATATGGCGCGATGGTACTATCGATCTATCTGGCAAGAAAGGGTCATTGGACCATGGAGCTTTGCTGGTGGAGTTTGTCTTCAATGGCATCTTCCACTTTGGCCAGAACATCATGGCTTTCGTTCTTCTGTCCATGCTTTCACCGGTGTCGTACTCGGTTGCTTCATTGATCAAACGTGTTTGGGTGATTGTAGTAGCTATCATTTGGTTTCGCAACCCGACCACACCGATTCAGGCCTTTGGAGTGGCTCTGACCCTTTTCGGCCTATATCTCTACGATCGAACCAGTATGGATGACGCAGCAGAGCGACGAGCAAAAGCGGATCATTTTCGAAATAAAGCAGCATTGCTACCACTTACAGAAGAGCCAGAAACAAAGTCTACCAATGGCTACATACCCAACCCCGGCGCGGGTTCAATTGAGCGGCCGTTCGAATTTCCAGGCTCATTGTTCAAGAAAGAGGATGATGCGGTAGGCGATGCTCAACCAAGAAACAGTTTTCAAAGTGACTGGCTGCCTCCGGGAACAAAACAGGAGTCGACCTGGGAGCCGGGGGATGTGCAAGATAGTACTCATCGTGACCAAAGTAGATAGTGTTGTCCAAATCAAATGTTCTGGAGATCAAACAGGATGTAGTCTAAAGCGACCCCCAAAATCTGGCTTTCTCTGGCAGCATTTGTTCCATATACTTCGCTACTAAGTTGAAAAACGAAGTAAATGCATAACCATGGCCCACGAGCCAGCTGAGTATTCTTTGGATAGATAAAACCCCTTCGTGCTCTACGTTCACCCTGAAAAGAAAAGTCCTATCAAGATTGGTGTAGCAAGCCGTCGGTAAGGAACAAAAGCATCATCGAAGCTCTCCTAGAAGAACTCATAGCGCGCTCCAGCTACGGTGCAGAATCTTGATCTTGGATCACATAGCAGAGGAGAAAGAGATGAGCTCAACCGCGTTCCCTCCCTCCTACAATAAAACATGTCCGTATGAGTATGGAGAAGAGAAGAAAACTTCTGCTGCTGGAAACGAAATTCTACACGGGTGTGGAGCCGTGGCGGGACTTGCCGAACCAATCGCATCTCCGCCATTGTTGCGACCTCGCCATGCATCCCGAACGTCAGTGGACTTCGCATCTTCAAGGTCTACGAAAACAGCCCCATCTCCCATAAGTAAGTTGACCGGCCTGTGCTGCTGAGACTGTCGTCATTCAGTATGCGGTCTCAGCTTCTTCGTGCAGCCTCGCGGGCGAGACGGCCTACCGGCATCAACGGTCCTCGAAGCTTCAGTTCGACGGTGCGGCGATCGGCTGAGGTCGAGCTTACAGTCGATGGCAAGAAAGTGTCGATAGAAGCTGGATCAGCATTGATTCAAGCTTGTGAGAAGGCTGGAGTCACGATCCCGAGATACTGCTATCATGAGTGGGTGGACAGCCAGATTCGCAGTGGAGGTGCTTCTGCTAATGTGATCGCAGAAAGCTTCTCATTGCTGGAAATTGTCGAATGTGCCTAGTCGAAGTGGAGCGAGCCCCAAAACCTGTCGCATCGTGTGCTTGGCCAGTACAGCCAGGCATGGTTGTGAAGACCAATTCTCCCCTCACTCATAAAGCCAGAGAAGGCGTTATGGAATTTCTGCTAGCGAATCATCCCCTCGACTGTCCCATCTGCGATCAGGGTGGTGAATGTGACTTACAAGATCAATCAATGAGATATGGTGCTGATCGAGGTCGCTTTCACGAAATCACGGGTAAACGAGGTGTTGAGGACAAGAATATTGGACCACTGGTCAAGACATCTATGAATCGGTGTATCCACTGCACTCGATGTGTACGATTTGCAAACGATGTTGCGGGTGCTCCAGAACTTGGATCCACAGGACGAGGGAACGATATGCAAATTGGCACCTATCTTGAAAAGGCTCTCGACACTGAACTGTCAGGCAATGTCATTGACCTTTGCCCTGTCGGTGCGCTTACTTCCAAACCTTACGCATTCCGAGCTCGACCTTGGGAGTTACAGCACACCGAAACGATTGACGTTCTAGATGCACTGGGCTCAAACATCAGGGTAGATGCCAGGGGCATGGAGGTGATGAGGATTCTACCAAGACTAAACGACGATGTCAATGAGGAATGGATCAATGATAAGACAAGATTTGCTTGTGACGGGCTTAAAACACAAAGACTCACGACTCCACTGATAAGAAGAGAAGGCAATTTCGCTCCAGCATCGTGGGAGCAGGCGCTTACCGAGATCGGACAAACATACCAGAAGCTTGCTCCGAAAGAGAACGAGTTCAAGGTGATTGCCGGGCAGCTTACCGAGACTGAATCGTTGGTAGCAATAAAGGATCTTGCCAACAAGCTTGGCTCAGATAACCTTGCGCTTGACCAGCCTGGTGGAAGTGAACCGATTGCCCATGGTGTTGACGTGAGGTCAAACTATCTCTTCAATTCAAAGATCTACGGTGTGGAAGAAGCGGATGCAATGCTTCTTGTTGGCACAAATCCTCGACATGAAGCCGCAGTTTTGAATGCGAGAATACGCAAACAATGGCTGCGATCTGATCTAGAAGTCGGCTTGGTAGGGGAAACTTTCGATAGCACGTTCGGCTTCGAACATCTTGGCGCTGACGCAGCAGCTGTGAAATCCGTCCTTTCAGGAGAGTTTGGGAAAAGACTATCATCAGCCAAAAAGCCGATGATTATTGTTGGCAGTGCTGTGACAGAGCATCCGGATGCCAAAGCCATCTTTGAGACGATTGGTGCATTCGTTGACAGAAATGCGTCAAAATTCATCACGCCGAAATGGAAAGGCTACAATGTCCTTCAACGCGACGCCTCGAGAGCAGGGGCTTATGAAGTTGGTTTCACGGTGCCGTCACCGGAAGTTGCAAAGGTGAAGCCAAAAATGGTCTGGCTGCTTGGAGCTGATAACTTCGCCGAGGCCGACATTCCCAAGGATGCATTTGTGGTTTACCAGGGTCACCATGGTGATGCTGGTGCTCAAATTGCAGACGTCGTTCTCCCTGGCGCTACCTACACAGAGAAATCGGGCACATATATCAACACCGAAGGTAGATGTCAGGTCACAAGAGCAGCTGTTTCAATGCCTGGAGCTGCCCGAGATGATTGGAAGATCATCCGTGCCGTGAGCGAATACCTTGGTCAACCATTGCCGTACGACGATATCGAGGCACTAAGAGATCGCATGGAGGAAATTAGCCCTGTGCTGAGAAGATACGACCTGGTTGAGCCGAGCTCATTAGCCTCGTTGAGCAAAGTGCAGCTGGTGGATCAGAATAAAGGTGCTAAGGCGACTGGAGCACCGTTGAAGAAACCGATCGAGAACTTCTTCTTCACAGATGTTATTTCGAGAAGGTATATTTCCAAATTTTTTCTCAACCAAATCACTGACGAGTCGTATTCTAGCTCACCTACAATGGCACGATGCTCAGCCGCCAAAGCGACAGGCAACCCCAAGACCAATTTCATGGCTCAAGGCTTGCCAAATCCCCAAGCTGCTTACGGATAAATCGTCGCCTCAGTGTCTTCATATACATCTGAGATCTGCATTTGTGTATAGGAGAACGGCGTCGAGCTGCGGTTTGGCAGCGAAGAGCGAAGAATATTCAAAACTTGTACATAAAATACGATTCGTCGATGAGACACCGCTACCATCAAGAAGTGTGTCCCCTCAGCTCTCTACGTCTCTGCGCTTTCTGCACAGACACACGGTCTCAAATCAGGTAGCTCGCCTCGTTGAGCTGCTTATATGCTAATTTAGTCGTAGTGACCCAAAAAGGAAATCAGCCTACCCCGCAGAATCGAGGAGTATGCCAGGGCTGAGCTTCAAGAAGTCAACCGCTGCAGGCAAGAAATCGCGATTCAAGCACTACTAAGATCCTGGAATAGAAGCATACGTTGACTCTTTTCACCTTACCATCGTCCAATCACCTCTCCTTTTCGTCTCTCTCCCTCGCTTTCTCGATCCCCACCTGAAGCACACCACCATCAACCAAAACGCCATTCTATCGTACACCTCCGTGGGCGCCCCC
>JAABUK010007482.1_pt1 | contig 15756 bp, 21 predicted proteins | sample 5559141 | NCBI WGS metagenome assembly JAABUK01 (sample SAMN10711869, study PRJNA513367) | rock metagenome | isolation source: Antarctica rocks | place: Antarctica: Victoria Land, Pudding Butte nord | collected 2016-01-03
CCTTTGCACATTGGGCCATGCTTGTGGTATGAGGAAGTGCCTGTTACAAAGAAGCCCAATATGCCTTTTATGCCTGAAAGGCATACCCTCTTCTTTCTTGTTCCCTTCCCTTCCCTTCCCTTCCCTTCCCTTCCCTTCTCTCCCCCCCCCCCTCCCCTTCCTAGCATATCTGTGTGCTGACTTTGGTTGAGTTGGGTTGCAGTTGCAAAAGGATGGGGACTGGGAGAGCCGGGTAGATGCAGCTTTTGCCAAGCTGGACAGCAATGGTGATGGCTACATAGACCTGGAGGAGCTGCTTGCACAGCTGCCCTTTGAGGCTCAGGAGTCATACGATGGCGAGCGTCTCATGGAGGTTGGTTGCTGCACTACTGAAGCTGTAGTCAGCATTGGTCAAGCAGCAGTGAGGCCTGTCTGGGAGGTGCAACAATGCATGACAGGGCGCATACCCTTCAGGAACTTGCATTGCTGAAGCTGTAGTCAGCCTTAGTCAAGCAGCATTGAGGTCTGTTTGGATGCTGGGAGGTGCAACCATGCTTGGTAGGGTGCATACCCTTCAGGGACATTTTGTGGGGTTTCATGTTTAGATTGCATCTTTCAGAATGACTTTTCAGCCTAGGTAGTGCACAGCATCATTCAGACGACTTGGGCTTCTAGTTTCAGTCTACATAGTTTTCTGATTACAAGCGGACGATGCCTGCTCTTGGCCGGCATGCACCTGGTGCATTCTGTCAGCAGATTTCACATAGCAGGCTGTGCATTGCATTGATCATTTTGCATAGCCATCTCAATCTTTTCAGCATGTGGGCATCATGCTGTAGCCTGAGTATACACAGAAAGAGCTTTCTGCAGATACTGCATTCCAAGAGAAGCGTCCCTTTGCTGACTGGACGCTCATCGCAACTGCACTTGCAACCTGCAGGCGAGGCGTATGCTGAGGGAGGCAGATGCAAACGGCGATGGTCTTGTTTCTAGAGAGGAGTTCAGCACTCTACTGACCGAAACCCATCTGCCAGACTCGCTAGATCAGTACGACCCCAGGCTGCAGCAGTCAGTCACTGAGATGAAGAGCGCCCCGCTCAAGCAAGAGGTGTTTGACTACGAGTGATGTTGACCCTTCCCCTGGGTCACTGAGCATTTACTGAGCACTGCAGCTGCTTAGTGTCAGTTGGCAGGATGAGTTTGAGAGCATTTGCAGTGGTAGTGACTGACTAACTGCCTGTGCCTTGCGGTTTGGTCATGTCTCTGTTGTTGCGCAGTGTACGCTTATATGTGCAGACGTAGGACTGTGTCCCACACCCTCAGCAGCCTCTTGAGAACAAAAGTACAGAGACAATGTGTCAGAGAAGACCACAATGCCATTTTCAATTTCAGATCTGCCAAACAGTCACTGTACAATCTTGCACTGCTAAACATGTGTCAAGCATGTGCTTTGTCTTCAAGCAAGCTGTAGTAAGATGTGCTGCACTGCCTGTGCTCTGAAGCATTGGGGATGTTGACACCTATTTGCAATTGCAAGGCAGTCAGCAAAATGGTGTCTCTAGGTCCGAAACCATATTGAAATATCGAACCCATATTGAAATACTGGGTCTGTAAATAATGGGGCCTCAGAGATGCAGATTTGTCTCACAGAGCAGACTCAGGTTAGCTGCTTGCAGCAGCGCCTCATATTGTGCTCAAGTGCTGGGTTGCTCTGTCTCAAATCTGCATGATGTGATCTATGCTTTTGCTGTGGGCAAATGCTCAAGTACCCTGCAGTCTCAACATGGCCTCTTGCCAATGAATATGCATTCTGTCTGCACGCACTTCCTGTCTGCGCATGCAAGCCAGAACTTCAGAGCTGGCTGCTCAAGTGCAGAAGCAGTTGGATACCTTGCAAAGGCTGAAGCGGAATCAAGGCTGAGGCTGGCACAAGCAGCCATGTCTAGACAGCTGCATACTGTTGACAAGGATGACCTGCATGAAATGCATTTGATGTACTGTCTCGTACCTTTTCCCACAAAGTCATGCCAGGTGTATAAGAACAGGCTCTAAAGGCAATGACACAGCATTGTCATAGAACACTCAACACAGCAGGTCTGACACCTGGCTGCAGCCAACTTGTAGTGCCCATAGTCAGGTATGGCAGCTGAAAGCCGCCTTTATCCATGTGTGAGATGGCCTGCATGCATGCGCATGTAGCAGCAGACGACACCTGACAAGGGTATGCGTGTGGTGGGTATGGGCATACAGTGCAGGCACGCAACCTGGACATTGTCTTATACCGCTTCGCCCATCTTCATGGCAAGAGAAGAAAGAGAGATTTTAAGGCTTCAGCCATCCAAACAGTCTGATCACATTTAGAAGACCCAGGTCAAATTTGAAGGGGAACACAGGTTTGCATCAACAACTCAATGCGCAGTCCCTCATGGCAAATACAGTGCACTTGAACTGTAGTGCTTGAAGCTACAGGCTGAAATCACATATGCCACAACAGCACAGCATGCACTACAGCACTGGCCAAGCAGTGTGCATTTGAAGCAGAACACAGTATGATGCTGGTCTGCATCAACAACACAATATGCAGTCCAGCATGGCAGGTACAATGCACTTGCATTCTTGTGCTTGAAGCGACAGACTGAAATTTGAGTAGACCACAAGCATCCACAAGGGAATTGGTCACAGTGAGCAAATTGCCCTTCATGTAGCGCAGGATCCATTTGCATGCTGTAATACAAGCAACACAGGCACACAGCTTATTAACAGAACCAGGGCAGGCGTAACACTGCAATATGGCAATCACGCTAAAACAAAATCTGTATCTGAGACGGCAATGCTGCACTGTACAACACCACACATTGACATGTCAGTCTTTCTGCTTTGGGTTTCCATTTGTCATGGAGGCTGGTTGTGGCCAGCCAAGTGTTCCACTCTCAAACTCAGTTGCTCCTTCCTCAAGACCCTTCAAGTTTCTAGCAGGAGTGCCTACATACCTGTGCTAGCCAGCAGCTAGCGGGCAAGCCAGACTCACCCTGTCAGCCCTGTCTAGATGACCAGGACGCCTCGAGAACTTCGCGAGGTTACTGTCTGCAAAATCGACATCAAATTCTTTCGTCCATATTGATGTAAGTAATTCACGTGAACCGTACGTTCCAACAAAGAATCTAAATTACGAAGCTGCCGTGTTTGGAGAAGTGATAACCGTCTAACAGGCAAAGCCGTCAAATTAGTTTTCCCAACGAATAGTAACATGTCACGGACAGCAAGGTCAGTTCAGGAGTTGCTGAGACGACGCGGAAGCACTTTGTCGTCCGAGCAAGTGGAGCCACGAGCCAACTCCTCCACTTGCTCGGACGACAAAGTGAAGTTCCCCTTGTACGTGTACCTGCGAGACTTGCAGAGGAGTCAAGACAAGAAGTTTGATGGTCTGCGGGAGACGATGAACGAATTGAAAGTACAGAACAGCAGGCTGCCTGTCATTGCCTTGGGAACTGCTTTGCTGGGTTTTGGTTTTCTGGAGTACGTTGGCTACAAAGCGCGCCTGCTACCTTACCATGACGCCGCAAGCCTGCCTGTACCAAAGCATTAAGGTCGTGAAGTTCAAGTTCGTTTCGTCATACGCTCTTTGCCATTTATACGGATCCACATGCTGCTTCTCTGTTGAGCTCTCCTCCTTTCGTAACAGTTTCAACAACAATGCATCCTTTTCACCTTGACTCATGTCTGACAGCATTCCCTCGTCGAGCTGCATCTTTTTATTTCACCCCATAAAGTTTTGCTCCTATTCCCCAGGTTTAAGGTTTATATCGCACCCACGATACACACAACTCTAAACTTTCCGCTGCACTTCTATATGACGATTGCAATCCTTTCTCAATGGGGTATATGATCTTTATTCTCGTGAGCACCAACTTTTCGCCAGGGACTCATACTGTGCACAGGTTATAGGAAACCCTTCATGCCATTAATGCTTCAGCAAGCCAGCAAGTGCTTTAAAAGCCAAGTCTTTAAAATTTCACGTATAGAAGGACACAAAGGTCAAGTTTAGAACACATCAAGGCCCTTAGAAGAGACTCGAAAAATTGCAATGGAGCTACTGAAGCAATGTGTACAGCATTGTGTTGAGACGTGTAAGGCCGGACCTACTGCATGCCTTTGCCAGCACGTGTCACATACTACTAGTATGTGATACCTTTGATATGCACAGTACTGTGCATGCCAAAGGTATCAGTCAAAACTAACTTCACAGCCCGCATTATGCAGCTTGATCAATGTCTCCAGCTGCAACATTACAAGCTGTGACTCCAATGGCACATTGTCCTGTCCAACATCAATATGAAGAGTTGTGAGGTTGGGCCATTCAGCACAGCACAACAGAACTCTAGGCAGCACAAAGTTTGTTTCACAAATCAATGTTACAAGCAGACTTCTCAACTGAGAAAGCTGCAAAATCTGCTCTGGAAACTGTTCGAGCATCCCACTGTGTATCCGCAGGCACGTCAGTTGTGTCATGCTGGACAGCCATGGTGGCAAAGTGGTCTGATCATGATCTGTCACAGCAAAATGTTGCAGATTGGGGCATGATGTCACTGCTGAGGGCAGATCACAAGACAACCCAGTGAGCCGCAAGTTGCGTAGATTTGGCAGGTGGAGAGGCCACTCCCCGTCCCTGAAGTTGCTTGGGTATGCAGACGTGAATGTTACCTCTGTGAGATGTGTTGCCTTGCTGATATTCACCATGACATATTCATGCATGTCCTGGGACATCGTTTCCACTGACAAATCTTGCAACATGACCTCTGGACCACTTGGCAGCACCACCTGCTTCATGGTGTCACCCAAGCTGCTAATTTTTAGGATCACGAGACGAGAACAGCTGCTGAAATCCCAGATCTCATCTGGACAATCTGACAAAGACAGATACTGCAGGTTGTTGAAAAGTGGAACTTTATTGGCTAGCGCAGAAACTTTGTGGACAGTTAGGCTGTCAAGGTGGTGCAGGTGCCTGAGTTCTGTCATATCTCCAAGGTTGGTCCCATCCCTCACACACAGACCAGTCAGGCGTGTCAGACTAGTGAGCGGCTGCAATTCAGCTGACTCTGCTGTTGAATTAGAACTCCAGATTACAATTCTGTTGCCTAGAAGCTCACAGAAGCTGGGCGACTGCATCACCCCCAAGTCTGCAGGAATTGCATGCCCTCGTCAGTTCACAAAAGTTGCCGCAGCTCAGCGTAAACAAAGTGAACATGTCTGCAGCAGTCAAGTATGCGATGCAATCATGTCATGCAACCAAAGTACAGCTCACCAGCATCAAAGCTAATAGTGAAGAGTGGTGGTGCTGACAAGCTCGCTATGCCGATTGCTAGGACTGTGCGAGCAAATAGCCACGAAGACTGAGGATCTGTCTTGTGAACACGAATTCTCAAGAAGCCAGCCGCATGCTCTGTGAGCCATTTGAAGAACGCCTCACCAAAACCAGTAGAGTCCCTTCTGCTTACAAGCAAAGTGACTGCTATACTTCTTCTGTTGTTGAATTGTTTAAGCTTGAGGGCAGGTTTCTCCCGCTCCTTCTCAGCCTTGACAACAAGTAATTCCAGCTCATTACCCCAAACTCCGGGTGACCATGTAGGGAACAAATCTTCGCTGGTCTCAGAGGAGCGGTTCAATACTTTTTGCCAGCTGCGGCAGACCTGTTCACATCGGAGGGTGTCAAGGAACGGAGTCAGCCAGAAAATGTCACTTAAAACTGCTGCAGGCAGCTGCGCAAAAGTTGATGACATGGCCAGACGTGTTGCTTTTCAACGGCGAGAGGCAGAGTACTGCAGCAGTGCAACTTTGTGTCGCCGATTCATCTTCTGGCAGATGCTCTGCAAGCAAGTGACAAGCATCAAAGGCCAATCACATTCCAGTGCGAGCGTTGCCTGACACGGTGGACGGACTTCGTGGGCACGCACGTGCCGACAGTCACAGCGCCTGCACAGCTTACACTTACAGGTGGGCATGGAATGTCGCGATCATAGGTTCACGTCACGAGCTGCATTTTTGATGGCACAATCCTGCATGACAGCGCTTTTCCTTGCATTGCAGGGCCTTCCTCTTCCAGCTCGAGCCTGGCATGCAAACTGTTTTCCTCAAGGTCTGGTATATCTCGCATGCCAGTATCAGCCACTTCTAAGCGGAACAGCAGGAATGGCAATAGCAATCCAAGCAGTCGACATAGCAGGCAACAGCCTCGCAATCAGGCCAGCGGACCCAGACCGTCCCATGCAAAGTCAAAAGCAATCGCACGTAAAGCACATACACCACCAATGACTGTCCAAGTTGAAGCTCAGCTCGCAAACCTGGAGCAAGCAGCCAATCCCTGGTGGTCCACTTTCTGTGGAATCAGTAACGGTGTTTGATTGGGACAAACAGCAGCATTCGATCCTAGCACAGGTGCAGCAGCATGTTATCTATGGACAGCGTGCATGCATTGTTGCATGCCATGCTTTCTTGTGTGATCCCTGGAGCTTGTGCAGTGCAAGCAGCGAGCACATCATAAATGAGACACTAACACTTCTGCCCATGTTCTTTGAGTCCCTGGTGATGCTGATTCATGTCTCACTGCATTGAGGCTGATGCGTCCATGCAGTCTGCTTAGGGATTCCGTGAAGAAAAAAAACATGTGGACTTGGCTGCGTTGATCCTCCCCTCTGCCTTGATGTCAACAACTCTGCAGCATGCTGTTCAGCTCAACTTGTGAGGCAGGCATCGCAGGTTTGTGCAGCAGAGCACATGACAGCTAGCATTGTTGCTGACCACCTTCACAGCACATGAACCAATAGCATTCCTCACATCAAATGTGCCCACAGCATCCCTTACGGAAGTCTTCCGTGCAGGTTGTGCACAGCTATGGTGAGAAGCCCAATGAGGACTTTCTCCAGTACTATGGCTTTGTAGACATCGAGCATGTGCATGACGCCTACACTGCCGACCTGATGCTGTGGGTCAAACAGCACTTCCACGCAGAACCAGGCAGAGTACGACTTGTGGAGAAAAGAAAAGCTGCAACAAAAGTGCTCAAACAGGTAGCTGCCACTTTGCTGTACTGTCTGTGCAGCACCCACTGTCATTGTCTTCTTGATTTTCAGCATCTTACCTTGGTGTGCAACATAGGAGTGAGTTTTCTCTTGTCATTCATCTGCATGCTATCACTCACGTGGAGACCCTAAGTCCTATGATAGATGTGCATACGTCTCTAGATGGCTGGCATGAGCAGATTGCCAAGCAGGCCAGTAACCAGTGTCATACTTGGCCATAGCACCTTCACAAGGTGATGCGACTACCATTGCGATACTCAGCTAGACAGCTCCCAGGATCTCTGCCTCATTATGTGTGAGCACCATATTTAGGGTTCAAGCTTAAGCATCTGTGCGCAACAACAGTGAGCCAGCAACAGTAGAGGCAAGTTGCATGATGGGTGCAGGCACAGCTGACCCGGCAGGGCTGGTCACCAGAAATCATGCAAGCTCTGCACAAGCTGCTTGCTGCTGACACCCACTCACCCTTTGACATGCTGGGCAGCCTGGAGTCTGTGCAGCAATACAGAGAGCCTCCAGCTAAAGGCACAGCTGATCAAGCCATCACACAAGTGTATCAGGTCAGTCACCCCCAAATTTCGTTGTACACTGGCACAGATCTGCTGTCAATTAAGCCAGAAGATGACTATGGTTTGATCAATGCCATGGATGCCTAGCACTTGACTTGGAGCAGTGTGACAGTGTTTGCAGTGGCCAGTTGTGGCACTTGTGGCTCAGCACTAACTGTTTGAGTTTCCTGCTTTGCAACACTTGAGTGCACATATTACAGAATCAGCACAGCACTCCTGTGGTGCCAGTAACGACCATGTCAGCATGCAGCAACACGCAAGGAGACAAGTTGCGTGTGAGAACCAGCAAACATGCCGTCATGCAGGTGTTGTACCATGTCTGCCAGCAAGTAGTTTCGTCCAAACCCACAACACTAGTGGAAGACATATCCAGCCTCCAGCAAGCCCAAGATATTCAAGGCCAGGACTGACACCACATCCTCGACTTGCATTTTCATATTGGCAACAAGAAGCTGCTGCAATTGCTGTCTTTGGCAATACGATCCCCAGCAGCTGTAACACACAAGGACCCTTGGAGCTGCCACTGAGGAAGTCACATTTCTGCTGAGTAGGCAAGCTGCTTCCAGCAGGGGATGGCATTGTTGAGTGCACAGCTGATTGCAGTCATGTGCATTGAATAGATCCAGCTGGTAGGGGCTGTATTGTCACCCCGGCTGCTCACAGATGAATGAGCAGGCAAGACGACCAGGGAACATGAGCACAGAGTGAACTTGATGGATGGTGTTGCTTGCTCACTTGTAGCCTGATGCTGAGGCGCTAGCACATCGTCATGCACACTGCGCTGTCAGTACATACTTAACTGTAGAGTGATCAAGGATCAGGATCAGCGCGCAACACTGACATCTGCACATGCAGAGCTGCACAAGCAATGCTTACCGCAACACAAGCTGCGAGATTTCTTTCCTTCAACGGGAGGTGCAGATATATGTGTCCATTGTCCCATGAAGCTACCAGAGCAATATGTGCAACACTGGGACGAGAAGTATTGGGCCAGACCTACCTTATACATAAGCCAGCACGTTTCATTTACTGTGCTCAATACAGCTCTTTTAAATCCTAAACGTCTGCGCTAATTCAGCAGCGTCATCCCTACACGGTACATCTGAACTCAGAAACGGTCAAATCTAATCTCACAGCTCGCATTATATGGCTTGATCAACATCTCCAGCTGCAACATTATAAGCTGTGACTCCAGTGGCACATTTTCCTGTCCAACAGCAATGTGCAGGTATGTGAGGTTTGGCCAGTAAGCACAGCCCAACAGAACTTTAGGCAGCACAAAGTCTAGTTTGCTTGACACAATTAGATATCTTAACTGAGAAAGCTGTAAAATATGCTCTGGAAACTTTTCAAGCCTCCCATCATCGATCCTTAGATACGTCAGTTGTGTCATGCTGGACAGCCATAACGGCAAGGTGCCGTGTTCCTGATCTGACACAACAAAATGCTGCAGATCGGGGCATGATGTCACTGCTGAAGGCAGATCACAAGACAGACCAACGAGCTGCAAATTGCAAAGATTTGGCAGATGAACAAGCCACTTTCCATCCCTGAAGTTGCTTGGGTATGCATACATGAACTTTACCTCTGTGAGTTGCGTCGCCTTCCCTATGTTTGCCATGACATAATCATGCCTGTCCTTGGACCATGTCGACCCCACTGCTATTTCTTGTAACATGACCTTGGGACCACTTGGCAGCACAATCTGCTTCATGTTGTCACCCAAATTGTTAAGACTCAACTTCAGGAGACTAGAACAGCTGCTGAAATCCCAGATCTCATCTTGGCAGCTCGATAAAGACAGTGATTGCAGATTGTTGAAGTTTGGCACTTTACTGGCCAGTGCAGAGAAATTGCTAAGAAACAAGCTGCTGAGGTGCTGCAGATGCCTGAGTTCTGCCATGTCTCCCAGGTTGGTCCCATTCAATATACACAGATGGGCCAAGCGTGTCAGGCTGGTGAGCGGCTGCAGTTCAGCTGGGTCTGCTGTTGAGTCAGAGCTCCATCTTACAGTCACATTGCCTAGAAGCTCACAGAAGCTGGGCGACTGCATCCCCCCCAAGTCTGCAGGAAATGCATGCTCTCATCAGTTCACAAAAGTTGCAGCAGCTCAGCGCAAACAAAGTGAACATGTCTGCAGCAGTCAAGTATCCTTATCATGCGATGCACGGCCAGTGGGTCTTGCAATCCTAATACAGCTCACCAGCATCAAAGCAAACATTAAATTCTGGCGGTGCTGACAAGCTCGCTATGCCGACTGCTAAGACTGTGCGAGCAAATACCCAAGAAGACTCGGGATCCCCCTTGTAGACAGAAACTTTCAAGAAGCCAGCTGCATGCTCTGTGAGCCATGTGAAGAAAACCTCACAGAAGTAAGTAGAGTGCCTTTTGCTTACAAGCAAAGTGATTGATATGCTTCTATGCTCGTCAACCTGTGCAAGTTTGAGGGCAGGTTCATCCCACTCCTTATCAGTCTTGACAACAGTCAGATGCAGCTCTTCACCCCAAATTCCGGGTGACCATGTAGGGAACAAATCTTCGCTGGTCGCAGAGGAGCGGTTCATGATGTCGTTGCTGAAGGCAGATCACAAGACAGCCTAGTGAGCTGCAAACTGCGCAGATTTGGCAGGTGAAGCGGCCACTCCCCATGCCTGAAGTTGCTTGGGTATACACAGAACTCCAACTTTGTGAGTTGCGTTGCTTTGCCTATGTTTGCCAGGACAAACTCATGTGTTTCTGGGAACAGTCTCATCCCCACTGACAATTCTTGTAACATGACCTGTGGAACACTTGGCAGCATGATCTGCTTCACCTTGACACCCAAACTGATCAGCCTTAGCTGTGTGAGTCGAGAACACCTGCTGAAATCCCACATCTCATCCTGGCAGCCCAACAAAGTCAGTGATTGCAGACTAGTGAAGTTTGGCAATTTATTGGCTAGCGCAAAGACTTTGCAAAGAGACAAGCTGTTGAGCTGCTGCAGATGCCTGAGTTCTGTCATATCTCCAAGGTTGGTCCCATCCGTGACGCGCAGTCTGGTCAGGCGTGTCAGGCTGGTGAGCGGCTGCAATCAGCTGGCTCTGCTATTGCATGAGACTCCCAGCTTGCAACTGTACTGCCTAACAGCTCACAAAAGCTGGGTGACTGTATCACTTCAAAGTCTGCAGAAAACGCATGCTCTTTTCAGTCCAGAGAAATAGCAGCAGCTCAGTAGCAGTCAGTGATCTGTAGGACGTGATGCACAGCCTATGGGTTATGCAGTCAAAAGTATAGCTCACCAGCGTTAAAGTGAACAGTGAAAAGTGGCGGTGCTGACAGGCTTGCTGTGCCAATTGCTAGGGCTATGCCAGCAAATAGCCAAGAAGACTTGGGATCTTCCTTATAAACAGAAATTTTCATGAAGCCAGCTGCATGCTCTGCGAGCCACATGCAGAACACCTCATGGAAGCGACTGGAGTCCCCTGTGCTTACATGCAAGGTGATTGCTATAATTCTACTGTAGTCAAACTGTTCAAGCTTGAGGGCAGGGCGCTCCGATTTCTCTGCAAGCGTGGAAATGAGCAGCTGCAGCTCTTCACCCCAGATTCCGGGTGACCATGCAGGGTATGGATCTTTACTGACCGCAGCGGAGTGCCTCAACACCTGTTGCCAGCTGCGGCAGACTTGTTCACACCGGAGGGTGTCAACGAACGGAGTAAGCCATAAGATGTCACTTAGAACTGCTGCAGGCAGCTGCGCAAAGGCTGAGGACATGGCCAGACGTGTTGCTGCTTGACGGGAGGGGCAAACTACCGGTTTTGCTGTGAGTCACAGTCAAAGGAATTCTTGGACGATTCATATTCTGCACGCATGCAGACTCCACAGCGAGCTGTGTAAAAAGTCCGCTCGAAGATTGGGAGAAGCAAACAAAAGCTATCCAATTTCCGGCGCGAAACTGTATTTGTTGAAGTGCGAGCGCTGCTTTGCTTGATACGGAGGATGGATTTCGTGAGCATGCACATGCCGACAGTCACAGCGCCTGCACAGATCATATATACAGGTGGGGCAGGAAACGTCGCGGTCACAAATCTACGTCACGAGTTGCATCTTCGATGGCAAGGTCCTAAACGACAGCGTTTTTGCTTGCACTGCAGGGCCTTCCTCTTCCAGCTCGAGCCTGGCATGCAAGCCATTTTCCCAAAGGTCTGGTATATCGCGCATGCCAGCAGCAGCCACTTCTAAGCGCAAAAGCAGCAACGGTCAAAGCAATCGAAGCACTCGACAAAACAGCCAACAGCCCCGCCATCAGGCCAGCGGAATACCCAGACCGTCCCCTGCAAAGTCAACAGCGCCTACAAATAAAGCACTTACACCACCAATGACAGTCCAAGTTGAAGCTCAGCTCGCAAATTTGGAGCAAGCAGCCAATCCCTGGTGGTCCACTTTCTGTGGAATCAGTAACGGCGTTTGGTTGGGACAAACAGCTGCATTTGCTCCCAGCACAGGTGCAAGACCACCTCATCTATGGATGGGGTGCATGCATTGCTGCATGCTATGCTTTTGCGTGTGATTGTCTGGGGCAAGCACAGCAACCCCTTTACAAATTGTTGTGGAGTATAGCTGCATGCTAGCTTGCACTCATCTGCTTGTTCATGTGCTCGTGCCATTCAGCACCTGACTTTGTTGCTGGCAAGCTCTCTAGCACACCACATGGATTCCATCTCATGACAAGACCATACGAGTGCTTGTCTGGCATGCATTTGTTTTGTGGTGTGACCAATATGATGTACAGGATGGTCGAATAAAGCAATGTCTTGATTTCCACATATGCAGGTGCTGCAGAAGCTTTGGCTCTGGGACAAGATGGCAAACCTGTCATGGACATGCACACTCAGGTGACAGAGGAAAGGGTGTGTGAGGGGCCGCTAGATTTTGTCACTAGGTACCATCAATTCATTCATTGGTCTATCTGCTTATTGCTCCTGCTGCATGTAAATTGCACGCTGAGCATTTGTCATGAGGAAGTGTTATGCATGCATGCCATGAATGTTTGAGTCTACGTCTTTGCTCAAACAAGATTGACGAATGGCAGACAGTTGTGCAGCTTGCTGCATTCCTTTGCTTGTATATTATTCAAGATTTGTTTGGCTCTGACAAACTCTTGGACATCACTGTCAGGTCTTATCACTTTAGCTTTTTTCTTGCAAACAAAGCAATTTGGCAAATTCATATCATCTTGAATGTATCAAAAGTTGGATTGTAGGCGAGTTGCAAGGGCCGAGGATGAGGCGGAGCTGGCTTCTGTAGGCCAGCAGCTTGGTGGCAGTGGCAATGACTGGGATGAGGAGGTCTTGAATGCAGAAGAAGAAGGCCTGGTCTTCTTCGACGGTAATGCACAGATGCACTGCTCTGCCATCACCATCATGCTATAGTGCGCCACATCTGTGCCACTACAGAACAGCGCTGCTGACGTCGTAATCTCCTGTATTCCTTTGCTGTTGCAGTATGTCTACACTGTCCATCTCCTGCAGTTTTTGAGCAAGTACTGCACCTGTTGCTCCTTGATCGCTCAACACACAGTGGTCAAGTCAACAAGCCAGACTTATTGCATCCTGTACAGAGTATGATGCTTTTGCATGTTACACTGCATGTGTGCATCTGTAAAGGACACCCGTGGCTGCCTGAAGGTGGCTCATACTCACGTGGCCCCCTATCTCTCACCAACCCAGCAACTGATGGAGCTAGCGCTGACCCTCATCAAGGTCAGCATGCACCTGCTGGATCAGAGTCCAAACCGGTGTCAGCATTGGATGAAGCTGAAGGGCAGGTACAGTCCTGACTTGTCCTGCTTAGGGCATCCCTGCCAGTGCTACCTGGGGCCCTGCAAAGGCCTATTGCTGAATTCAGCCTACTTGCGACCCCCTTCACTTTCAACCGTTTGCTGTTGGAATGATTCCTCTAAATTTGCAGAATCTTGATGTCTCTTTGCAGGGATAGATGCTGTCACAACAGTGCAGCTTGCTATGCAATACATTGCAGAAATATCCTCCCGGAGCTCAAAAATGTGCCTGTACAAGAACTCTGCTGGCTCTCCTGCAGATATTTTGCATGATCAAGCCAGCTGCACAACACTGCTCCATCAGCCATGCGTCAAGCCCCATGCTCTGCAGGGAGAAGATCACCCTGGAAAAACAGCAGCAGAAGAAGATGAAGAAGATGATGAAGGGATTGAAGCACAGCCAGATGAGGGGGGTAGCAGGGAGGCTGGGGAGGAGGTGGTGACCCTGGAGCAGTGCCTGGCCTGGGGCGGCGAGCAGCGCCAGCGCTGCCGTCTCACCATGTCTGTCTCAGGTGCCTCATGCACTCAACCAGCAACGCCTTCTTGCTCCTCACATATTCACCTGCTGTGCATGTTGCCTTGCAACACTCTTTGATCTGATGTGGAAGAAGCAGCCCGCAACCCTGCTGTGAACTGAGCACCCAGCCCTTTTACAGTGTGCTTGAGAGACAACAGGCAGTGCATCATCAGCATGCCAGCACACATCTGACCATCGCAGTTGCAATAGCATCAGGTGGCGGTAGACTTGACAAGCATCTCCACCAGCTGTCTGTTTGTAACATGCGTCGTTTACGGCGGATTTGTGGCATCTCATTGTTGGATCACATCACAAACTCTGTCATCTTGAAGCGGTGAGAAACTTTTCCTGTTGAATCTCAGCTTAGAAGCAAGAGGCCTAGGTGGTTTGGTCATATCTGCAGGATGGCTGACAGCAGATCGCCTAAATTACTCATGCATGGACAGTTAGTAGGCCAAAACTGTTGTGGCAGACCTAGGACTGTTTGGAACGATGTTGTTTTGTTTGACATTCACAAGTTAAAGTTAAACCGCTACACCCGTGATGCTCTGAAAAAGCCTGTCTGGAGGGAACTGACTTGCGTCGCACGTACCTGATGCCTGCTGGCTAAGTACACGTTTTAATTATTATTATGCAGCCTCATTCAGCAGAGTGTAGCACTGGCTGTACAGGTGGCGGTGAGACAGGCGAGGAGTTGGATATATCACTCCTGCGCATCACTTTGTACCACGAGTACTGGCAGGGCCTGCTACATGAGCTGGATCTTGAGACTCTGCGTGCAAACTCAGCAGTTGCAGCTGCGCCTGACGCCAGCAAGAGGGCATTGACTTCCTCAAAGGCCAGCTCCTCTTCTTCTCCTGTTGCTTCCTCCTCTTCTTTGTCGGCTCTGGATTCAGCAGCACCCTCAGCTTCAGATACATCAATCTCTGCAGCTAGTCCTTTGTCAGCAGATGCTGCTGTTCCTGCAGCTGCCCCTCCTTCTTCTTCAGCAGCCTCGCAAGGGGGACAACATCAGGAATCAGCTTTGAATACCAACAGAGCAGAGCAGGCGTCAAATAGTGAAAGGTAGATGACACATGCAATGCAACTCCTGACTGGTGTCAGGCACCAGCCTATCAAGGACGCACTGCTTCACAAAGTGCATTGTGATGGCAATATGGTCTCTCAAGCTCCAAGTCTCGCCTAACAATCAGTCATCTGTCTGCATCTACACTGCTTGGACACAGACACATAAGGTCGAGCCTGACAAGCAAACCGCATGCAGGCTGCCAAGCTTGACAGCAGCCAATGAAGCAGATGCCAAGGCCCAAGGCAGGAGCAGGGCTAGACTGTCTAAGGGCCCTTGCACGAGTGCAAAGAAGTTGAGTGGTAGCTGGAAAGCTTTTGACCTGACAGCTGTTCCAATAGATGAGACAGACCCGTCTACAGGTCACTCCCGCAATGGCTTGCACATGCAAGTGGACACCACTCAATCACTTTCAAGGTCTTGTCTGCTGTCTGCCTATTCAACTTGAATGCTGTGCCTGCCATGTGTCAGTTGTGTATGCAGTAGTGCACATTGCACAGCAAGCAACACTTAATCAGAGCAGAGTATAGGCTGTCTATTCCCGACTTGACAACTTCAATTTTTGGCGTGTCGACAAAACCATGCCCTTGGCACTTGGATCACTGTTGATTGGCAGTGGCTGAGCAGCTCCATTCATCAGTTGGTGTTTTAGCAGGTATAACTAAGAAGGCCATGGTGTACTTCAGCCAGGAAACTAAGCAACTGTGGAGTGCAAATGGACCAAAACAACA
>JAABUK010007483.1_pt1 | contig 15755 bp, 19 predicted proteins | sample 5559141 | NCBI WGS metagenome assembly JAABUK01 (sample SAMN10711869, study PRJNA513367) | rock metagenome | isolation source: Antarctica rocks | place: Antarctica: Victoria Land, Pudding Butte nord | collected 2016-01-03
TGCTTCAAGAGCAAGTCGATAGTTGATCTCTTCAATGAGCAAGTCGACTAGTGAGTCTGCTTCAATGATCATTCTATTTCACATAGTGAGTCTGCTACAATAGACATTTGACGAGTTGATTTGAATCGATAGAAAGGTTGATAGAAAGACAGGCATCAAGACTCTACGTCAGTGCTATAAACTACACTACAAGTCATAGAGACATGACTTTTAAAGAGAAGAAGATAATGTTACGAGTGTGTTGAAATTGAATAGAGTTTTCTAGTCAATAAGCTCTAGAGGTTTTGACTCATGTTAAACCTCAGTCTCGATACTTTATTCTAGCGCTTTCAATACTCAAGCAAATCTGCTTCGTTCTCTTTGTTTTGCTCTACTATAGATACAGCTCGAAACTTTCTTTGATTTCTTCTGTATTCTTAATATTCTAGTTATAGCTATCTCTATTGATCAAACATTCTATTCAGCTACGCACTATCTCGCTGCAGTGTGGTTAGATTCTAGACATGATCTCAACACTTGAATTCATTGATGAAAGATGAATAATTGAGTTTCATCAAGATTTCATCAGAAGAAAATGATGACTTGAGTGAAATAATTAACATTACACTTCAGACAATTAATCAATGAGAAATCTTTCATCAAAGAACATTCTTTCTTTTGATAGAAGAGATTGTAGTAGTCAACAAAACTATTCATGTTTTACTTCAAAGTTTTGCGAAAATATAAATGAGCATCTTCTGTCTTGAAAAAGTTGTTGCAGCAATGATATAATTTGTGTCATCAATCTGCAAAGATGAAAATGATACAAAGATCATTGACTCGATATTGATTCATTAAATTGTGAGTTTTCTTATCTATGATGAGTCATGACTCGACATAAATGATCTTGACTCGATGAGAAAGATAATGATCATTGTTCATGTTTATGCGCTGTATCAGACTCTGCTTTCATGCATTTAATCAATCTTTGTTCTTCTCATACTTTGATATGTTGAGAAGCTTCTTGAATTTAGAAGCGATGAAGACAGCGACAGAATTTGCAGAGAAGTGAACAATGAAAAGAGATTAATTGTTCAAGATTTGTGCAATGATCTGAGTTATCATCATGAGAGACTGAGAATTCAATTTTATATAAACTGAAGAACTGAGAATGATGAATGAGAACAAAATGATAATATTATGTTGTCAAACTTGATTTTGAAGCTCTTGCATTGCATGAAAGATCTCAACTGAATTTTCGATCATACTTTAAGTTAGACTGATTATTGAGTTAAGTATTGAGTTGACATTTTGAACTTGAATCGATCTTGAATCAAGTTGCTCACATTTTCAACTTGATTCAAGTTGAATTGAGCATATTTTCAACTCAATTCGACGCGACTCGAGTAGCAGTTGAGTTAACTCAACTCGACTCGTCAAGAACTCAAGCTTAACGTTAAGAGAACTAAGAATAGAAACATAGAACAACATGTTCACTTGTTGTTTTCTTGCAATAAATTGCATTATCTTTTTGCATTACTCATTGCTCTATATATTATTTTCAAGCTATTCATCACTACTGTTATCACGTTGCAAATACAAATCATTCTACAATATGACAGAATGTTTAATTCGCTGACAATCTTCAATCTGTTTGATCAAAAATCTATGAAACTTTTATATTATTTCAAAAAGAAGAAAATTAGACAAGAAGTGATGAATAAAATTCACCAGAATTTCTCACAGCTCAAGATTGTTATGAGTCTGCATAGAGTGAATCATATGAGTGTATTCTAACTAGAAGTTCAAAGCTGAAGAAGAAAGAAGATGCAACACGTCGTGAGTTTTACTCACGAAGGCACGCTAGGTCGCTAGCGTGTCAACATCAGCTCTATACTAGTCTATGATAGTCTGACATGATTTATGTTAGGCTAATTCGAAGTGCACAATCATAACATTACTTCTTCTCTTCATTTAGCAATGTTCTCATTGCTGCAGTTCAGTTGATCTTTCTTGAGTTAATTTCTATCTTGACTTGTTTGAATAATGTTCATGAAAGTCATTGATGACTTTCAAGCAATCTTTGAATTCACTTTCATCGACGTTGTATCAATGTAGATTGACGTTGTATTCTTTTCAATTGACATGATATTGTAGTCATTTGCCTCGTTCATAGTGTCTGAAGTTCAATATGTTCTTCACTTTTCATTCATCTTCATCTTTAATCACTATAGAATCAGACAACTCATTTCATTATTCTTCTAAAGCGTCTTTTGAATCTAGTTGCAACAGATTTGATGCAAACTTCAAATGAATCTTCATAGTTGACAACAGTTTCAGTCAATATGCATGTTCAACCTCAATCAGAATCTTGAAGAGTTCTAGCATTTTATCGTTTAGCTTCTTTGATGATCGTGAGATTGTTATGTTTCTAGAATTCAGAAACATCATGTCATCTATCTTGTAGATCATTTTCTTTCAATGCTTGTCAGTCTGTTTCTTCATTGTGACTCTGACTCTTGCTAAGACTTGCTTGATCAATGCTAGTGATCATTTCATATGTTTGAATATATTCTCTGCTTTGTCTGCTTCGATTTTAGCTCAAGTGATCTCATATTCGATTGAATTCGAATCGAAGCTCATATGAAAGTGAAAGTTCTTATTCAGAAAGAACGTTGACTGTTCAATTAACGATGAAATAGCATTGTTATTGATGAATTCGATCATAGATAATCAGACGAATCAATCATCTTGCATATATGAGCAATAGCTTTGTAGATATCGTTTCACATTCTGATTCGCTCTTTCTGTTTAATCATTGATCTGCAAATGATAGTTTGTGAATAGTTTCATCTTGATGTTGAGTCTCAAGCATAAAGACTTTCAGACAATTGATATGAATTGTGAATCACGATCAAACATTATTGATCTTGATAGTTTATGAGTTCTGAAGACTCATATTAACAGTAGCTTGACTGTTTGTTCTGCGAAGATTTCTTCGTCATCTGATCAACATGATATATAATGTCGTTTCTTAAACAATCGATCTATGACTGTCAGAATCGCGTTGTTTTCATCACTTTCTGATAGATCAATAATGAAGTCTAATGATATGTTTTGTCATTGCTGTTTAAATATGAGCAATGACTTCAGCAGTTCATTGATTCAATCTCTCGATGCTTTTGACCTACAACAAACGTAACAGTTTCGAATGTAGCGCTTGATCGTCGTTCTCATCTTCGACCAGCAATATGATCATCTCAGCAAGTTCAATGTTCAATTCATGTCAGAGTGATCATTGATTGAAAGATCATGTGCTTCTCTTATTAATTGAGTGATCATTGACTGAAAAACTCATAGTCTATCATCTTTTCAGAATACTTCATTAAGTACTTTGCAATTGTCTAGATTAATATCTTGACAAGTTCTTTTGTTCTGTTTCATGATTATTTAAATATTGAAGCACAGTTGATTCATTTGATTTTCAACTATAATTTGATTCTGAATAGAAATCATCTCTTCGATCGAATTTTCGTTAGCGTTCGATTCTTGTTTCGAATCTGAGTCAGATCTTGATCAGCTTTCTGATCATCTTCTTGATCAGCTTTTATTGACTGCAGCTCAAATTTGCCTTTTGACAATAGCATCTGATGCTGATATAGCTTTCGATCATCGTTTGCTTCAACTGACTTGACGTCTGACATTCTGATCAGCACGTCGACTTTCAGATTCTGTTTTCCCGACTGATATATGATCTTGAAGTTATATTCAAATAACTTCTCAGCTCATTTAACTTGTCGTTGAGTCAGTTCTTTGATGATCATGAAGTACTTCAAATTCAGATGATTGATGAAGATCTTGATCAAAATATTTGTACATTTCAATTTGAGACATTAATGTTTCAAACAACAAATAATGATCAGCAGTTCTTTGTCATAGATCTCGTAGTTGCATTCTGCGAAAATCATGTTCTTGCTATAGAAGATCACTGAATGTAGAATGTCTTCATCATCATACTGAGACAATACTTCGTCGTTCACATAGTTCAAGAAGTTCATTTTCAGAATAGCTTCTCTGATCAAGTCGAAATGCTTCAGAACGAAAACTGTTGTCATCTGTTGCTTTAATTCTTCAAAGATCATCTGACAGATCTCTGTTCATTCAAAGAGATGATCTTTTCAAGTCAGCTTTATCATGAGTTGAATGATCTTTGAGAAGTTCTTTATAAATCGTCGATAGAAATTGCAGAAGTCAATGAAGATCTGCACATGAGTCAACGATCATGACACTTTTCAGCTTCGAATCACATCTACTTTTCGAGAGTTCATTCGTAGATTATTGATGAATATCAGTAGTTCAAGAAACGAGATTTTCTGAATCTTAAATTTGCACTTGTCAATGTCTATCTGCAAGTTGACTTCGCGAAGCTTGTCTAGCACTTCTTTCACATGAGTTTTATGTTTCTTCAAGATTTTACTGTAAATAAGAATATCATTCAAATATGTTTGACAGAATTTATGCAGACATTTGAACAATACATCATTGATATAGTGCTGAAAGAACGCAGATTCATTGATTAATTCAAAGAGCATTACTCTATACTTGTAGATGTTGAAGAAAGTAATAAAAGTAGTTAAATTCTCGCTTTCTGAACTCATTCGCAGTTTATTGAACGCAGCGATAATGTTAAGTCAAGTCAGATACTTACTGTCTTGAATTCAAGCTAGTACTTCGTTTATTAAGAGTATTGAATAACGATCTCTTTTGATCAAAGCATTTAGTTTTCAATAGTCTATGCAAAAGTGAAGACTATCATCTTTCTTTTTGACAAATAGTATTGACGAAGCGAAGAAAGCTTTGCTGAATGTAATAAACTTCTTCTTCAAGTTCTTTTCTAGATACTTCTTGATCTTCTGCAACTTGTGACTCGACATGAAATACAATCAACTTCTAGAAGATTGACTTTCATTCTCTAATTCAATCTTATGATCATATGATCGATGCAAGAGCAACTGCGTTGCCTTTTCTCTATCAAAAACATTCAGAAAGTCGTGATAAACTATCAAAAGCTTCTTCTTCAGTTCATTTAATGACATGACAGAGATCATTTCATTCAGTTTCGCGAAATCTTCGACTGAGCTAAGCGCTTTGTTGATTTCACTAATGATCAAGAAGAAGATCTTGATTTTCTTATTCTTGACTAGAGTTTAATATGCAGCGACTTTGATCATGATAATATTAACAAGTCTCTTTTTCTCAGTTGACTGAAAGAAACAAAGTTGATCGAAGTCAACTTGAGTGCTTTGCTTTGCTATGAAAGCAGGTTCAATGAATCAGGCAGATTCAATGAATCTATTCACTGATTTCTGATTCGAAAGTTTCTTCAAGATGATCGTTGATGTAACAATCGAGTTCAAGTTCTTTTGTTTCATTTCATAAGTCTTGTTTGACTCAGATCTGTGAAATGCTGATTGACTGCTTGCTTTTGAAACAACAGATTTCGATGTTTGAATCTTCAATGATGATATTAATCAATCATTTGCAGAATTTACCAAAATTTGATTTCTTTTCAATCAAAGATTTTCAATGATTATCTTATGCTGATCTAGACAAGTTATCAATAGAAACATCATTTCATTCTTATGTTCTTGAATCATGATCAATGTATACAAAGCATGTGTAATCGACTTTTGATCAGAAATTTCATCATATGATTGAATTGACTTTGATTTTGACAGCGATATTGACTGAATATCAAAGCGTTCACATAGCTCTGACATCAAAGATTCATTGATGAAAGTTATGTCAATGACTTCAGTATTTATCAGAATGAAGAATTTGAATATCTTTTTTAAACTACTCAAGATGACATCAATAGTGAACGACTTAAAATCAAATGAATCATCAGACATGCTGATGAAACAGAATATGAGTATATTGCTCTCAGTCACTACTTTGATGAAGACAGATCGTTTTTCAAATTCGCAGTGATCTCATGCACTTAAGTCATCTTGAGACAGTCATATGCTTTATGTTTTGACTTCTTGCATTTGAAGCAGAGTTCTTTCTTAAACAACTCTTTCTGAATAAAGTCAAGATTCGATCTTCTGAGTTTTTTTCACGCAGAGACTGATGACGTAGGTCGAGCAGACGAAGTGCTAGCAACAAAGCAAGCAGCTGAGATCGCTGAGACTTTAACAATTGATTGAACGTTCAATTCAGTCAATCTAACATCGACTTGCATGCAGATGTCAACAAACTCATTCAAATTCGTGATTTGTTCATTGAGCGTTGCTCATTGAAGATCTGAGCTGATCTTATGCTGAAGATCATTTAGTAGAGTCTTGTTATTGTATTCTAGTTCTGCGCTAAATCTTTGAAATTTCATTCAAAATTCATGAAAGAAGATCTTGTTTTAATACAGCTTCAAATACTGTTGTTAAGTTGTGTGACGATGATTGAAATCGTCGTACATCTTATCAATGATCAATAGTACTTCTTTGACTTCTAGAAACAAGTTCAAGAAGATATTTTGCATGCGAGAAGCTATGTGCTTGATCACAGCTTCACTGACTCAACTTTTGATGTAGATAATCTTCAACTCTTCAATAGAAAAGTGATTCTTGTTTGTCTTCAACTTATTTTGCATTCACGATAGTCAATTGTTTACATTCTGCAACGAATCTTCAAACAGTGAAGAGTTTAATAATTTGATCAATTTCAAGAAACAATCTTCAGAAATTGAAGTGCTTTGTCAACTTGATGCAGTTTTTAAATGATGTATAATTACGTTCTTGCTTCTCATTTCTTTCTGCAGATGCGTCTGCGCAGCTTTCAACATGATGTTTATCTCGTTGACATCTTCTAACATCTGAATCATGTTATTGTGAGTCTTGATTTCAATGTTGTGCTGTTGACATATATACTTGATAAAGACAATGATATCATCTGCTTCATGAGTGCTTATTCAAGCATTCAGTTCAGTGCTGATGCTGATCTTGATCATTTCATGATTAAAAAGCAACATGTTTATGTTCTCTTCTTCTGTATCTGATGACGCATTCGTGTCTTCTTCTTCTGATGCTGTTCAATTCTGTGATAGAAGTGATTCTCTTCTAACATTTTAAAAGTCATAACAAGCAATGCTCACTGATTCTGATTCTGTGCTTCTAGTCATGATATGAGTAGAAAATTGCTGATCGAGATTTCGATGTTACTCTATCAAACTTTCTGAGTTCAAGTACTGCTGAAATTTCTGATTTCTGATGATGAGCTTAATAAAGAGTTAGTCAAGAGCAACGCGTTCATGTTTTTTGATTCTGATTCTACTGAAATTTCTGGTTTCAAATCAAGATTCTTCTTTAGAAATTTCTGATTTCTATCAAGCTTTCTGAACTTGAGTTCTGATTCTGCTGTCAAAATTTCTGGTTTCGACTTCTGATTTGAGTTGTGTAACTTGTTTTTATATCGTCTATACGTTGATAGCAAGATTAATGAGCTTTGAACTAATGTTATGAGTCTGCATAGAGCGAATTATATGAGTGTATTCTAACTAGAAGTTCAAAGCTGAAGAAGAAAGAAGATGCAACACGTTGTGAGTTTTACTCACGAAGACACGCTAGGTTGCTAGCGTGTCAACATCAGCTCTATACTAGTTTATGATAGTCTGACATGATCTATGTTAGACTAACTCGAAGTGCACGATTGCAACAAAGATAAGAGAGAATAGCGAGTATGTTCAATGAACTTTGAATACAGATGACTCTTTTCTATGATGATGATTTCAAATCTCTGTTGTCGAGAGTATTCAAAACAAGACTCAAAAAAAGATAGTTAATTCGCTCTGATTCAAAAAAGTCAAAGACGATAAGCAATTTAATATATGAGATCACTTTATACAGTTGACTTTGATAGTTGAAGAATTACTCAAAATCTCATGCACAATCTGCAATAAGATTATGAATCATTCTACAGTTTTTGATAGCTTTAGCACGTCTGCTATGAAAAAGCATCTTGAATCAGACTTTTGCACAGCGACAAAGTGAAAATGCAAACACTTGCAATCATAGATTGAACTGACTTTTGAACGAGTAAGTCATATCTGATAATGCAAATTGATAATGCAAAATTGACAAACTATTAGAAGAAAAGTCATATTGAGTTAGTCTCTGTCTTCAATCAAGAGAATTGAGAAGATCAATTATGCAAAATCTTTGTTGACTTGAATTTACTCTTTCGAATTGTTAATAACGAGCAATTTCAAAAGCTGCTACACATGCTTCGTTCAGATCTGCAGATTGTGCATTGCACAAAGATGACAATTATGATTTTCTTTCACTATAAGAATATTTATGATCAAATCAGAATAAATCTTAAAGAGTCACAACGTGTCTCTATTGCTTTGAACGTGTGATCTAGTTCTCAAAGAGTAGCGTACTTGAAAGTGTTAATATACTGAATCGATGTCAAATTTCAGTTTCATGAACATCTTATTGAATTTACGTCTTTCAATATTGAGCATATCAATCGTCAATTGATGATGAAGCTAATGAAAATTCTGAAGAACTACGCTATTAAGAACAAGCTTTTCAAGATTGTTATTGATAATGTAAGCAATAATAGTATCTTGAAAGAGAAACTTGAAAAGATCATGAGTTGTCATGAGTTTTAATGAGACAGAACACAGAATTTCATTAATTGCTTAACTTACATCATCAATCTTGTGACTCAAGATTTTATTCAAGCTCTTGAATCAAAGACAATAGCTGATAATGTTATTGCTCAATTAAAGAATGAGTAAGTGCAAGATATTGAAACAAGCAGAGAATTATTTGTTGTGATCAAAAAGATATTGCTTCGAATGATAATGCAAAAAAGTAATGCATTTATTAATCATGAAATTAAATTCGTGCTCTGACAATAGCTGTCAACAACTCTTCTCAGTAATTGATTCGCTTCAGAGCTTTTCAAGAGCAGAATGACAAAAGATCTAGAAAACTGATACAAGATATTCACATTCATTGAAACTTTATGTACTTGATGCTTCATCAAGCATATCAACTATGCAAATTTGTTAATCTTTGAACAGAGAAATACTGCGAAGATTTCAAGATTGCAAAGATCAAACTTGATGAAAGTGAGTGATTCATGATTTTGCTTGTTGACAATCTATTAAATTTCTTCTACGAATGCACTTTAGTAGTGTCACGAACAACTAATGCAGATATTCACTTGAAATTTCGAATATTTAATGCACTTTTCAATCATCTTGAGCAGATTGAAAAGAATATAAGAAGAAGTACTTGCTCATCAAGTGCTGTTATAGTAAAGACTTATGAAAAAGTCTCAATCAAACTTGCGAAGTATTATGTCAAGATTGAAGACAGCGATGAAACAATATATAATCTTGCAAATATTCTGAATTCTACAATGAAGCTAGATCTTTACAAGACTTGAGATGACAAAGACAATGAAGATACAGATCATGATGAAGAGTCTGTTCACTACGAGATCAAGTACAAGACAGAGTTCAAAGAGTATTTTCATCATTACTACAAAGATTCAGCTGTTGATTTGAAAGCAGAAGCACAAAGAGCAAGAAGTGATGCTAACAAGATAATGCATTATGATAATGCATTTGATCATTTACTAACAATCTTGTAGTCTGTTGCAACTGTTAGAAAATCATTGCTTCAACAATCTTAGCATGCTCATTCTTTTCAAGACAAAAATGATCGATATTTTTGCACTGATGTTATAAATGAGAAATGTTCGACATGATAATTTTGAAAAGATAATGCTTTGAATTTTTCTAAATTGATGCAAATGACTAAAGATGTTCTTTCATGCTCAATATTCTTAATAAATATTGAGCGAACTTTCAGTCTTGCTAGAAGAGTATGTCAATGAAATTGATCACAAATGAGTTCAAAAATGATGAAACAAATAATGCTGATGAAGTATTACAATTGAACTATGAATTTGAATTCAGACGAGACTATTACTGAGTTCTGAGATATTTATCACAGAGAGAAGAATGATGATCAAGAGATCAACAAGTCTGTTGATTCATTTTAAGTATCTTTGAAGATTGTTCTGATGCAGATTTATTCATAGATCTGCAATATCATCTCATTTATTAAAAGTCTTGCATTTAAAGCAAGTACTTATTAGAAGTACAATCGAGTCAATGCACAAGAATAATGCACAAGAATAATGTGAATGTGATTTCAAGAATTACACTGTCTATTTAACTGATGAAGACAGACATTTTCTAGTCTGTCTTGAAAAACATGACATCAAGATTCATCATGAGATTCTTCATAAATCTCATATCTCTATCTTAAATGATGACGCGTTTAACATGAATTGTTGTCAAGTTGATGTCTGCATAAAGCAAAATGTCAATGAAAATTCTACAACAAGAGTGATAATGTGAAAGAGTAATGCACTTACTTTTCATAAAGAAAATCATAAAGTCTTCAATAACTTCTTGAAGAGCACTCAAGACAGAGCGCTGAATGCAAAAATCATATTGTAGCATGTTTGCTTAAGCATAATCATGCATAATCTTTCTAATCAGTCTTTCGAAGATCATTTTGAGAATGAGATTTTCTGCGATCTTCTGATATTTTCGAATTTTACGCAACGTAACAGTGTCTGATTTGTAGCATCTTTTCTGTTGCAAAGCATTAGTATGTCAGTAAATAATGCATTACTCATGTGCATTATCTTTTTAGTAATAGTAGTAAATTTAAAGACTGAAGTTTCTTTGATAGCATAATGATCAGTTAAATGCATTGAACTCTTAGACATCTTACATGCTGATGCATATGCTAAAAATGAACTTGTCAACAATAAACAAGTCATATTGCATTATCAGTATGCATTATTGATAACATTCTTGCTGCATGTCATTGTTTATCAAGAATGATTGATTTAATTTATGTAAACTTGATTTTTGAAAGTATTATCTTTGAAAGTATTATTTATTGAAGCGTTGATTATTAAAATGATTCAAGAAAATATGATAGAAGAAGTGATTGAAAAATCAGAAAAGAAATTGAAGAAAATATTGAATAAGTGTTAAGAAATAAGTGTTAAGAATAATAATTAAATTTTTCTCGTTGCACTCAAACTCATCTCACTTGATGAGTTTTTTCCTTACTTTTCAAAATTCTCTATCTGTTCATATTCTATTGAACTACTCAAATTTCATCGATATTATTGCATTACTCAAATGCATCATCAAAAGAACAATGCTGACTTTAACAGATACTTTTCACTCTGTTCAACAGTTCAGAAATAATTCTTCGTGAAAATTAATTCATCTCACTTGATGTTATATTTCTTACTTTTTCAAATTCTCTACAAGTTCATATTCTATCAAACTACTCAAATTTCATTGATACTGTTGCATTACTCAAATGCATTATCAAAAGAACAATGCTGACTTTAACAGATAATGTTCACTTTATTTGTAAACTCAAAGTCTATCACAAGTTGAAATCATGATGAAAATTGGTTCAATGAGATCAAAGAACATTACAAGCAACAGAACAATGATTGTGTAATTATATTCAAACAACTACACAAACTAAGACAATTCAATGTTTGACAAGAAGTGAATAAGATCGACAAAGCAGCAATGAAAGACAATGTAAGAGATAAGATAAAACAAGAGCGAAAGAATAAAGATATTCATGATAATGCATCTCAGTAATGCAATACTAGATAAAGCGTTGATCTGTTTATAGTTGAATGCTTTGAATTGAAAATCAGATGTAAAATGAATGCTGAGATTGTTGCTGAAATGATAAAGCTTTTCAATATAACTGCTGTAACATAAGATGCAAATACTACTGCAGAGAAAATTGCTTTAAAAGCAACAAAGATATGCATTATTTATATGCATTATCTCTCAGTTGTAGAAACTAATATCAATTTTAGAAGATAACAGACGAGCTGAACATGAGCGAAGAAATATCAAAATTTATGATTTCTATAGTTCACTTAATTCAACAAAGAATTCTTCATCATAATGATCTGAAGAAGTTAAAGCAGACTGATGATACTAATTCTATGACAGCTTTTCAGAATTTTGCAACAGAATTCGTCACTTTCTCAACTGTCAAAGAATGAGAAATTCAGAATTCAATACATGCAATAAATTCTAATTTGAATAATCTCATCATAGTAGAAAACGATGACGCAGAGATGTGCTATGAAGCAAAGAAGAATGAGAAGAAACTAAAACATGATGAATATGAGATTATCAGTAGTGAGAAGAAAAAGAATAATGAAAGTGAAAAGAAAATAATAGAGCTGTTCAACTAGCGAACAGCGCTTATCTTACTTTCTAAGTTCTAAGCATAATTCATAATCTTATAAATTCATAGTGCATTATCTTTTTGCATTATCATAAAGAGTGTTCAATAGAAAGTCATGATGAAGACTGTTCAACCAAGCTATTTACATTTATTTAATATCTTGTTGAATTGAGTCAAGTTGTCGAGTCAAATTGTTGAGTCAAGCTTCTCAACTTAACTCAAGTTCTTGAGTTCAACTTCTCAATTCAACTCGACACTTTTTCAAAAAAATTTCAACTTTACTCAACACTTTTCAAGTCAAGTATTCAACTCAAACTCAGATACTCAACTTGACGTGATCAGTTTACTTTAAGTGAACTGTTTAACAGCATGCTCATTGTTGATTAAAAGATTGTAAGATGACTTCATTTGAGCGAAAGAATAATTAAATGAGATTTCAACATATGAAAACGTTGCAGAAAGTGTAGATCTTTCATAATGTCAGAAACTGAGCTAGACTAAAGATACTATTAATATAAAAGACTGATATTATTATTACTTTGATAAAATTTAGATACAAAACAATACATCAAATAATGTATAAAATGAAAGATAAAGAGCAAAAGAAAAGAATGAGAACTCAACTTTTATATACATAAATTGAGCAAAATCAAGACTAAACAATAGTTTTATTAACTTAAGATTGCAGAAGTTCGTGCATACAACTGAAATGATCAAAACAGAATTGATGAGACTAAATTAAAATGATGATGACTAGATTGATGACTTGATTCATTGAATTGCAAAACAGATTCAATGAATTGAGATTATTTAAAATATTGACAATCTATGTTTTAAATTGAGTTGATGATCTGACATCATGACAGTTATTAATATAAGCTAAGTATAAAGTTTCTATTTAAGTAGAAAATATTATCATTTATATAAATAAAAAGCAAGAGAAGAAGCAACAACGAAGAAGCAGTGACTCAGAGACAATCTGTCATTGCTTCGCAAGAAACGCAAGATTCTAGTGAAAATAGTGAAGAGAAAAAAGATGAAAGAGATACAAAAGAGATCAATTGATCAGATCTTTCAAGAAATCGCAAACATGTCGATGATGCAACGAAATCTAATAGTGTTGCTTTGCAAACTTGAAAGCAAAGACATTGCACTTCACATGATGAGTTTGAAAGCTTGAGCAGTTCTAGAAAAGTCTCAGACATGAGTGAAGAAAATCGCAAGCTCAGCGCATGTAGTGTGTAAAAGCTTCGCGATACTAGCACATGATGTATGCATCATACTGAACACAAGCAATCAGAAAATGATTATCAAAAGATTAATAAAGAACAACGTAAGACTTCATGAAGATTTAAAGATGCTGAGAATAGCTTGACTCAAGAAGATAGTTGAAAGTGAAAAGACTCACTCATTACTCATTGTAGAGATCATGATCAAAACGATGACAAATTGACTATTAAACGTAGACATGCTGAACTCATATCAAGAATGCTCATGCAAATTGTTTGAAAAGAACTATCATATCACACAGTGCTATAAATGCTTCGATTTTGATCATATGACTAGATTCTGCAAAAATGAAGAGCATTGCTTCAAATGCGCAGACAAACATCACATCGAGAAATGCGTTGTGTCAATGAATAAAAGATGATGTGTAAACTGCAACGATAGTCATGAACTCTGAAGATGCTCATGTCTCAAGTGAAAACTACAGATAAAACAATTAGAAGAAATCTTTTGAAACAGATTAATCAGATACTCTGAAGCATTGAAAGACAATTGCTCATTCTCTTTTTTCTTTTTAAACTTCTTGAGTTCAATGAATCTTGCAAGTTCATGTCAAAATCGTGTCTAGATGAGTCAATCAGCGAAAGTCAGAGTTGAATAATGCTTGATCTTTAAAGATAGTTATAACTGAATATTAAGAATACAGAAGAAGATGAGTACAAAAGCTTCTATTTAAGTAATATTCAGAGACTGCGCTAAGCTTGAAGAAAATGTGTTTGTGACATGAGTAAAATGTGATGTAGAAAGAAAGATGATGTTGAACAAAGAGATGTTGAGAAAAGAAAATAGAGACTGAGTCAGATCTGAGTCAGATCTGAGCTAAAGACACTGACTAGCTTTATTCAGTCTTGATATGCTCATAACATTATCTCTCTCTTTGAAAATTCATGTTTGCATGAATGTCGCTCGTTTGCTTGCTTTCTTATTGAGTTATTTCGATACTAGCGTGACTTTCTTGAGTATAACGTATGAAATTCGTTCAAAACTTTCTTGAAGTCATTGAATTCATCTTTATCAACATAGTATCATTCATCATCTTTATCTAGATCTTTTCATTTGATCTTGTACTGTATTCGACCTTGATAGCATCTGAAGTTCAGAATGTCATTTATCTCTCAATGTTCATCATTGTTCTCATCAATAATGATGAGTTTGAAGAGTTCTGCATGCTGTTCTGATAGAAAATCTTCTGAATACAATTGCAGTAGCTTTGAGCTGAACATTAAATGCAGATGCTTCATGCTGACTGATAAATGAAGATGATAGAAGATTCTCGCTTTGACAGTGATCTGATACAATTCTAGTTGTTTGTCTTTCAAATCTTTGCATGATCTCATGATTTTGACGTTTCTGAAGAATAGTCAAACTCAGTCATTTATCTCATAAATGACGTCTCATCTATGTTTATTGATCTGTGTTTCAATGATCAGCTTTGTCTTTTTCAATTGTTGATGATCAAAGCTCAGTAGCTCTTTCATTTGAATGATAATATCATTTGCTTTTCTAGCTTTCAGTCGTTCATGAGTGATTTTGTAGTCAGTTGTATCTGAATTGAAACTCATTCGAGAGTGAAAATCTTTATTGAAGTAGAAAAAGATCATTGAGATGATCGAGAAGATATTGAAATTGTCGCTGAATTTCATCATAGATATTCATTTGACTCAGTCGTTCTGCACGTAATTGCAGTAGATTCTAAGTTCGCGTTCAACGTCTTGATTGACTCGTTTCATCTGATTGTCAATCTTCAAATGATAAACTGTGAATAAACTAGCTGTGATTCTCAGTCGCTTGCAAAGACTCTTTCACATAGTCAATATGAATTGAGAGTCTCTGTTCGAAACAATAAAACTGAGTAGATCATGCAGTCGATAGACGTTTCATAACATGATTCAAATCATTTCTTCAACTGAGATGTCATCATCTTCTCAATGACAGAAAACATAGTGACGTTCTTTGATGAGATAACATATGATTGTGCAAATGACGTTATAGTCTTCTGACAGAGATAGTTCAGTGATGAAGTTCATAGTTATATCTTTTCAGCGTTTCTGTGAAATTGAAAAAGAATGATGAAGTTCATTGATGCTATTTCTAGAAGCTTTGCTTCGCTGACAAGCATGACAGTTTTGAATGTATCGTCGAATAGTAGCTCGATGATCT